>Ga0256900_1000076_pt1 | contig 28270 bp, 26 predicted proteins | sample MC6MC0688MT_FD_190190 | JGI IMG/M metagenome (GOLD analysis project Ga0256900, IMG submission 190190) | Metatranscriptome of enriched soil aggregate microbial communities from Iowa State University, Ames, United States - MC6-MC0688-MT... | ecosystem: Environmental > Terrestrial > Soil >... | reverse complement strand
TTTAAACAATGATTAACCTTAGATTCCCCGATGGAGCTGTCCGCAGCTATGAACCAGGTATTTCGGGACTGGATGTAGCTAAGTCAATTAGCGAGGGTTTAATGCGTAAAGTATTAGCCATTTCGCTTGATGGTAAAATAGTAGATGCATTTGGTCCGATAACGACAGATGGCGAGATCAAATTCCTGACCTGGGATGATGAAGGTGGTAAATCTACGTTCTGGCACTCCTCTGCACACCTTATGGCAGAAGCTTTACAGCATTTCTACCCGGATACCAAATTCGCGATCGGCCCGCCGATTGAAAAAGGTTTCTATTACGATATTGATTTAGGAGAAGCAAAAATTACAGATGCCGACCTGGAACAGATCGAAAAGAAAATGAAGGAACTGGCCGGTAAAAAAGAACGTTTTGCGCGCCAGGAAGTATCCAAGGCCGATGCGATCAAATACTTTACCGAAAAACAAGACCCTTACAAACTGGAACTGATCGATGGCCTGCAGGACGGGCAAATCACTTTCTACACACAAGGTGAGTTTACTGATCTGTGTCGCGGACCACATATCCCGAATACCGGTTTCATCAAAGCTATAAAACTGACTAACATTGCCGGCGCTTACTGGCGTGGCGATGAAAAAAATAAAATGCTGACCCGTATCTATGGGGTTACTTTCCCTTCTAACAAAGAACTGGAAGAGTATAACATCCTGATGGAAGAAGCGCGTAAGCGTGACCACCGTAAGCTGGGTAAAGAACTGGAATTATTCGCCTTCTCTGAAAGAGTAGGTGCCGGTTTACCTTTATGGTTACCTAAAGGAGCTATGCTGAGAGAACGCTTACAGCAGTTCCTGCAGAAAGCACAGATCGAAAGCGGCTATTTACCGGTGATCACCCCGCATATCGGGAATATCAACCTGTATAAAACCTCCGGTCACTACGAAAAGTACGGTGCAGATAGTTTCCAATCGATCAAAACTCCGCATGAAGGTGAAGAATTCATGTTGAAACCGATGAACTGTCCTCACCACTGTGAGATCTACAAAACTTCGCCTAAGTCCTATAAAGACTTACCGGTACGTTTTGCAGAATTCGGTACCGTATACCGTTATGAGCAGGCCGGTGAATTACATGGCCTGACCCGTGTACGCGGTTTTACCCAGGATGATGCGCACTTATTCTGCCGTCCGGACCAGGTAAAAGATGAATTTAAAAAAGTAATTGACCTGGTCTTGTACGTGTTTAATTCTTTAGGATTTACCGACTATACCGCGCAGGTATCTTTACGTCACCAGACTGACAGGGCTAAATATATCGGTTCTGAAGATAACTGGGATATCGCTGAAAATGCGATCCGGGAAGCTGCTGCTGAGAAAGGCCTGAATACGGTTGAAGAGTACGGTGAGGCGGCTTTCTATGGCCCTAAACTGGACTTCATGGTAAAAGATGCGATCGGCCGTAGCTGGCAGCTGGGTACTATCCAGGTGGACTATAATTTGCCGGAACGCTTTGAACTGGAGTATGTAGACAGCGATAACAGCCGGAAACGTCCGGTAATGATCCACCGTGCACCATTCGGCAGTATGGAGCGTTTTATCGCCGTATTACTGGAGCACTGTTCGGGTAAACTGCCTTTATGGTTAGTACCTACACAGGTGAAAGTTTTACCGATCTCCGATAAGTTTATGGCGTATGCAGAAGCAATTGCAGCTGAGCTAAAACGTAAAGAGATCCGTTGCGAAATCGACGATCGCCAGGAAAAGATCGGTCGTAAGATCCGCGATACAGAATTGGAGAAGATCCCTTATATGCTGATCGTAGGAGAGAAGGAGATGGAAAGTAAGACTGTTGGGGTGCGTAAGCAATCTGTAGGTGACCTGGGCGCACAAACTATTGAGGAGTTTGCCGCTCATATCCAGACAGAGATTGATGCGAAATTAGCATAAGCTATATTAGATTTAATAAATAAACCGGTCTATTCAGGCCGGTTTTCTTGTTTTAGAAAGTATTTATTCTTTTGTCCGGCAACAAAAGAATCAAAAATGCCTCCTTTCATCAAGGCGATTGCTGCGCACCGTCATTTACTTCACTTCATGCATTGATTTTTGAATCTTAAGCGTAAAATATAGGTATTCAAAAATCAGCAATTCCGTTTGAAAATGACTATCGTTCGGATGAAAGCCCATATGGTGAGCAATATAAAGACATTTATGAACATGAAATATCCAGACGGAGATTGATGCGAAACTGGCATAAGCTCTATTAGATGTAATAAATAAACCGGTCTATTCAGGCCGGTTTTCTTGTTTTAGAAAGTACCTATTCTTTTGTCCGGCAACAAAAGAATCAAAAATGCCTTCTTTCATCAAGGCGATTGCAAAGCACCGTCATATACTGCGCTTCATGCATTGATTTTTGCATCTTAATAGTCAAAATATGGGGTATTCAAAAATCAGCAATTCTGCTTGAAAATGACTATCGCCCGGATGAAAGTCCATATGGTGAGCAATATAAAGACCGGCTTAAGTATGTTCATGAACATGAAAAAAGGATGCAATCGCCTGATTGCATCCTTTTTCTTATAATTTGAAATGATCTTAATTAGCTAATTCTTTACTCCAGCTACCCACATTGGAAATACCCCATTTGTCCATATTGGCAAAGGCAAAGTCCATTTTATAACGATCCGGGATATTTTCAGGATTTAAGAACTCACCTACCGCGTAGTTCGGGAAAATCTCCTCGTAAGTCAACATAGAGTTCAGGGAAATCCTTCTGTAAATATGAGAACGGGTCAATTCTTCTTTTGAAGCTAAACCACCGGCACCCATCAATTCAACAAAGTTCTCTACAGTATATTTATGGAACTGGGCCACACGGGTTTTCTTATCGTCTACCACTAAACCTACTGATAAGGTCTTGTCTTGCGTCGCTACACCTACCGGGCATTTATTCGTATTACACAGTAAAGCCTGGATACAACCCACCGCCATCATCATGGCACGGGCAGAATAACAGGCATCCGCACCCAAAGCCATAGCTCTTACCAGGTGGAAGCCGCTGATCATTTTACCGGAAGCGATAATCGCAATATGTTTTTTAATGTCCAGTCCTCTAAGTATATTGGATACGAAATCTAATCCGTCTATTAAAGGAGCACCTACATAATTAGAGAATTCCTGTGGCGCCGCACCGGTACCCCCTTCACCACCATCTACTGTGATAAAGTCAGGATAAGTATTTAAAGCGATCATCGCTTTACAGATACTGATGAACTCAGATTTATGACCGATACATAATTTAAAACCTACCGGTTTACCACCACTCAGGTCTCTTAATTTTTGTATGAACAATACCAGTTCTTTTGGTGTGCTAAAAGCAGAGTGGAATGGGGGAGAAGCCACCAGGATACCTGGCTCGATCGCACGGATCGCAGCGATCTCCGGAGTGTTCTTAGCCGCCGGAAGGATACCACCATGACCAGGTTTTGCCCCCTGGGAGATCTTAATCTCGATCATTTTCACATTCGGGATCTGAGCTTTCTCAGCAAATAATTTTTCGTCGAAATTACCCTCTTTGGTACGGCAACCGAAATAACCGGTACCGATCTGCCAGATGATATCTCCACCATGTTTTAAGTGGAAAGGACTCAAACCACCTTCGCCGGTATTATGGGCAAAGCCTCCGATCTGAGCACCGGCATTCATCGCTTCTACCGCATTGGAGCTTAAGGAACCATAACTCATCGCCGAGATATTATAAATACTCAGGGAATAAGGTTGTTTACAATCTTTATTACCGACCAGTACTCTTGGATTGTGGTCCAGGGTTTTGAAATCTTTTGGCGCTATGGAGTGACACATCCATTCATAACCTTCGGCATACACATCGAGTTGGGTACCAAAAGGCATGGTGTCGTTTTCTTTCTTAGCTCTTTGATAAATAGTAGAACGGTCGATCCGGTTGATCGGTCTGCCGTCTATGTCAGATTCAATGAAATACTGGTAAATTTTGGGGCGCATATCCTCCATAAAGAATCTTAAACGCCCGAAAACGGGGTAGATACGCATGATGGAGTGCCGGGTCTGATACATATCGTAATAGCCCAGGATAGTTAAGACCAGGATAATGGCAAAAAATACAGACCAGTTTTTACTTAAAAAGAAGGTCAAGCCGAGGGTTCCTAAAAGAAGAAGAGACGAGACAATAACAAAGCCTTTCCGCATAATAATTTCCTATTGCTTGGTGGAATTTATAATAAAAATGCGAACTTAGAATTATTAAATTACTTAAAAAAATAAAAAAGTACTTTTAGTATTTTTTAAGGGAAAACGGAAATGAAGATGGCCTTTAAACGCATACATAGCTATTTAGAAATACAGTAAAAAAGTGAATACTATTCTAAAATATCTTGTAGATTTATTGCTTATTTACCCTATTCAATAAGATTAAAACCTATTTAAGTAATAATATACGATATCAAAAACACAATAGTATTATAAACACCCCCCAATACATGAAAATAACCTTACTCACCTTTATAGCAACAGGTTTGCTTTATTCCTTTTCTTACGGACAATCCGTAACAGAATTAGTGAAAGAAAAGAATTACCGGGAAGTCGTTAAGCTGGAACCTAAAGCCGCTGAATTGGCCGCAGAAGAATTATACCTGATGGGTTACAGCTTTTTCCGCCTGGAAAATGACAAGAAAGCCATAGAATTTTATGATAAGGCCATTGCTAAGGGCCTGGATAATGCCCAGGTGCATTTTTTCAAAGGACTCTCCTTTTATTATCAAAAGCAATATGATGAAGCGTTAAAGGAAGTAGATATCGCTTTAAACAAAGAGCCAGACAACCAGGAGTATATGAACCAAAAAGGCCTGATCTACAAATACCAGGGAAAAGAGGACCAGGCGCTGACTTATTTTATAAAAGCAACCGAGTTACCGAATACCTATGGTGAACCTTTCTACTGGGTAGCTTCTATTTACCAGGAAAAACAGCATTTCAAAAAGGCTTTGGAAGCTTATTATATAGCACTGGACAAAGTTCCAAAGGAAAACAGTCAATATATAAAAACACTGCAAAATATTGGTCAGCTGGAATATAGTTTTAGCAAGAACTACAAGAAATCCGCACAGGCATATGAACAGGCCATCAGCAGGGAAAAAGACCACTACGATAACTATCCAAAATTGATGAAAGCTTATAACGGCGCCAAAGATTTTGACAAAGCAGATAGCGTTTTCAAAGTGATGAAAGTTGCCTATGCTGACAAAAAGCTGCCTGAAGATAATATGAAATTCGGCAATGCGGCCACTTATGAATCTGAATGGAAAGGGCAAAAACTGATCGTTTACAAAGCTTTCGCGGAACCAAAGGAGATGTTGGATGTATCCTATAAAATATATTTGCTGGATAAAGCAGGGGATAAAATAGAGCGGGTTTTTATGGTAGAACAAACACTCCAAATGGAAGCGGATGATGTAAAACACTTACTTTGTGAAAGGGACAAAAAAATCCGGTAGCCATATCACTTACCCTCATGGCTGGAAATCTGATACCATTTTACCGGCTGCATTAACAGACGCTGTAGTACTGGTACTAAATGGAAAATTAAAGTTTGGTGCTTCTTCCAATTTCAATGGCAAGAACAACGCTATAGAAATGAAGGATTAAGCACATGAAGAACCAGTATTTTCCGTTTTAAAGCTCCCCTAAGGCACCATATTATCTTCGATAAAAATTCCAATACGGTATATCATAAAATAGAAGAGTTCCGTAATTAGATAAGAAAATAATGGAATCTCTGAAGAGTAATCGAAAATAAAAAGCTTATGGCAGTATGGATATATGCTTACGGCAAGCATAATTTAAACACTACAGATACACAACCGGTACTGGATCTGCTCAATGGAATACCACTAGATGCCTTAAAAATACTCGAGGACTTGTATCCTGGGAATGGAACCAGCAGGTATTATAGCGAAAACCGGGTGCTTTTAGAACAAAATTACAGAGCAATGGGCCCGGAAGCCTATCGGGAATATTTAAGCTCCATACAACTTCCTTACATTGAAGTCGAAAAAATCGTTGATCATTTTATAACGCAACAGGAAGAGCGGGAAAAAGAAGATAAAAGACGATATGATGCCGCTATAAAAGAAATCAAGACAGGTAAACTTAAACCCCAATGGCAATTTGAAGGGGGCTTATTTGTAAACAGGCTTGGCTATTTTGATGGATTAGATGGCTTAAGACTGAGCGTCATAAATGACCTGGTAAGAATTTCCGGACCGTTTGATGTATTTTCAAAGTACTCTTCCTTTTTACAAGATATAAGCACGGAACAAAGAGCTTATTGCCATAGCTATTTCAAAAAAGTATTAAAAGCTTTGGGAAGCGATTTTATTTTGTATGCACATGAATGGTCGGGGCTGGATGATGAGGATAATGAAGCTTTTGATTATAATGAATTAAAGGAGTCGGCAAACTGGGAACAAAACAGCAGCCCCACATTAGATACCATGGACCGGTTCTATTTTGAATTATTGGTATAATAATAAAGACCGACGATCCGACAGGTTATTTATAATACATCTGAGTAAGTAATCATTTTTTATTATACATTTTTTAAGTAAAATTGCCTTTTAGCACAGACGCTATACAATAAACACGATATGAAGATTTTGCTCCTTAGCCTGGCCGCCTTATTTTTTTCTCTCAACTCATTGGCACAAACAAACCAGCCTGCATGGAACCATTTCCTGGTAGAATTCCAGCAACTTGAAAGCCAATATAATTTACATTACCCGGCAAAAGAATATGCACAGGCAGGTAACGTCTTAAACACGATAATTACCAAGCTTGACGCACTACCGGAAAAAGAAAAGCAAGCAACATTGCCAACAGTTAAAATAATGTATGCTAATCTCTACTATAACCTGGCCTGTGTCCAATCTTTACTCAATCAGAAAAAGCAGGCAATTGCCAGTTTTGAAAAAGCAATAGAATGGGGTTATACAGAATACCAGCATGTGAAAAACGACAGGGACCTGGACAATATCCGTCAGGAGAAAAAATTCATTGCAGCGCTCAACCGGCTAAAACAATACGATAAGTTAGCCCTGCTGCAACAATCCGGCAATTATAAACCTAACGAAAAAGGTGACTTTCCTGTTTTCCATTATCAGGCTGCAAATCATCATAATTTAAAAGAAGTAAGACAATATTTCAACCTTGATTCTATAGCAGGCAAGGGAGATGAAGTCTCACAACTGATCAATATTATGCTATTTGTCACCCGTTCTATTAAGTATGATGGCACGAACTGGGCGCTATGCGAATTCGATGCCATTGATTTTTACAACTACCATAAAGCAACCGGTAAAGGTATTAATTGCCGGCATAAAGCAATGACTTTAAATGAAATGTACCTGGCTATGGGCTTTAAGTCGCGCTACGTGACCTGTATGCCAAAAGATGATAAAGATCCTGATTGTCATGTTATTAATTGTGTTTATGCACCGACCTTGAAAAAATGGCTTTGGATGGATGCCGCTCATGGTATTTATGTTATGGATGAAAAGAATAACTTACTGAGCATAGAAGAAGTAAGAACACGGTTAATAAATAACCAGCCCATGCAGCTGAACAAAGAAGCGGCGCAAACAAAAGATTGGTACCTGGATTACTACATGGCGAAGAATTTATATTGGATACAATGCACGAATAAGAGCCAGTTTAATACAGAAAGCCGGTATCGTGCAGCCGATACAGCTCTTCAATACATTTCCCTGCTACCTCCCGGCTTTAGCGACAATAAATATCTAAATAATAATGTTATTACTCATGATCCGGCTTATTTCTGGCAAATACCCGATGCGGGAAAAGCTAGTGAAGAGTGAAAATGATGCCTTACCTTTATGTAGCGTTTATATACCGGTTGAAGGGCGGGCCGGTTCTGTTATCTAGTCAAGGAACCTGCAGTCCGCAATAAATATTGATTAACCAGATAAAATAATTATGAAAAACATATTGGTCCTCATCGGCTTATTAAGTAGTAGCTATACCTTCGCACAGGTCCGGAAACCCACACCCATTCCACCGCCTCCTAAACCGGCAAAAGTATCCGAACAAAAATCTGAAAAATGTTTTCTTTATACTACAGAGGAGCGAAAGGACGCTTTGGTTTACGTCACCGAAAATTTACTGGAATACGGTTGGGCCGGAAGTAATGCACGGATGATCATCACGACTTTCAACTATGATCCGCTTAAAAAGGAAAAGGTTGAAAAAGAAGGTTATGTTTACGCGCAATCCAAATCAATGCAGTTTATCAATGGAAGTTATAAAATTGAAAAGGATATTCTAAGCTTCAGCCCGGAAAAATCGGACAAATTTAAACAACGCCGGTTCAAAATATATTATAAGGCTAAAACAAATAATGAGGCTTACCTGGAAGATGAGGCAAAGCATCCGTTTAAACCCGGAAAATGCTTAGAGCCTATGGTGAGTATGTAAAACAATAAATCCATCAACATCCTTAATTACTTAAAACTATAATCATGGCACTGATCAATCCCAGCATCAACTTCAACGGCAATGCCGAAGAAGCTTTTCTTTTTTACCAATCCGTGTTTGGCGGCAATTTTGGAAGAATCGTACGTTTTAAAGACCTCGGCGGTTCTGAATACCCAATTGCGGAAGATGAGGCAGATAAAATCATGCACATCACTTTAGCTATTGGCCCTAATGTACTTATCGGCAATGATGTACCACAAAGTATGGGCCGGGTGAACGAGCAGGAAAACCGCTCTAAAATCTCCATCAGCGCAGCTAGTCGCGAAGAAGCAGATCATTTATTTAACGGGCTTACTGCCGGTGGCAGTGTAGAAGTGCCAATGAATGATAGTCCCTGGGGCTCCTATTTTGGTATGTTCCGCGATAAATACGGGATTGAATGGATGATCGATTTTAACCCAAAAGAACAGGGTGGGGATTAATCCTATTTATCTATATTCAAATTCGCAACAGAATGAGTAAAGTCATCGCCGCGATCAATATGACCCTGGACGGTTATTGTGACCACACTGCAGTAAACCCGGACGAAGCCATACATGATCACTACACGGAGCTTTTAAAAAGTGCCGGTGCCATCTTGTACGGCAGTACTACCTATAAATTGATGCAATACTGGCAAGACTTGTTGCAGCATCCCTCCGGTGAGCCCGCTATGGACAATTTTGCCAAGTCGATAGATCAAATACCTAAGATCGTCTTTTCTCATCAACTAAAAGATACCGGTTGGGACACCGCAACGCTGGCGCAACAATCCCTTGATGCAACAGTTGTGGCGCTTAAGCAGCAACCAGGCAAACCTGTACTGGTCGGTAGCCCGGGCCTCATACGCCAATTACTAGCGCTCAACCTGGTTGATGAATACCAGATTTGTGTGCATCCCGTTGTTGCCGGTGGCGGTAAGCCTCTGTTTGAAAACGTAGACAGGACCTTATTTAAACTGGTCAATACCAAAACATTTGCCAGCGGAGCAATAATCCTGTACTATGAGGTAGCAGCTACAAAACCCGAATAAATTAGTAAAGAGACAGCGCTTCCTGTACATTGTTACGAGCAATACCCTTAAAATAGTTAAGATACATGCGCACTTTTATAATAGGCGATATTCATGGCTGCTATGACGAATTAATGGCACTAATAAAACAAGCAGGTATTAGCGATGCAGACCGGCTGATCGCATTGGGCGATATCGTAGACCGCGGCAATCGGTCGAAGGAAGTATATGAATACTTAAAAAACAGGCCCAATAGTATCATATTAATGGGTAACCATGAAAGAAAACATCAGAAGGGTATCCTGAGTTATGCCCAGGAAATAGTCAAAGTACAATTCGGCGCCGACTATGAAGCCTTCCTTAATTGGATCAATACGCTTAACTATTATTATGAAACAGAGGAGGCTATTATCATACATGCTTTCTTTGAACATGATGTAGTCCTGCAACAGCAAAAGGAAGAGGTACTTTGCGGGGCCACATCGGGCGACCGTTATTTAAGTAAAAAGTACCCGGAAGGTAAGTACTGGACGGAATTTTATACGGGTGACAAACCCATAATATACGGGCATCATGTGGTCGGTGAGCAAGCCAAAATTTATAATAATACTTATGGTATTGATACCGGCGCCTGTCATGGCGGCTATTTAACGGCCATAGAGTTACCGGGTTTCGTCCTGCACCAGGTGAAGGCAAAAAAGGATTACTGGAGGGAAGCACAAAAAGAGTGGCAGCTACCGGTTTTGCGAGCAAAGAACTGGCAGGCAATGACCTTTGAAGAGATCGAAAAGCAACTCGACAAACTTGGCTATATTGAGGAGCCGGCCGTAAAAAACTACCTGGACGAGATCCGGCAATGGAAAGCACAATTGGAGCGCGATTATGTTTTCATCAAACAGCAAATCGACCAATTGGCCCATCAACTCTTAACCGATCAACCGGGAACCTTCAGTCAGGAAGCGAATAAATATGACTTCAAAACCTATCTATTTAAGAGCAAATCAAATAACCTCAGGTTGGAAGATTTGCAAAAGGGATTAAATACGCCGGATAAAGTAATGAACGTCAAAAAACAATTGAGTTAGACGACGATGGTTAATTAGAAAGGAATGGCTAACCAAAACCTATAAGGTTTTAGAAACCTTATAGGTTTCATAGAATTATAAAACAAAACCGGATCCCTAAATAATTATAGCCCGGGAAACACGTTTACTGCTATTTTTTGTAATTTAGTACGGTTCAAGATCAACCCGGTATCCGCTAATCTCCTATGAGCCTATTCTCTTATCATTTAGTACAACCCTCTTTACTTGCGGCACTAAGAGCCATCCTATTCCCGGCAAAACCAAAGCAGGCTTCCGGCCTGGTTCATTTGGAATGCATGAGCTGTATGACCTTAGGGGCCGCTGTTTTTTCACCCTCCAGAATGTTGTTGCAGCAGGTAGCCGTATTCGCACAATGGGAAAATGAAGCAGCGCTCGATCAATTCCTGGCACAAAATCGTTTAGGTAAAATACTTTCAAAAGGATGGCATTTACGCCTGGAGTTTATGCGGCAATGGGGTAGTATTTCCGGGTTTAAGATCCCGGAAGCGACCATCGACCCTGATACGCCGGATGCACCGGTAGTAGCCGTAACCATTGCCCGGATGCGACTCCGCGAAGTGCCCCGATTCATCCGCTGGGGCAGGCCGGTAGAAAAACTGGTCCGTGATCATCCCGGCACCACCTTATCCCTCGCTTCAATCCGTTTACCAAGAGTAGTATCCACCTTTTCGATCTGGAAATCTCAAAAAGAAATGACCGATATGGTCCGCGGGCATAGCGCAGTGCCACAACCTAAAAGGCACCTTGATGCTATGAAAGAAAGAGACAGAAAGGATTTTCATTTTGAGTTTACCACTTTAAGGTTTAAGCCCATTGCGGAATACGGCAGCTGGAAGGGGCAAAGCAATTATCTTCCAAAAATCCAACAACCATAAGCTATGGCTTTCGCTTACCCGATGCAAAAATTACAGGACTGGTTTACCCAGCAATGGGTCATTTTCCGGGGTCAAAAAATCAAACCTGAGGACTTTTCCTGGTTAATGGGGCCGTTTGGCATTTTAGAAGCAATCGGCGAAGATTATATCCGCAAATTTGCCGCGAATGAAGGGCTTATTATGGAAAAGGGTGGTGCGCTCAAAGGACTTATCCCGGAGATGGCTAAACTAAACCTTTCCGATGCTGATTTTATGCGCTTGTCCAAAGAAGTGATTCATTTTTATGAGCAAACCGCTGCCTATAACCTGGACTTTGCCGTTCGCTGGAATCCTCTATTTAAAGTCTGTGGCATCCTACTCAATAAGTTATTCAGTAACCGCATTAACCAGTTAAATGTCCCTACCCGGAATCTCAAGGATAGTGAATTACTGAACAGTGAACTCATTACCCTTTCGGACCCGGTAACCAAAACAGTAAAATATACCTTCTGGTACCGCTCCATCCAATCTACCGGGAAAGTGGTCTATTCCGGTGTTTACGGGACCTGTGTGTTACCTTCTGGAGAAACTTGTGTGAAGGCGGTATTTCCATTACCCAACGGTAATGCGACAGTATTGATGTCTCCTAAGGTGGATCAGGATGGGGCGCTCATCCTGGATTCCAGCGGGGAACGGTTTGGCGATGCGGGATTTTATTTTTTACTCAAAGATGCCCGGGGCCAATATTGGTCCCAGTTTATCCGTTCATTCCGCGACCGCTTAGTCGTAAAAGCAACACCGGAGTATATCACAGCCGAACAGACCTTAACACTTTGGCGTAAAAGAGTATTGCGCTTTAACTATACCATAAAATTAAAAGAATAAATTGCATCAGTATTAAAATAGTCATTACCACTTATATGAATTTGAAAAAACTTTTCCTGCCTGCACTACTACTTATTACAACAACAGGGTATAGCCAAAAGATCTCCGAATTAAAACTGGATAACCAACAATCCATTTTAAATGATAAAGTATTCTTTCAATTCCCGGCCGATGCTAAAAATATAGCACGGCAAACGGATATTATGTCGGCTGACCCAAACATTAATAAAGAAACGCGGATAATGATGGATATTGGGAACCAACGACTGGTTTTCTTTTCGAGAGAACTTTATGTCACCAGTAGCAACAAGCTTTTAGAAGCCGTATCCAGGGAAAATAAAGAACAATCAAATATTGCAATACTCACTGACCGGGATTCTTTATTATCTGTTTTGATTACGCCGACAAAATTTGACTCCACTGAGAATGCCATTTTAGTTAATGAATTATACGTGCGCACACCGGATAAAACGGTTTTTGTAATAGGTGCCTATATCAACCCGGAGGCTTATCCAAACAAAGATGAGTTTCAAAAATTGTCAAAACGGGTATTCACTTCATTGAGCAAAGGAACCCGAAAAATCAATTATCATACAAGAGAAGAAATAGTGCCCATATTTGAAGGAAAGAAAAAATTTAGCATGCAACTTCCGGAAGGCTATGTAGTAATCAAAGATAAAAAGTATGATTTCGAGGTATTGAAATTTCAAAAGATCCGGGATATAGCAGATACCAACTGGATTATTCTAACTATTTACACGGGCCATCACCCTTCTTATTTTTATGGAGAATATAATTTTGAAAAAGAGGAAGCAGTTATCAGTAAAGAAAAGTTCTTAAGCCAACCAGTTGAGTGGCTTAACTTTAGCAATGAGGACCAAAAACTATACTTGAAAGAACAACAAATTGCCGCCGGCCAGATTGAAAAAGACTTAATTGTTCATATTGCGATGTCTTCTAATAACCCGCAAGCCATTAAGGAGCTGACAAAGATTGTCGAAAACATTAAGCTCATAGATACCTCAAAATAAAAACAGTCATGATCGATATTTTAAATAAGACTGAATTATTTTTAATCCTTAGTAAACTTAAAGAGGACGACCAAGCAGTCTTCGGCGCCATGAGCCCGCAACATATGGTAGAACACCTGGCGTTTACCGTCGGCTTCTCCAATGGCAACGCACCACAGCAACACCATTACCCGGCAGAAAAAGAACAAAAGATCAAAGCATTCATTTTGGATTCCGGTCATGAGATGCCCATCAGCTTTAAGTCTCCAGTCCTCCCTGCAGAAGTTCTTCCGGAACTCCTTCACGGGAATTTAGCGCAAGCTATTGATCAGCTTAATGTGGAATTACAACACTTTGATCATTACTTTGCGCTTCATCCTTCAGCAAAACCGGTAAATCCAGCTATGGGCGCGCTTAACTATACGGAATGGCTCCGCTTCCATAACCGTCATTTTACCCACCATTTTAAACAGTTCAAACTACACTAGGTAACAGATAACAACACACATGAAACCATACTTACTTACCCTCTATACATTGCTAATGAGCTTAACGGCTTTTAGCCAGGTAGATAATAATGCTGACTTATATAAAACCATTATGAGCAGGGACAGCTTACTGTTTGAGGTAGGCTTTAATACCTGTGATATCCGGCAGTTCGAAAATTTATTGAGCGACAGCCTGAAATTCTACCATGACAAAGACGGGATATCTGATAAAGCAAAATTTCTTTCCGATTTAAAAAATGGCCTTTGCAAAGACCCGGGAAAGCGCCAGGTAAAAAGAATATTAGTTAAAGAAGTTACAGCAATCTATCCTTTACATAAAAATGGGGTGCTTTATGGCGCAGTGCAAAATGGTACCCATATGTTTTATGAAGGAGGCGCCAATCAACCCGGCATAGCAAAATTTACTAATATATGGCAACTGGAAAAAGGAGAATGGAAACTGCTTACTTCAATTAGTTTCGATCACCAGGCCTATGAGCAGCCGGAAACCGCCAAACCTGCTGTTAATAATGATTCCACGATCAGGCATTGGCTGCAGGAACATAAAATACCGGTGCTCGGATTGGGCATTATTGAAAACGGGCAATTGCAGCAGGTAAAAGTTTACGGAACACTCAAGAATGGAGTCGGCGCACCTTACAATACCATTTTCAATGTAGCTTCACTCACCAAACCGGTAACGGCCCTGGTAGCCCTAAAATTAGTCAGCCAGGGTAAATGGGACCTGGATGAACCTATTTATAAATACTGGACCGACCCCGATATTGCACAGGATCCAAGGCATAAAAAACTGACCACAAGGCTCCTCTTAAGCCACCAGAGCGGCTTTCCCAACTGGCGTTGGATGAATAAAGACCAAAAACTAAGTTTTCAATTCACCCCCGGAACGCAATACCAATACTCCGGCGAAGGCATGGAGTATTTAAGAAAAGCAATGGAAAAGAAGTTCAAAAAGTCCTTACAGCAATTAGCGGACGAGCTTATTTTTCAGCCCCTGCAAATGAAAGATACCCGCTATGTATGGAATGCAAAAGTCGATACAGCAAGATTCGCTACAGGCTATGATGCCAACGGGAATGCTTACGAAACCGTAAAAAATACCACGCCTAATGCCGCGGATGACCTGTTGACGACGATAGAAGATTATGGAAAATTTTTAGTCAGTGTACTGCAGGGTGATGGGCTGTCCAAAAAGGCATTTGAAGCCATGAAAACTACACAGGTAGCCAGTACAAAAGGTAAGCATTTCGGATTAGGCTTTGAAATCTACGACCTGGGTAAGGGGCAGTATGCTTTATCTCATGGCGGTTCGGATAAAGGCGTTCAGGCTATTGCATTTATATTACCTCAAACCGGGCAGGGGCTTTTGATCTTTACCAATTCGGACAATGGGACTGCGGTATACGAGACCCTGATCAAACAATACCTGGGTGCCTACGGACAGAAAATAATTGAAACAGAAATGAACTAAAAAGGTAAAAAATGCATCCCTATTAAATGGATGTAAACCGCTGTATAAAGATTCATAAATAATAGTACCTTTTATATACCCAATCATGATAAAGAAAATATACTTAGTAATTGTCCTATTCTGGAGCTTTAACACCACTTACGCGCAAAAAGTATTAGGCTCCTGGAGCCAGCAAAATATCACAAATTATACCAGGGAAAGGTACGATGCTGCGCAGCAACTGACTGCAGCACAATTATTAGAAAAAAACCTGCAGGACAGCTATTGGAGTGAGATATTTCTAACTTTAAGTGCTTCAGTAAATAATTATGAAAAGGACACAAACTATCTCCGGTCTTTAGCAGAGCAAATTACCAATACAACGGTAACAAAGCTTAAAGGAACCAGCCGGCTTATCATTTGGGACAGGATTATCACTGGTGATATAACTTTTGAAGGGAAAGGATTAGTAATAGAAAACGATTTATTTACCGTTGCCGGCAGAGCCAATCAGCTGCTGCAAAATTTATGTGATAAAAACTTTGGATATATTTCTATAAATGCGACACCGCAAGATCTGGAGATCATGAAAAACAAATGGCTGGCGCATTTGAATAACGAAAGGCCGGAAACTTTCAGGCGTACAGAAATGATCAATGCAAAAATTCCCGAGATCAGTAGTTTGACAGCGGTACACGCGCTTATCATTTCATTACAAACAAATACTGGAAAAGAACAGGTAACTAAAGATTGCCTGAATACCATTTACAAATTGGATAAAATGCCAGGGGATAAAAATGATCCGGCCCAAAATTGCAACCCGGATCAGTATACATTTGGCTATCTGGGAATTTTATTTGGAGATGAAAAATTCAATGAAACAAAAAATGCAGAATGGTGGCTTAAATTCTGGGTTAAAAATAAAGATAAACTAAGCTGGGATATAGAAAAAGGAATATATACCGTAAATAATTAAATTTAGGACCATGAGCTTAAAATTTATGCAATCAATTTTTGCTGGCCTGTTGTTATTTTTAGCGGTAGCAATGACTGCCTGTACCTCTCCACTTTCTTCGGAAAATATAACCGACCTCTCTTTGATCAACGCGGAAATAAGCATAACGCAAAACCCGGAAAATAAACAGGCCAATACGGTTATCGTCATTTTGCGGGATAAAAAAGGCCGGCGGATCAGTAACGATTCCATCACTATTATCGTGAATGCTGTCGAAGCATCATTGAGCCACCGGCAAGGCTTGTATTATACCAATGAATCTGGTTATGCATTATCGGATGTGCCTGTAAAGGAAACGTATGAGGTACAAATAAAACTCCCTAATCAGCAAACGTATTTCCTGGGATCTGTTGCTGCTCTACCCGAAGAAAGTAAGGAGCACATCACCTGTAGGGATGTGGGCGATCTTAATCAGGACTTCATAATGTCCTGGAAGGATTTGAAAGGTATAGATGAATTGTCCGTCTTTGTCAGCGAACTGCAAAAGCACAGTCCGGCTAATGAAAAAAACTATAGCTACCGGCCGGAGCAAATCCTAAAAATCGGCAGCTCCGGGACCTATACGCTTTCAAAAGGGCAGTATGAAAATGACACCGCAATCATCAGCGGGATTGAGTTTGACTTCAGAACGACCAAACAGGGCAAAGTCAACCCGGATTTAGTGACCGGCAGTAAAATAAGCATTAGTACACTGATTGAAAAAAATGTCAATTTTGAAGAATAAGCCATGAAAGTTCAAATCATCAGTGACCTCCACCAGGAGTTCGGGATAACGGAGCTGGATTTTGGTCGGGCCGACCTGGTCATCTTTGCCGGCGATACTAACCTGGGTATCAAAGGCATTGAATGGATCAAAAAGCAAATAAAGACTACCCCGGTCATTTATATCCTGGGTAATCATGAATACTATAAAGGCTCCTATCCCAAAACGCTGAACAAAATCCGGGAAGCGGCCCAAGACAGCAATATTTTCGTGCTGGAAAATGAAAGCCTGGAGCTTGAAGGCATCAGGTTTCATGGCGCCACCTTATGGACGGACTTTTCTCTTTTCGGTAACCCGGTGACCTATGGGATGCTGTGCCAGGGCAAAATGAATGATTATAAAATGATCCGCCGGGACCCTTCCTATTCCAAAATGCGTTCTATTGATACCTTTATACTCCATCAGCAATCCCGCAAATGGCTGGAAGAAAGCCTGGCAACATCTTCCTCGAGGAATATCGTGATTACCCATCATGCACCCAGTATAAAATCAGTTCCTGAGGCCTATAAAGAAGACGCTTTGAGTGCAGCTTATGCTTCTGATCTTGAGGAACTGATCCTAAACTACCAGCCGGAATACTGGATCCATGGGCATATCCATACACCGGCAAATTACCAGATCGGTGCTACGAATGTAATCTGCAATCCTCATGGCTACATTAATGAAAAGTATAATGGTTATGAAAAGGAACTGATCATTGAATTATAAAACTTTCTGCTTACACCTTTATAACTAAACACTATGCAACAAAATAGAAAGATTACCTATTTTAGGCCATCATTTGTTTCCTATATTTACACTTAATGAAGCACAATATCCGCATCAACAAACACGAACAATCCGGAAAACTCAACATAGCCGGCGGCGAATACCGCGTACTGGTTCCCGGCGCGCAAACCGATGGTAACTATGCCATCATAGAAATGTCAGTACCTCCAGGTGCCGGACCAGTCCCGCATGAACACCCGGGCTTCGAAGAGATCTTTTTTGTACTGGAAGGTCAACTCACTTTTTATACCCGGGAGGGGAGTACCCTGGTTCAGAAAGGAGACACCGTAGTAATCCCCAAAGGTGGCATGATCCATAACTTTAAAAACCTGGCCGATCAGCCGGCAAAATTATTGTGTACGGTCATCCCCGCCGGCCTGGATCAATTCTTTACAGAAGCCGCGGCTTACCTGGAAACACCACCGGAGGATGCTTTGGCAATAAAACAGCATATGCAAATGCTTTCTGAAAAATACGGCCAGCAACTCTATCCGCCGGATTATTGGGAAAACCATCAATAAGATAATATGCTGCTCCCGCATGATATAACTTTCCTGGAAGCATTAGCTATGAATTATGGGTTACGTATTGACATTTACTTTCCAAAGCTGAACAGTAACCGGAATACCTGGCAAGATCTAAATACAACAGGGATGCTCCAGAGCAATAGACCAATCCAAACACTATTTTATGATCATAAAAAATCTGCATATCTTTCATGAAAGCAATACTCAGCTGCTTCCTGTTCCTCTCTTTTAATTATCATCTTATGGCCCAAAACAATTCAAGGATAGCACTAACTGACCTGGAAGGTAAATGGTATATTAACCAATCGAACTTTCCCATGTGGTTAAAAGGTGATAAAACTTCCCCGGCATTTAACTATACCATTATTAAAAAGAAAAAAGGCTTATACCTGGCGGACAAAGTAAGCTACCTGAAAAACGGGAAAACAAAAAGTATTAATGGAATAGATAAACCCCTCGATAATGAAAACAGGGAATTTGTATGGAGGGGGAATGGCTTATTAGGCCTGTTGAAAAGTAAATGGGAGATACTACACTTAGAGGTAAACGAGCAGTGGGCCATCATATTTTTTAAGCAAACCCTCTTTACTCCGCAAGGTTATGATGTAATTTCAAGGCAACCAGTATTAAGCCAGGAACTAGCCCAAAAAATTGAAATAAAATTGAATGAATTAGGGGTGCAACAAAAATTGCAGCCCACAGCGCAAAATCAGCAATAGTCAATGACATCTTACTAAAAAAAATGCTCACTGATAAGCTATAATATATTTACAGAAAGCAAAATTCTAGATTAAAGCATCTCTGAACCAAACGAAAAAGGCAGGAGCTGCATCGCATTATCAATCTTATAAACCGGCCCTGTAGCACTGCACAACAAAAGCGCGATCGGCTGTTGCTGCCGGGAAATATACTCCGCGATAGACTGCCGGCAAGTACCACAAGGAGACAAAACCGTATGGGCCATCGCCTCCGATAGATTATCTTTTTGATAAGCCACCGCTATCATAAGTATTGGCTCTCCCGGATATAGTACAGAAACCGTACTCAAAGCCACCCTCTCTGCACAAATACCGGCCGGGAAAGCTGCATTCTCCTGGTTGCTTCCTTTAATGAGCTGCCCATTTGCCAGTCTTATGGCCGCACCCACTTTAAATTCAGAATAAGGCGCATAAGCCAGCATTTTCGCCGCATCAAAGGCAGCCTCTGCCAGTTCCCTTTCTGCCACTGCCAATTGATGTATATCCTCTGTTACCGTATATTCAAACTCGAATTTTGCCATAAGTTCATCGTGTTGGTCTACTGCAATTTAAGCATTAATCATATACGAAAGCCAAAGCCGCTTGCTAACATTTTATTTGTAAAACTTAAGCTTATCTTTGTAGGCAATTTAAAAAGCAGACATGAAAGATTTTTTCAAGTATTTCTTCGCCTCTTTACTGGCGATCATTGTATCCGGTATTTTACTGGCCATTATTTCATTTGGCATCATGGGTGCCCTGGTCAGCTCGGCAACCAGCCAGCAGATGGCTGTTATCAAAGAGAACAGTATTTTAGAAATTGACCTATCTAAACAGATCACTGAAATACCACAGGCTAATATACTCTCCGCGATCACCGGCGGTAGCAATGGCTCCTCCGTTGGCCTGTTTGAAGTAATCCGCTCCATAGAAGCCGCTAAGTCGGACGATAATATCAAAGGTATTTACCTGAAAGCCGCTGGTAATGCCAATGGCTGGGCTACCTCCCAACAATTAAGAGATGCGCTGAAAGATTTTAAAACCAGTGGAAAATTCGTCTTTGCCTATGCAGACGGAATCACGCAAAAAGCTTACTACATCGCTTCTGTGGCTGATAGCATCTACATCAATCCATTAGGTAATGTTGAGTTGAAAGGTTTAAGTACCAGCCTGATGTTCTATAAAGGCCTTTTAGACAAACTGGAAGTGGAGCCGGAGATCTTCTATTGCGGTAAATTCAAAAGCGCAACTGAGCCGATCCGTGCCTATAAAATGACCGATGAGAACAGGACGCAGATCAAAGCCTATCAACAGGACTTCTGGTCAGAAATCCTTTCTGCGGTAGCCGAGCATAACAAAATGGAGCCCGCGAAAATCGACTCCATTGTAAATGCCGGTCTTATCCAGACCAGCGCGGACGCGGTAAACTATAAATTGGCTGATGGCATAAAATACAAAGACGAGTTTGAAGATATCCTGAAAGCAAAACTGGGCATCGGGAAAAAAGATAAATTAAACTTCGCTTCCCTGTCTGACTATAAAAGCAGGCTTTCTCAAAAACCAAGCAGCAACCAGATCGCTTTATTGATAGCAGAAGGGAATATTGTAGATGGTAAAGCCGGTGCGGCTTCCGATGCCGTGATCGCCTCTGAAGATTTTATCGAAGAGATCCGTAAAGTAAATGCCGACAGCAATGTAAAAGCTGTAGTAATGCGGGTCAACTCCCCGGGAGGCTCTGCGCTGGCTTCCGAAAACATCCTACGCGAACTGGACCTGTTGCAAAAAAATAAAAAACTGATCGTAACCATGGGTGATTATGCCGCTTCCGGAGGTTATTATATCTCTTGTAATGCCGACAGTATTTTCGCTTTACCGAACACGATTACGGGTAGTATTGGTGTATTTGGAGTAATGATGAATACCCAGAAAATGTTCAATAATAAGTTGGGTATCACCTTTGACACCGAAAAAACATCAGCGCTGGCCGACCTGGGCGATGGTAATAAACCGATGACTGAGCGCGAAAGAGCCATCATCCAGAGTGGGGTAGACACCATTTATCACCTGTTTAAATCACATGTGGCAGCAGGCAGAAAAATGGATATTAACTATGTAGACAGTATAGGGCAGGGCAGGGTATGGACCGGTAAAAGAGCACTGGACCTGAAACTGGTAGATGGGCTGGGTGGCCTGGATAGAGCGATTACAGCAGCCGCTAAACTGGCCGGGTTGAGTACCTATCGTGTAGTAACTTATCCAAAACCAACCTCTGATATGGAGCGTTTACTGAAGTTAATGAACAGCAGCCAGGCACAGACCGACCTGATGAGCAGGGCATTTTTACAAAGCGAACTGGGTAACCCGGCCATAAATGCCTGGACACAGTTATCCCTGATGCTGAAACATCCGAAAACAATATGGACAATTTTACCATTTATTCCGGAAACAAATTAATAGCATTGAAATTCCAAAAAGCCCGGTAAAATATGCTTAGGTCTCAATCATATATCCTATATTTGGGGCTTGTTATTGAAACACAAAAACTACTAAAGAAATATTATGGCTGAAATCGTTCGTATGCCTTTGTTGAGCGACACAATGAAAGAAGGTGTTATCGCAGCTTGGCATAAAAAAGTTGGCGACAAAGTACAATCAGATGATGTAATTGCAGATGTAGAAACCGATAAAGCAACGATGGAAGTAATGCCTTACGTTGATGGGGTACTACTTTATGTAAGCGATAAAAAAGGGATTCCGGTAAACGGGATCATGGCAATAATCGGTAAAGAAGGAGAAGATATTTCAGCTTTATTAAAAGAAGAAGGCAATGCAAGCCCTGCACCGGCAGCGGAAGAAAAGCCGGCTACAGAAGCACCAAAAGAGACGCCAGCTGCAGAAGCCGCTCCTAAAGCAAGTGCTGCTAAACCGGACGAATCTTTAGCCACCGTTATCCAGATGCCGCTATTAAGCGATACCATGAAAGAAGGTAAAATCGCTTCCTGGCTGAAAAATGTAGGCGACAAAGTAGCCTCAGATGACGTCCTGGCAGAAGTGGAGACGGATAAAGCAACAATGGAAGTAATGCCTTATGTAGATGGCACGGTACTTTACATCAGCGATAAAAATGCTATCCCTGTAAACGGCATCATGGCCATTGTGGGTAAAGAAGGCACCGATATCCAACCTTACCTGGATTACTATGGCAACCCGGGCGGCGCTCCTAAAGCAGAAGCCGGTGCCGATACCAAAGAAACAAAAGCGGAAACTCCTGCTGCGAAAGCTGAAGCAACACCAGCCGAGGAGACCGAAAACAATAATGCCGAAGGCGGCAGAGTGAAGATATCTCCATTAGCCCGTAAAATGGCTAAGGACAAAGGGATCAATATCAATGAAGTGAAAGGTACCGGCGATGGCGGTAGAATTGTAAAATCTGATATTGAAAACTTTGTCCCTGCAGCTAAATCCGGCAGCAGCACAAGCTCTGCTAAAGCTACAGCAAGTGCAGCGAACGGCGCTTGGGAAGAGTCCCATACCGATACTGACCTGTCTCAGATGAGAAGAGTCATCGCGCAACGCCTGGGCGAAAGCAAATTCTCTGCACCGCATTTCTACCTGACCATTTCTGTGAAAATGGATAAGGCTATGGAAGCCAGAACAGCGATGAATGAAGTATCGGAATTCAAGATTTCTTTCAATGACCTGGTGATCAAAGCATCCGCTATGGCGCTACAAAAACACCCGGCCGTGAATAGTTCCTGGATGGGCGATTTCATCCGTGAAAATCATCACATCCATATCGGTTCTGCAGTAGCAGTACCGGAAGGATTAATTGTTCCGGTGATCAAATTTGCTAACCACAAAACGCTTTCTGCAATCGCGGGCGAATCCAAAGAGTTAGTAAAGAAAGCAAAAGATAAAAAATTACAACCCGTAGAATTCAGCGGCAACACGTTCACCGTCTCTAACCTGGGTATGATGGATATCGATGAATTTACGGCTATCATCAACCCACCGGATGCCTGTATCCTTGCTGTAGGTAAGATTGAGCCAACCCCGGTAGTTGAAAATAATGAGATCGTGATCAGGAACATCATGAAGCTGACCTTAAGCTGTGATCACCGCGTGGTGGATGGGGCAGTAGGTGCAGCCTTCCTGCAAACCCTGAAAGCGTACCTGGAAAACCCGGTAACGATGCTGGTTTAAGCAAACCTATTTTAATATACAACAGGAAAGGCATTTACTTTAACGGTAAATGCCTTTTTTAGTTAGGTACAGGTTATATAATAAGCAGGAATAGAATAAGATAGCACAATAGTAATGGATTTTGAAAAATCTAAAAATTAGGTTTTATTTGCACAAAATTAAAATCAAAACAGGCAAGCACCGCCATGATTATAATTTTGATAATTATTCTTAATTCCTTATATTTTATAACCTATGAAAATGCGTATAGCATCTTTTATCGGGATACTATTATCCCTTCTTTTCACTCCAAAGCTGAATGCACAGAACTTTAAAGTAGAATCTAATAAAGATTCTCTGCTTTACTACCTTAATGCTACTGCTGATGAACAATTCCCGGATGCCGATGCGACAATATTATATAATATAGGTAGAACTGAATTAATTTACCGGGGCATTTCCAACTCCATCTACGAGATAGCCTTTAAAGTTTATAATGCTTCAGAAATCGGTGATCTTGCCGATGTAATCATACCTCACAGCAGCGGTGGTAAAATCTCCAGGATTGAAGCGACCACCTACAATCTTGAAAATGGTAAGATCGTAGAAACGAAACTTGAAAAATCAAATATACTTATTGATGAATATACTATTGGCCTAGATGTTGTCAAATTTAATATTCCCGGCATTAAAGATGGCTCTGTAGTAAGGTATACTTATACCACAGAGTATGGCCCACTACTTTATTCCTGGGATTTTCAAAAAAAATACCCGGTTCATTTTTCAAGATTTGATTTCTATGCCAATAAATCTTACCTAATTACCCCGAAAGCAAATACGGATATTCCGTTTAAACAATATGCTAGTTTAAAAAAGTATAACCTGTCTAAAGAACCGGCAGCATCCTGTGAAGAAATGACCGATTATCACAATCAGTTAGCCAGGACCTGGACCCGGCGTAATGTCGCTCCGTTTAGTACAGAAGTTTTCGTAGCTAACGAGTATAGCTACAAAGAGCGTATAAAGATCTTTTACAATGGCTATGCCGGCGAAGGCTATTATTATCCAGTAGTTGAGAATTGGGAAAAATTCAATAAAAATGTATGGTATGATAAAGTATTTAATATGGTTTTCCAAAAAAACCAGTTCTTAGACAATACGCTAAAAACAATTATCGGCGATACTAAAGATTCAATTGAAATTGCACAAAAGATCTTCTACTACGTACAGAATGAAATCAAGCTGAATAATCGCGGAGTTGAAATTGACCAGATCGGCAAGTCGAAAGCAGGCAATGAGATGAGCATTAATAAATACCTGACCGCGCTCTACCTCAGGGCCGGATTTTCGTGTGATATGATTTTATTGTCCAATAAATATTTTGAAAAGATAGATCCGATATTATTCAATATTGGTGATATTAGTAATGTCGTTTCCCGTGTTGTTATCAATAATGTGTCCTATATCGCTTCTGCGGCTAATAAATCATTACCTTTTGGCTATCTTCCTTTAAGCTATTACAATGGCTACTCAAGAGTCGTTAATAAAGAAGGCGGAGCCATCAACTTAAGCCCGGCTCTTGCTGTAGATAATAATAACTATTCAGTAATCTTAAAGCCCATACAAAAAGCTGCCGCGAACTACGAGATGAAGATAAAAACTGAGTACGGGGTTTATTCATCTACAGAAATAAGAGAGGAGTGGAATAACGACAGCCTGGCATTTATCAGTAAGATAAAGGCCAATAGCAAGGATTATAATTCCATTGAAGGATTTAAGGTGAATAAAGTTTATGTCGAGAATAGTAAAGATCTGAGTAAAAAACTTAACCTGACTATAGAGGGGGAACTGAATTGGGGTAAAGACGTAGGTACGATTATGCTAGAACCTTATTTTTTTAAAATATTTAATGAGAATCCATTAAAAGAAAAAAGTAAACGTAAATATCCGGTAGAATTCGATTGTATCACGGTTAACAAGGCTAAATTCTTCATGCAGGTGTCCGACGATTTCCAGATAGATGAAGTGCCCGAAAAGAAAACCCTGGTATTCGGCACCCCGACACTCGTTAGTTTTAAAAATGTAGTTATCGCAAATGAAAAAACAAATACGATTGTGATCAACTATCAATATGAAAGTGCCCCCACTCCTATTCCTGAAACAGAAGCAGAAAATTTAAGAAATTTTTTCAATGAAATGCTGAAAACTTATGCTCAAAAGATTGTCCTCAAAAGAAAATAAATAATATGTTACTAAAGAATATTTTTTGCTTTATCTTAATCATTCTATTAAGTTATAGCAATCGCCTATATGCTCAGAAAATAAATTACCCTGTTACAAATATTGTTCCGGCCTTATTATCAAATGCAGATGCAGTGGTACGTTATGACAGTACTTATGCAAAAGTTGAAATGGGTAATGTACAGTTAATAAGAAAATACGCCATCACTATTTTAAATTCCAGAGCAGAAAAATATGCCGGTTTTTCAGAGGTCTACAATTCTTTTAATACGATTAATAACATTAAAGGAAAACTGATCAATGCTGAAGGAAAACAAATTAAAACACTTATAAAAAACAACATCTCGGATCAGTCAACTTTTGGTGCCTCCTTTTCTTTTCATGATGACCTTAGAGTGAAAAGTTATAATTTTCTGCACCGGGAGTATCCTTACACAGTCGAATATGAGTATGAAGTAAATTCGAATTCCAGCGCGTTCTTACCAAGCTGGCTGCCACAGACCGGCTCAAGATTGGCCGTGGAAAAGGCGGTATACAATTTAATTTATTATAAAACAGATTCTATCAATTTCAGGTTATATAACCTGCCGGATAGTGCACTGAAGAAAAACCTGGCTCAGGGTAGTCATGTTTATAAAACATGGGTACTATCAAATGTACCGGCTTATACTTATGAACCTTATTCAGGTGCGGCAACATCGTTTCCCTGCCTGAGAATGATGGCACAAAATTTCACGCTGTCCGGTTTGAAAGGTAGCGCAGAGAACTGGCAATCTTTAGGGATGTTTTATTACAACCTGAATAAGGACCGGGATAGCCTTCCGGAACTTTCGGTAAATAAGTTTAAAGCAATGACAGATACCATCCCGGATACCTATGGTAAAATTGCCCGTTTATATCGCTATTTACAGGAAAACTGCAGGTATGTAGCTAATGAATATGGCTTAGCGGGCTGGCAAACTTTTAAGGCAGCAGAGGTAGATAAAGTAGGCTACGGCGACTGTAAAGGCCTCTCCAATTATATGAAAGCAATGCTGCGGACAATTGATATTCCCGCTCACCTGGTATTGATTAATGCCGGAGAAAATGGCTATCGGAAATCAGAAGCACAATTTGTAAACAACAGTTTTAACCACATGATCCTTTGTGTGCCATTAGCACAGGACACCATTTGGCTGGAATGTACTTCAACAGCATTACCTGCAGGCTATCTGGGAACATTTACCTGCGACCGCATGGCTCTTTTATTAACAGAAAAAGGTGGCGTGCTGGCCCAAACCCCGGCTTACAACAAAGAAGAAAGCTACATTAACCAAAATGTAGAAGTATGGCTGGAACCAGGGAAAGAAAGTAACCGTGTAGTATTGAATACCCTTTACAGTGGTATTTTACAAGACGACCTCTTGTCTGTTTACAAATCTAAATCGGTAAATAAAAGAAAGAACTGGCAAAAACAATCATTGCCGTTTAAAAGCTACGAACTTACACAAGAGACTTATGAGGTACAGGAAACCAAGGAAAAGATCCCGCAAATTAAAGAGCGCCTGGACATCCTGGCAGAACATTTAAGTAATGAATCCGGTAAACGTTATCTTATTAATATACCCTTGAATATGGACCTGATGTACAGCATTGATAACGGGAACAAAAGAACTTTACCTATTGAAATTGATAAAGATATCAGGTACGCAATAGAATATAAAATCAACCTGCCGGAAGGCTATAAAGTTGAAGCGAGACCCGAAAACGTAAATGTAAATAATGACTTTGTAAACATGAGCTACAAAGTTAATATTAGCGGTAACGTATGCACCGTTAATATTAACTTTGAGCAACATAAAGGAATATTTGAAGTGGCTAAATACAATGATTATATAGCGACAGACAAACAGGTAAAAGCAGTATTAAGTAATATTAGCCTGAGCATGCTGAAGTAAGCTTTTATAAGCTTACTTCCAGCCACCGCCCAATGCACGGTACAATTCTATAATTGCTGTATTTTGCTGCAAAACATCACTTACACTAGCCAGCTGTGCAGATAACAGGCTTTGCTCGGAAGTCAATACATCAGTATAGTTCGTGTTACTGGTATACTCCAGCAATTGCATATTAAAGTTCACTGCCTTTTCCAGCGCTTCTATCTGCCGGGTACGGGTAGTTTGCTTCTCCAGGCTGGTTTCATAAGCATATAAAGCATTACTTACTTCCTGTCCTGCAGTAAGGATCGCGTCCTGGAAAATATTCAGGGCTTCTTCCTGTTGCAACTTACTCACTTTATAATTAGTACGGATTGCACCGCGGTTAAAAATAGGTTGCGTGATACCGCCCACCAGGTTATAAAAAATAGCAGAAGTACCGGCAAACAGGTTTTTATGGGTCAGCGCACTAATACCAATACCACCTGAAGTCAAAGCAACCGTTGGGTAAAACTGTGCCTTGGCCACGTTCGTATTCTCAAAAGCCCTGCGGTAGCCCATTTCCGCGGCCATCACATCCGGCCTGTTTTGTAACAATTGTACCGGAACACCCGTAGTCAATGAGGTCTGTATCATATAATCTTTAATACTGGACCGGTCAATCGCATGGCCCGGTTGCGCAATCATCGTGCTGATACTGTTTTCCAGTTCCCTGATGTTTCTTTTCAGATCCG
>Ga0256900_1000060_pt1 | contig 31034 bp, 28 predicted proteins | sample MC6MC0688MT_FD_190190 | JGI IMG/M metagenome (GOLD analysis project Ga0256900, IMG submission 190190) | Metatranscriptome of enriched soil aggregate microbial communities from Iowa State University, Ames, United States - MC6-MC0688-MT... | ecosystem: Environmental > Terrestrial > Soil >... | reverse complement strand
TTTTATTAAATTTTTATTTTTGTTTTTTTATATTTTTAAAAGAAATCATATTAGTATATGTTTTTTTTTTTGTATATCTTTGCAAAAATTAAAATATTTTATATGAAAGTAATTAACCTATTTAGTTTTCTTATTGTAACAGTCTTTTTTGTGGGATGTAAAAAAGAGACAATAGAATCAGATTTTAATCTTAGTGAGAAAAAGCAAAGTAAATCACAAGTTTTACAGCCATTTGCAGCAGGCGATGGCCAATGGGATTTGCTTGGTTATGGTTACAATATATTGGGTGATTATGCCCATTCTAATTCGGCAACATTTCCAATTATTGATGTTGTACGTATGAAAAGTGAAAATACCACTTATGTTGACCATTCTGGAGCAGAAACAGCAACGTCTTTTTTTGAAGCAGGTCAGGATGCATTAGAATTTTCAAGGAAAATCACGGGCAAAGTAGTCGTGAGTGGTGGGGTCAACTTTCTATTTAAGGGAAATATTGATCTTCATTTTAATTCAATAGATAAGTGGTCCTCTAAATACATCTATGGTTCGTACAGTGCAATCGCTATAAAAAGACGTGTTAAAATAATAAATGACATAGCTCTTATGAGAAATTATCTTCATCAGGGTTTTTTGCAACATCTAAACACATTGAGTCCAGCAGGATTGGTGAGTTTATATGGCACCCATGTGCTAACCGATATTAAATTGGGTGGACGTATGGATATTATCTATAGAGCAGAAACTTATAATTCAGATAGAACAGAGGCTGCAAAAGTGGGTACTAAGTTTAGTTTCTTGAAGATATTTGGGACTGAAACTGAGGGTAGTTATGATATTAATGAAGCAAAAACTAATTTTAATGAAAGTGCCTATGTCAGAACTGTAGGCGGTAGTTCCGCAGGAGCGTTGTCAACTAATTTGACATATAGCTCTAACTTAAACCCCGGATTTACATTTAATACTTCCGCATGGGCCTCGGGTTTAACCGACGAGAATGCGGAGTTAATGGATATAGTTCCAAACGGGATTATTCCTCTTTATGACCTCGTTTCTGATCCGACTAAACGTCAGCAACTAAAGGTTTATATTGACAATTATCTGGCACAGAATAAAGTTGTTATTTCTTATGACAGATTGCCTGTATATCAGTATTATAGTTCATCAGCGACTGGATATCTATTTTTTACGGATGTGAAAAGGGGAAGTGCATACTGGTCTCTGGAGGGAGAACAATTCAAAGTTCCTTCGGCAGGTACACCATTGGCTACTCCAATACATGAATATTGGAATGAAGCTGAGCAAGATTGGATTTGGTCTTCAGAGGATATCTCAGAGATTAATGTTTCTTATATGCCGAATAAAATTTACAAAAACCAAGGATTGAGGTTTTATGGATTTAAGACCCAACAACCTGGTACAGTTCCAGTTTATTTGCATTGCAGATCCTCTAATATCCATTTTCTTTCAACAACTAAACAATTTACTACGCCTATAAAATCTACAAAAATAGCTTTTTATGCATATCCAAAGGGATAGTAAGTTCAAATTGCATATGTTTGTCTATTTGACAAAATAGGGTGTTAGTCTAATGCTAATCCATATATTCTGGCTAAAGTTGCAATGTACATGTATCTCAATTACATTGCAACTTTAGCCAGAGTGATTTTATATCTAAAATTTTATAAATGATTTTAGAATTAGCCCTGTAGTATCTATCGTGTCATCATTAATCCATCTTTTTGGAGATATGATGATTTTCTCCGGATTTTCGTTTAACCATGCCCCCCACCAGCTGAAACTACTATTGGCAATAATATGATGCTTGCACTGTGACATCAATTGTAGGTCTCTGAAACTATTGGCACTGATGTTATGCTCAACAAAAATGGCATTCAGATTTTTAAACTGAGACCTGCACCAAGGAATATCATTAGAGAATATGACAAATACCGGCGACTCTTGCGTTTCAAGTATATATTGTATACTCTTTTGATAATATTCTTCATTACAGATATCTTTGAAAAGTGTTTCGTTTAGGTAATCCCCTCGTCGAACATGTAACGATATCGAGTTTTCTTGTTGAATAATCTGCTGTATCCGGATGTTTTCACTTTCCACAAATGTAGGGAATATAAGATTTTGACGGAGGACCTGCTCTACTTGTGTGAGATAGTCAATATGCTGCCAATAACCCCAATAATAGTGACTTTTGCTGTCCTCAAAAATTTGCTCTGAGTAGGCAAATTGCGGTGATTCTTCAAGATAAGCATTTTTAGTATTGTATATCCTTCTTAGCTTACGCCAGAGCCAACTTCCATTATTTCGCGTATAAATATTTCGTTCAAATGAACTTATCTCTGGGAGTTTAATGTTAAAAATGGTTTCTAGTTCGAAACCATTATGCAGTTTATAATCTTCGAAATCAATTAAATCAGCTTTAACATGTTTGAATTTTTGCGCTAATGCTAAAAAGAAGGCATATTGAAATAACTGATTGCCAAGACCTCCTAGAAATTTGACTATTTTCATTTTTTAAACTAAAAAAGATTTTTGACTGTATTCTTAAATGCCCTTCGTAATTGTTTTACCGTAATATATTCCCATCCAAAGAAAGGCGTAGTGAAAAAAAGAGCAAGGGTTTGTTTTCCAGCTTTTTTTATAATGACCTCGTACCATTTTTCAAATATAAACTTTTGAACTTCAAGAGTCGTTTTTTTTGTTGCTCCAATGTGATTAAATAAAATTATATAAAACTGCTTATAGTCTTTTATATCAATATCATCCCATATGAATGGCGGGGTTAACATTTTTTGATATTTGATTTCAGTAGGTAGGTTAAGGTGATAAAGAATATGTTCTTTAATAGGCATTAATTGATTATCTAGTTCAACCGCATATTTTTTTGAAATCCCCATTGGATGTTCACGATATAATAGTAAGACTTTATCGAGATTCAATACAGGATATTTTATCGAAATTCTAAGAAAGAGGTCATAGTCTTCCGCCAGAGGGAGCCGATATCCACCAAATTCTTTGAATACATCTGTTCGCATCATTACCGAAGAATGAGCAAAACTATTTCCAAAAAATAAGCGATATTTGAGCAATTCTGGATTAGTTTCGACTTTAATCTGTTGCCCAGTGGGAGTACCATTTGTGTCAATGACATTGGCATGAGAGCCTATGAGAGCCAATTCGTGATTTTCGTTAAATTTGTTGAGGAGGGTTTCCAAACGATCTACTGTCGCCAAATCATCGCTGTCCATAATGGCAATAAATTTACCATTGGCCTCTTTTATCGCACGATTTCTAGTGTATACAACGCCTTTATTGATCTTATTTTGAAGGAGTATAATCCGAGCGTCATCGAAGGCATTAATTTGCTCCAATGTTCCATCGGTGGAACCATCATCAATAATCAGTAGTTCGAAATTGGTATATGTTTGATTCAAGATACTTTGGATCGCCTGTGAAATATAGCGCTCGGAATTGTAGGCTGCCATGAGCACGGTGACTGTTGGTATTTTTGTATTCATCGACAGTGAAATAATCAAGTTCTTGTTTAAATGTTTTATATTTACAGAATAAATAAGTGCAGTTACTTATTGAAAATATTGAAGTACGATTCTGTAATTCCCATAAAAGTATAAAAAAAATCAATGAGTCATTTAGTAAGTATTATAATACCATGTTATAATAATGCGGATACAATTCAAGAAACTTTAGATTCAGTTTATAATCAGACCTATAAGGAATTCGAGGTCATTGTTGTCAATGATGGCTCTCAGGATCAGTCGGTAGAAAAAATAAAAGAATATCAGGAAGATTATCCAAATTTAATTTTTCTAAACCAAGAAAATGGTGGACCATCTGCTGCAAGAAATTATGGATTTTCAATTGCAAAAGGACATTACCTAGTTTTCTTGGATGGAGATGATAAACTTCATGAAGAATATTTAAGTAGTTGTATAGCTGTATTTCAAACAGAAGTAAACATAGATTTAGTGTATTCCGAATCTGAGTTGTTTGATAGCGAATGTGGTATATATATGCTTTCGTTGTATGATCCAATTACCATACTGACTGAAAACTGTTTTCCAATTGTCGCGATGATCCGAGCTAACTCATTTAAAGATATTGGTTTATTTGACGAGAAATTGAGGATTGCGGAAGACTGGGAAATGTGGATAAGATATACCCGAAGGTATCAAAATGTGAAAAAGATACCACGTGAACTGTTTTTTTATAGAAAAAGGAAGAATAAATCTTCTATTTCTGATTTGAACAAAGAGGATAATATTATTGATGACGCACATCTGTATATCTATACAAAGCACTATGAATTATATAAAGAACAGGGGTGGCACATCCTTGATCTCATAAAGACAAGAAGAAACTACTTGAAATTTAGAGATAAGTATTATAATGAATGGTTCAGAAAGTTCTTTTATAAACTCACTGGCAAAAAAGCAAAAAATTGAAAATGATTGTGGCACTTTATGCCAATAACTCGTATTAATCCTAAATAGAAGCATTTATTGCGCTATTGTTTTATATCTAATCGAGATAAATGCAAGCATTAAGAAAAAAGAGAATATTATATTTCATGCCAGAGAACCCGAACAGTTCTAAGGCTGGTAACTTGACTAGATGTAAGCAGTTATTAAACTATTTCAATTCCATTACTACAAATTTTGAGATTGACTTTGTTTCCTCAATTAATTGGACGCAAGAAGGAGAATTGGCTTTTAAGTCTGAGTTTCCAAATATCAATCTTACTATTTTGCCTTTTAAATCCTCGAAAAAGAATAGAATAAGCTATTTTTTTCGTGATAAATTACAGAAGGAAATAAAAAGTTTGTTTTCTTCAACCCTAGTAGACCGGGTATCTCCTTCATTTCAGAGAAGGTTTGAAATGGTTTTAAAGGAAAGGATGTATGACTATGTGATCATTAGTTATGTTGAATTTGCTAGTTTGGTAAAGAATTTGGTAGGATCCTATACAATTTTGGATTCGCATGATTTTTTAACACTCCAAAATAAGACTAAGGGAAAAGGTGATTTTTCTAACCAGCAGCTAGGAAAAATGTTTGGACAGGAATTATCCAGTATGGCTCTTTTTAATGAAATATGGACTTTTTCAATTGAAGAGAAATATATCTATGAGCAATTTACAGGAAAATTCGTCAGATTAATACCTGTGTCTATGCCATTTCACGTAGTAGAATATCGACAGAAGAAGATTGACTTAATTTATGTTGCAAGTGACAATCCGCACAATGTGGTGAGTATAAAATGGTTTTTGGAAAAAGTTTTTCCACTTCTTAAAAATGTTAATCTGCATGTTATTGGCAAGATTTGTGCACACGTTCCAGTCATGGATAATGTTGTAAAACTTGGATTAGTAGATGATCTGCAACAATATTATGAACAAGCTAAAGTTTGTATTTGCCCCATGTTGTCGGGAACAGGGATTAAAATAAAAGTGCTGGAAGCCTTGTCTTTTGGTATTCCTGTTGTAACAAATCAACGTGGTGTAGATGGTTTGTTTAATAAATCTGATAATGGGTGTTTGGTCTCTTTGGATGAACACTCTTTTGCGTCAAATATCATTCAATTGCTTGAAAAAGATGATTTCTATAAAGAGCAATCGCGTCAGGCCTCTGTCTATATGAAAAATAATCATACGATAGAGAGAGAGTATGAAGTGTTGGATGCTATTTTTAATAATTTATGAATAAATGAAAATCTCTTTATTAATTTCTACTTTTAATCGCCCTGATGCACTAGCCTTATGCTTGGAAAGTGTTTTAAACCAACGAGACTTGCCAGATGAAGTGCTTATTGCCGACGATGGGTCTGATAAAGAGACTACCGAGATTATAGATTCCTATAGAAGTAGATTGGATATCCCTATCATACATGTATGGCATGAAGATAAAGGGTTCCGATTGGCAAAAATTAGAAACAAAGCTATTGCACGGGCTTCGTCAGATTATATCGTTCAAATTGACGGAGATTTGATTTTACACCGTTATTTTCTTCAGGATCATAGGAGATTTGCAAAGAAAGGATCCGTTGTAAGGGCAAGCCGTATCTACCTAGATCAAGAACTTTCGGAGCAGAAGATCAGTAAACTTGATACAAGAATAAATAGATTTAATAAAGGGGTCTCGAACTTGTTTAGTGCTTTTAGGTTTCCTTTTTTATGGAGATACTTTGAATTAAATTATAAAAATCAGGGTGATGAACGCTGGGAAATTCACGGAGCAAATATGGCCTACTGGAAAGAGGATGCCATTCGTGTCAATGGATATAATGAGGATTTCAAAGGGTGGGGCCCTGAAGATAAGGAATTTGTAGCAAGGCTTTTAAATAATAATATTAGAAAACGCTTTCTTAAGTTTGGTGGTATAGTATTTCATCTTTGGCATAAAGTAAACGCAAAAGAGAACTTAGGTAACAACAATTGTTTGTTTGCAAAGACAAAAGAGTTAAATTTGACCTATTGTGATAACGGAATTGACAAATACCTGAAATCATCTGAATAGTATTTTACGATTTAACGCGCTTTTTTGAAAACTTCAATTATTATTACAACATATAATAGACCTGATGCGCTGGAATTGGTGTTATTATCTGCATTAAATCAGAGCATACAACCAAGCCAGATCATTGTTGCAGATGATGGTTCGAATGATGAAACGAAACTGTTGGTGGATCGTTATGCAGAAGTATCAGCAATCCCTATCTTACATATTTGGCAGGATGATGAAGGTTTTAGAGTTGCACAGATAAGAAATAAAGCACTGGCTAAAGTGATTTCGGCATATGTGATATTAGTTGATGGTGATATCTTGATGAATCCTAATTTTGTGGAGGATCACCTAAAATTGGCGAAACCTGGTTATTTTATTCAAGGTGGACGAGTACTATTAAATCAAAAGCTAACTTCCAAATTGTTGGTGAATTCAAGCAAATTAAGTTATCCGAACTCCTTTCATTCCGGATTTGAACAAAATAGATTCGAAAAGCGGATAACTAGTTTTCGCAATCTGTTTTTGGCGAGATTAACCTTAAAAAATTTGAAGGATAATAGAAGTAAAGTGAGATCTTGCAATATGTCATTCTATATGAAAGATATTCGTGCTGTTAACGGTTTTGATAATCGTTTTGAGGGGTGGGGAAGAGAAGATAGTGAGTTTGTCGAACGTCTGTTTAATGCTGGGATACATGGGCAGTTGATCAAGTTTGCCGCCATTGGCTATCATCTTTATCATAAAGAAGAATCAAGAAAGTCGCTACCACAAAATGATCTGTTATTGAAAGTCACTAAATCAGAAAAGCTAAGCTCTTGCGATGACGGTCTTTCTCGTTTCTTATAATTAAAAAACAATGGGAATACCAAAAAATATATTTCAAACCTTTAAGGACAATAAGATTCCTTGGCTTACTAAATTGTATATTAGATCCTTTTTAAAGAAAAATAGAGACTATACCTATGAATTTTATGATGATCAACGTGTAAGTACTTTTTTTTTGAAACATTTTGATGAACGGACCAACAGGGCCTACCATCGGTTGCAAATTGGAGCAGCCAAAGCTGACTTCTTTCGATACGCTGTACTATATATATATGGTGGTATCTATTTGGATCTCGACAGTGATTTATTGGTGTCTCTAGATAAATATTTAATTGCTGATGATGTTGCGGTCATTACACATGAGAATAACCGAAGCTTGTATGCGCAATGGGCATTGATCTATGATAAGAATCACCCTTTTTTAAAAAGGACTTTGGAGTTGATTGTGGATAATATCGAACAGAATAGATTTCCACATGATGTCCATGCGATGACGGGGCCGACAGTTTATACCCTAGCAATTAATGAAATTTTAAAAGAAAATCCTGAAGTTAAATACCGCTGCATTGCAGATGATTACAGGGGGATTATGAAATTTAAATATAAGCTTGGTAAAATTATGATTTATAAAGATAGATCCAATCACTGGAAGAAGTTGCAACTTCGTATCCCGGTTGTCAAACCTGATTCCGATATTTAAAGGGCATATAATTCAGTAAATTCCCTTGTTTTTGCGTACTTTAGGCCTTAAGTATTTGTTATCCATGAATTTCAAGAGAATTTTTTTGAGGAATAGAAATAATAAGATCTATTATTATATCAAAGCCATTATAAGGGAAATCATTCCAAGTCGATTTGCACAACTAAAACTGAAAAGGCTATTAACTAATGCTTATTACATTAAACATGCAACTTATGTTAGTGACAGGGTTGATTATTATAACAAGTTAACTCATAACAGCGTATTAGGGAAGGGAACAATAACAATTGAGGAATATCATATTCCGGAACGAATTCGAGTTTATTATTTTGATAGTAAAGAGTATCTTCGATTTTTTAATCCTAAACTTAAATTTAGTATTCTGCCAGGTGATATTATCCATATTCCAGAATTCCCTTCAATTGTTAAAAGTAGACCAATTGCTGGGGAGAACGGCAATTCAGTCATTTTAAAACTTGATAAATCAAGACACTTTAATTTTATTCATGATGATGTTCTATTTGAGGACAAAATCAATATGTTGGTAGGAAGGAGTGGTTTTTCGCAGCCACATCGTGAACGTTTCTACTCATTGTATAACAATCACCCGCTGTGTAATATTAAGAAGGCAAATAAATCTTCCGATATTAATTACTTATCTATTACAGGACATTTAAATTATAAATTTATACTGGCTCTGGAGGGAAATGATGTTGCTACAAATTTAAAATGGATCATGTCCTCCAATTCTATCGCGGTAATGCCAATGCCCACTTATGAAACCTGGTTTATGGAGGGGCGATTAATTCCAGACTATCATTTTATTTGCATCAAAGAGGACTACTCTGATTTGGAGGATAAGCTGAATTATTATATTGAAAATAACGAACAGGCAAAACGTATAGTGAATAATGCAAATGAATATATTGCTCAATTCAAAGATAAACGACTTGAGGATTTAATCGCATTGAAAGTGTTGGAAAAATACTTTGAGCATACCGATCAGAAAGGTGAATAGAATTACAAAAGAAATTTATAACAATCGATCAGATCAGATGCAATTTTTTCATCGTTGAATTTCTGCGCATAACGAAGTCCTTGTTGAATCATCACGGTCTTAAGCTGTTTATCGGTAAGAATTGTTTTGATTGCAGCATTAATTTGTTCTACATCTGACGGATCGATATAGTAAGAGGACGGTCCTCCAGCTTCCGGAAATACCCCTGAATTTGTTGTGATAATGGGAGTTCCTGAATAAAGTGCCTCAATAATGGGTATACCGAATCCTTCAAAAATAGAAGGGTAAATAAAAATAGAAGCCATTGCGTAAATAGTTGATAATTCTTCCACAGTAAATCCCTGCTTAATAATGATCTTATCTTCTAATTTATGTGCAGCGATAAAAGTTTTTATTTCATTTAGATAGGGGGTTTCTTTTCCAATAATTAATAATGGAATATCAATATCGTGCATTGCCTTGACGATTTGTAAGACGTTTTTTCTTTTTTCGATTGACCCAACACTCAGCAGAAATTCATCCGGTAAATTATATTGTTGTCTCAGCACATCTTTTTGAGCTTGACTCTTTGGCTCCTTAAAGCATGGATGACAGCCTTGGTAGATTACTTCAATTTTATTCTCAGGGATGTTGTAATAATTGATAATATCTGATTTAGTTTGCTCGCTAATTGCAATTATCCGATCTGCATTAGTGACTGCGAAACGAAATTTTTTATTATATATCCAGCGATCTATTGGTTTGTAAAGGTCGGGATACCGTAAGAAAATTAAATCATGTATGGTCACTACGGATTTAATTTGTTTTGTATTTAAACCGTGTGGTATTTCTCCTGTCAATCCATGGAAAAGATCTACATGATCATTTTTTAGATCTGAGACAATACCGGAGCTTCGCCATAGCGCCGGAAAGAATTTATCTAATTTAGTTTGAGGCAAACGTATTGTTTCATCATTTTCCTTTTCAAAAAGAACAGAAGAATTCAATTTTGGAGTGTATTTTAAATAATTGTTTTCTGGATAATATAACTCCAAAACTCGAATAAGGTCCCTACTGTAATTGCCTAAGCCTGTTCGATTGAAAAAATATCGTTTAGCATCAAATCCGACTGTTATCATTCTTGACCTGGTTTAGCTTTCTTTAAAAATTTCTTCAAATTTACTTAATACCAAATCCCAATTATAGTGTTTGTGTACATATTCTTGGGCTTTTATTTTTAGGGTATCGAAATTAGTCTTTGGATCTTGTAAATAATCGATAATGGCCGCAAATGATTCGAAAGAATCATAGCAAAACACTGAACCACTTTTAACTTCGTGTTCTACCATAACAGCACATTTCCGGTTGCCAATAACTGGCTTACCCAAATGAAGAGCTTCTAATGTAAGTAAAGATAAACTTTCAGCTAGAGAAGGATTAATAATTGCCAAACTTTTTTGCATTAGTAATTTTTTGTCTTCTTCACTTACAAAACCAGTATAAATAATGTCGGAATGATTTTCTACTATAGCCGGACACTCACCTGTCAATACAAACTGCAGGTCAGTTTTTCTTTCCTTTTTCAATTTTAGGAAATACTGCATGAAATTATTGATTTTTACAGCAGTAATTCGACCACAATAGAGTAAATAAGGGGCGTGAATGTTGAATTTTTCGTTTAAATCGATGTTATTTAGTGTATTTTCTATTTGATTGACTCCAATACCAACGATTGAGTTGTTTGCTAGGGAGCCTCGAAATAAATCCTGGCACATCTTTTTCTCACTTTCGGTATTGAATGCAATATGATTGACCTGTGAGAAAACTAATGTATTGATGCTTCTAAATAGCATACTTTCCATATGCGCTGTTGGAATCAAAATAGATTTTTGCGGTATAACTAGCGATCCAAATACGGTAAGTGGATTTTCGTAAGTGAAAAAGATAAACTTATCGAATTGATCTTGGAACTCCTTTATGTAGCTCAGTAAAGTCGAAGAATAAAAGGGATGGTTTTCTAAATGCTTCGATTCGGATTCTACTTTGTATTTCCAAATAGGGAATTGTGAAAAAATCAATTTCGATAGCCCAAGCCGATGAATCAGCCTACGGATTTTTCGTGAAATCTTACTTTCTTTTTCTGTAAGTGCCAACGAATGTTCTTGGGATTGATCAGTAACAAATCTGAGGACTGGAATACCGTTGACAGGCTCTAATCCCTCACTGAAATTCATTTCGGGTTTGTCTAGAAACTTGATATTCGTAGTTAATACTGTTACTTCATGTTTTTTTGACAATTGTTCAGCCAACATTCTACAATGGAATTCCGCCCCACCGGTGATGTCTAATCCATATCGAATTACCACTAATCCTATCCTCATCTTATCGCCGTTATTTTTTCGATCACCATTTCTGCTGTAATTAAATCAATCGCTTCTGTACCATCACAATCACAAGGTTTGTTGCCGTAGACAGCGCTTGGACGGTTTGGATGTTCCACTTGGATACAGTCCTCATATTGTTGCCCATACCCCGTAAAGCCCGCGTATGGGTGAGTTGCGCCCCATAGTGATAGGCATCTTACTCCCATCAAAGAAGCCATGTGCAACCCGGAGGAATCCATGCTGATCATCAGATCCAGATTGGATATGATATCCAGTTCTTCTCTCAACGTAAATTTTCCAATGGTATTGTAGGTGTTTGGAAAACTTTCGGTCCAGTTTTGCGCGATTTGAAACTCTTCCTGACCTCCTCCAAAAAGCAATATGTCATATCCATGATGTGCCAGGTGATCTATGATCTGCCCCATCTTTACCATCGAAAGAATTTTATATCGGTGTTGCGCAAAAGCCGCAATACCAATTTTTTTTCGTTCGAAATTGCCAAACATGCTAAATGCCGTTTTGGGGACATCTTGCAAATTAGAAGCCAATTTGTGACTTAGTTCAAAGTGAAAACCTAAAGCACGGAATACATCTGCATAACGCTCTACGGTTAGCTTCAATTGATGCTTAACCTTATGTTCTTTGCGCGTCAGGGCTTTCTTTTCTGCACGGCCTTTGTCCAGTTGTTTGACCTTTATTCCAGAAAGAGAAAATAAAACATCCAATATGCGTGAACGTAAATTGAAATGTAGATCAGCTACAGCATCTGCACCATATTGAGCCAGCTCATTTTTTAATCTGATTAATCCAAAAAGGCCTTTATGGGTTGTCTTAGGTTCAATTGCATGAAACTTGATATTTTTTATGCCATCAAAGAATGGTGAAAAAAAATGACGGCTGACCATGATAATCTCTACCGTAGGATATTGTTGACAAAATTCTTTCAACACAGAAGCCACCATGGCGACATCGCCCATGGCCGAAAACCGGGTTACTATGATTCGCTGCGGCAAAGACATGTCTTTATTTTCCGGATGTATAAAGTACAGGGTTCAGTTCAGGATCGTTATACATTTTCATCTGTTTATAGACCTTCATGTATTTTTCACCTGATTCAATCGCTGTCAACAATTCGTCGATACTTTGTGAAAGATCTGTACGTTGTTCCAGCAAGATGTTCAATTTTTGCTGACAAGCAGAGATATGGGCTTCAGAAGCATCTGAACGAAGTGTCTCCTGCTCCATATGATAAATCTTTAGCGCCAGAATGGACAGTCTATCAATGGCCCAAGCTGGACTTTCCGTATTGATTTTTGCTGAAGGCAATGCTTCGATAGTTTGGTATTTCTGTAAAAAGTAGCTGTCTATATATTCTACTGTATCTGTACGATACTGGTTAGACTCATCGATGCGTCGCTTCCAGTATAAACCGTCCTTGGGATCAATGGCAGGATTACGTACAACATCTTCCATGTGCCATTGTACGGTATCAATCCAGCACTTTAGGTACAGTAGATGTTCTAGGGATTGTTTGTCATACGGATTCTGGATTGGATGATCAATCTGATCGTATACGTGGTAATCCTGGATAGCACGTTGAAAAATGGGATTTGCTATTGCACTAATCATGTTACAAATATAAAATATATTATGGAGTTATCCTTAACTTCAGGTGTTGTATAAAAACAGTAAAAGGAATTGGAAAAACCAACTATTGAGAAAAGAATTAAAATGTTTTTTAAAATAGAGACAGTAAGACGTCTGGGAATAACCCAAGTAAGATCACTGCAATCGTACAAAATAGACCAATACCGAGGAGTAAAGGATTGGACTTGACTGAATAATGGTCTAGATTGTCTCTTAAGAAGGCATTCAACGGAATCTTAAAGTAATAGAAAAGTGAAATTACGGATGTTAGTGCCCCTACAATTAATAAAGCAAGTAAACCGAAGGATTGGAAGTTTTGATACTGCTCGAATACTTTTGAAAATATGAGTAGCTTTCCGACAAATCCAGCAGTAGGCGGCAAACCTATCAATGCGATTAAGACGATTGAAAATGAGGTGAATAATATAGGTGATTGTTTACCTAATCCTTTATAAGAGTCTATTGAAGTGTTGCCTAGACTGACCTCCAAGCTGTCGATAAAAATAAAAACAGCGATATTCATCAATGCATAAATTGATAAATAGAACAGTAAAACGTTTGACTCATTGTTTTGATAGACCAGTACTGCCATCAACAATATTCCCGTGTGGCCAATAGAAGAATAGGCCATCATGCGCTTGGCATCCTGTTGACGCAGGGCCGCCAGATTACCAATCAACATGGTCGCAATAGCTATAATGATGATAACATAAGTCAAAAAATCACTAAAATAAAAGGATACTGCAAGCCAGGCTGCAAGTAACTTAGATAGCAGGACGACAACGGCAATTTTAGGTACAGTCGCTAGGTACGTGGTAATCACGGTCGGTGCCCCCTGATAAACGTCAGGACTCCAAACATGAAATGGGAAAAAACTTAGTTTAAAACCAATACCAGTCAGTAAAAATAAGAGGGCAATACTGATCATTAGCTTCGGGGCCTCCATCAGACCCGCAAGATGACTTGGCGCATCAAAATTTAAGTTTCCCGTGAAACCGTAAAGCAGCGATAGGCCATAGAGCATAACGGCTGCACATATAGATCCAAAGAGTACGTATTTCATCGCTGCTTCGGATTGTACTTTATTGGATGAAAAATAACCGACCATAATGTACGAGCTGATCGATACTGTTTCTACTGCGATGAAGATCATAAGCCAGTTGCTCGACATGGTTAAGAGATTCAATCCCAAGGTTGCGGTCAATACAACAGCATACAGATCTCCCAAAGGGCGATCATGCTGATGACGTTGTTGAATAAAGATCGTAATCAGTAGGGTCGACAGCAGGATAATCACACGTGCCGATGTTGCGAATGTATCAATATGGATCATGTCGAAGAATCCAACCATATCCACATGGCTTAATCCTTGTCCCAATAGATAACAACCACTCAACAATAATCCAGCTATTGTAATCGTAAAAGATGCTTTGTCCCAGTATTTATCTACGAAAAGACTCGCGATAATACTACCTATAAAAGTAATGATCAGCGTTAATTCCGGTTTGAAATAGGGAATACTAACGATAATTTGATCAATAAATGAACTGATATATGGACTGAATGCGAGCATGCTGGATTAAATAAATTGTTGGATAAAGCTGACGAGATTCAATACACTTGCATTTAGATTGCTAAATACCAAGGATGGCATAATACCCAATAAAAGGGCAAGAGCCAAGGTAGGAAATAGAATCAGCTGTTCGCGGCTGTTGACATCGGTCAATGCATTGGCCCAAGATTCGCCACCTTTGAGTCTGATCTCTCCAAAAAACATCCGTTGAAGTGTCCATAGCAAATAAGCTGCACTCAAGAGAATACCAATTGAACCTGCTAAGGCCATCCAGCGTGGAAGGCCTGTACCTACACTGGCGGCGTTGAACGAACCGATGATAACAAATGCTTCACCGATAAATGCGGAGAACCCAGGAAGTCCCAATGAAGCAAAGAAAGCAACAGCAACATAACCGGTATACTTGGGCATAATTTGCGCCAGTCCTCTGAAGCTGTAGATGTTTCGATCATGAACACGGTCATAAACAACGCCAACAAGAAAGAAAAGTGCTGCGGATAGAAAACCGTGGGAGATCATCTGGAACATAGCGCCAGAAACTCCTTCGGCTGTCAATGAGGCTATACCAAGCAATACAAAGCCCATGTGGGAGACCGATGAATAGGCGATCATCCGTTTTAAATCTTTTTGAGTTAAGGCGTTTAATGCCCCATAGATAATGGAGATGACGCCGATCAGACCAAGCCACCAATTGGACAGGGCGGCCATGTCCGGGAAAATGCTATAGCAGATACGGATAATACCATAGCCACCGATTTTCAACAGGATACCTGCTAAAATAATGGATACCGGTGTGGGGGCCTCGACGTGTGCGTCAGGTAGCCAGGTGTGTAATGGTACAATGGGTACTTTGATTGCAAAAGCGAAAAAAAGCACCACAAAACCAATCAATCTGGCCGAAATACCCAATATTTCCTGATAACCATCCCAAGCGAAGATTGAGTCCCCTAAATAATTCTGTGGATTCATCATGTAGATCATATTGAAGGTATGTGCCCCAGTTTCGGGGTTGATAACCGAAAAATATAAGCCTACAATGATCAATAGCATAAATACCGAACCAAAGAGCGTATAGAGAAAGAATTTTATGGCAGCATATTCACGGCGTGCCCCGCCCCAGATACCAATCAGGAAGTAGAGCGGCAAAAGCATGACCTCATAGAATAAATAGAACAGGAAGAAATCCAAAGCACAGAAAATACCCATTACAGCCATGTTGAGGACCATAAGTAGGGCGAAATATCCTTTAGGGCTTTTCTGTATATTCCAAGAAGCACCGATCGCCATCAACATCACAAAAGCACTCAATAGCAATAATGGCATTGAAATACCGTCTATTCCGATGAGATAGTCTATCTCTAATTTTCCGATGGAGCCGAGGTCCAGGCGAATCCAGGGAAGTTGTTCAACGAACTGGTATCCTGCCAAGTCTTGGACGCCTGTTTGGCTCGCGTCAAATTTTGCATAGCATATACCCGCAAGTACAAATTGCACTGCTGTAAACGCTAAGGCAATATATTTGTAACTCGATTTATATCGTGTTGGTAGGGCGAGGATAAACGCCGTCGCCAGAAGCGGTAAAAATATCAGTAAGGATAAAATAGGCATTTCCTAAAAAAATATAAGATAAATTAAACCAAGTAAAACGAATAGAAAAACGGAATACAATGTCGTCTGTAATTTGCCGTTCTGTACCAAGCGAACTTGGTTACCAGTCCAGTAAGCTACAGAAGCAACAGCATTGACAAAGCCGTCTACAATATATTTGTCTATCCACACACTCAACTGAGAGAGCGATAAGACGATAAACTGAACAAAAGCGATTAGGGCATCTACAACAAAACGATCAAACCAATAACAGAACTGAGCCAGTTTTAGTGTGCCACTAACAAATATCCATTGGTATAGTTCATTGATATAACCTTGATTGAACGATGCTTTCAGTGCAAAGCTAGATGCATTGAGCGGATATTTGTTTTGTACATACCATTTCCAGCCAATTGTCCAGCTGATGACCGAACCGATCAATAAGATTAATGGAATAATCAAGTGGGCGCTATGGCTTGGAGCAAAGGTATATTCATCCAATAATAGACCATCCATCAACCAGGAGTCATGATAGGATACTGGATTGAGAGAAAATAGCGGGAATAGACAGCAGATACCCAATATAAACATAGGGATCAACATGGTGTTTGGTGCTTCATGCAGGGCTGTTCCATGTAATTTGTCCTTGACTTGTGCGAGCATTCGGAAATCACCGAAAAAAGCTTTAAAGATTAAGCGACCAATGTAAAACGCGGTCAGAATACTGACTGTAATAAGACTTATTGGGATAATGAGGTATAAGTCGCCTTTTGACAAAGCCCATTCAAAGGAAGATATGATAATACTATCTTTGGAAAGATAACCTGATGTTAGTGGAAACCCAGCTAGTGCCAGTGATGCTACGCTCATCAAGATAAAAGTTTTCGGCATATATTTTTTCAGTCCCCCCATGTTCCTTAGGTCTTGTGGGTCGAAATCAAGATGGCTGTGTGTTTTGAGGTGCGCCATCTCATGGATAATGGCTCCGGCGGAAAGGAACAAGAGACATTTAAAGAAGGCGTGTGTGACCAAATGGAATAGTGCGGCATCCCATGTTCCTATCCCAATTCCCACCATCATAAAACCCAATTGTGAAATAGTCGAAAAGGCTAGGATACGTTTAATATCGTATTGACCTAATGCAAAGTAGGCAGCGGATGCCGCTGTAATCGTACCTATGATAGCAATAAACAACAATGCGCTTTCGTTGAATAACGGAAATACTGTAGCGAGTAAAAACACACCCGCCGCGACCATAGTGGCTGCATGGATGAGTGAAGATACTGATGTCGGTCCTTCCATCGCATCAGGTAACCATACATGTAAAGGAAATTGAGCTGATTTGGCCATTGCCGCAAGGAAAAATGCGAGCCCGGCTATCGTTAACCAAATTTGATCCATGCTGTTGACCGGAGAAACCCATTGTCCACTTGCGATCGTGGATTGATAGATGAGTCCTCCTTCGCCAAAAAGATCGACCAGATTGAGGGTTTTGAACTGTGTAAATATAATGGCTAGTCCGATCAGAAAACCGAGGTCTCCGATGCGGTTTACTATAAATGCTTTCTTGTTGGCCTGTACAGCCGTTTCGCGGGTGAACCAGAAACCAATAAGCAGATAAGAGGCAAATCCTACCAATTCCCAAAAGATATACATGAGCAACAGGCTATCCATAACGACTAGCCCCAACATAGCAAAACAGAAGAGACTAAGATACATCCAATAGCGATGGATTCCCGAATCCCCTTTCATATACGCTCTCGAATAGATATGCACAGGAAGGGCAACTGTCGGAACCAGAAACAGCATGAGCACGTTCAGATTGTTCAATAGAATGCCTACTTTAAAAGTAGATGCACCGATGGTAAACCAGTTTATTTGGGCAGACACGATAGGATTATTCCAGATTGCTAACCAGGTAAGTCCGCCAAATATAAAACTAAAGATAATGCCGATCAAGGAGATAATCCCTGACTGATCGCGCTTGCCTGCTATTGCCTGATATAGAAATGCAATAAATGGCGCAACGACTGTAAACAGTGCCGTGTATATGGGTGATATGTGGGCAAGTTGATCCAATTTTTACTTATCTTTTAATTCATTGATTTCATCCGGATTGATGGTTTTATAGTGTCTATAGACATTTAAAACCAATGCTAAGCCAACCGCAACCGCAGCAGCAGCAAGAACAATAGCAAATAGGGCGAAAATCTGTCCGCCATAACTGACTTTATCGTATTTACCAAAAGCTACAAAGTTTAGAATAGCCGCATTAATCATCAATTCGATGCCTACCAAAATCATAATGGCATTTTTCTTTGAAAGAACGGTATAAAGTCCGATACAGAAGATGCAAGCACTGACAACCAAAAAATGCGTTAATGTAATCATCTGTTGCGCTCCTTTCTGGATAAATGTGATGCCCCAATCAGGGCCATCATCAAAAAGACTGATATGACTTCAAATGGTAACACATAAAAGGTCATAAACCGTAATCCAATCTGTTGGATATTATTATCTGTTGGAATAATCTCAGTATTATTTTCTTTGGCTTGTTGGATCCAAGTAGGAATGGACTGATGCCATTCTGCAATACCAAAGATCATGAGTACTAGAAAACCTACAGCCAATATCACTGCTTGCCACCTGGGCATGCTCAGAAATGAGCCACTGCTGTCTTGAAGATCTTTCAATAGTTCTTTGTTGGAAAGCATAAAGGCAAATAGCATGAGGATCAGTACACCACCTACATAAACCATGATTTGTGTAATGGCTACAAAATCTGCCAACGCAAATAGGTATAGGCCAGCCATAGCAAAGAGTACAATGAAAAATAGAAATAGGGCGCGGGCTATATTTTTAAGATTTACCAGTAAAAGGGCAGATCCGATTGCCAGAGTGGCAAATGCATAAAATAAAGTAGTTTCCATGTTTTTATTTTTGCTTTGCTGCCTCCTTTTCAGCTTGAAATTGTGTCCATTCTGCTTTTCGTTGCGCAACTTGTTCGTCGGTCATATCCGAAAATCCGTAGATCAGATCAGTTAATTTTTGCGAGCTACGATCGTATTCATTGGTCATGACAATGCATTCGGTAGGGCAGACAACGGTACATAGTCCACAATACATACATTTGGCCATATCAATATTGAACTTGGCAGGATATAAGCGTTTGACGCTGCCGTCTGAAGTCTTTCCAATCGCTTCCGGTGATTTGATCGCCTCAATTTCAATACAATCTACGGGACATGCTTTGGCACAAAGGTCACAAACGATGCAATCATCAATATCCACTTGCAATTGATAACGAGCGACTTCGGGTATTGGCATTTTTTCGGCAGGATATTGTACGGTGACAATACCCTCCTGACGGTCGAAGTAATTGTCGTTTTTGATATTTAATTCCTGACGCGAACGTCGAGCGCCAAACAAGTGTTTCACAGTCAAAGATAGTCCTTTGATTGCTGTACGAAATGCGTGGGAAGCCGTCTTAAATATCATATCTTATGCTATAATTAAAATTCTCCAAATGGCAGAAATAGCCATGCAAATAAAAGCTAAGGGGGTCAATACCTTCCAACATAAGCTCATCAATTGATCTGCACGCAAACGGGGGAGGGTCCACCGAATCCACATTTGTATCCCCACAATGAATAATGATTTGGCCAAGGTCCAAAAGATTCCCCAGGCCAGGCCTGTTGTCCAATCTGCTAATCGTATTGCGCCAATATTTGGAAGCGGTGTATTCCAGCCACCTAGGAACAGGACTACGCCCAACATTGAGACCAAAAACATCATGGCATACTCAGCAAGGAAAATAAAGGCAAATTGTATCCCGCCATATTCCGTATGAAAACCACCAACCAATTCGGATTCCGCTTCCGGAATATCAAAGGGAGCTCGGTTACATTCGGCAAGTGTTGCGATAAAAAATATGATGTAGGTCACAATTAAATGTGGGGCTTGGAAAATATTCCAAGCGAATAGTCCACCTATCTCATTGACTTCCCAAAAACCTAAAAACTTGATGCTTCCGTTAGTCAGAATACCTTGACCAATAGCAATTTCATTGAGGTTTAAGGTCTGTGTTAACATTACTACTGTGATCAGTGAGAGCCCGACCGGTATTTCATAAGAAACCATTTGGGCAATTGCACGCATGGATCCAAGCAGTGAATATTTGTTGTTCGATCCCCAACCAGCCATCAGGATCCCCAATGCATCAATGGAGATAATAGCCATGATAAAGAATAATCCCGTGTGTGTATTGGCCGGAATAAAATCTTTGGCCCAAGGAATAACTGCAAACCCTGTAAAGACTGCTACGAAAATAATGACGGGGGCAATTCTAAAGAGGATTTTATCCGCTAATGAGGGTGTTATTAATTCTTTTTGAAGTAATTTTAGGATATCGGCTATGGTCTGGAGACTGCCATATTTTCCAGTTTCCATTGGTCCGAGACGATCTTGGACAAACCCGGCAATTTTACGTTCGGCATATACTGCAAATAAAGTAAATGCTGCTATAAAGGTAAAAATAGCAATGGGAACCAAGATATGTAGTATTGTATCTAACAAGTCTTATTTATAATGATTTTTAATAAGCGTCCAATGAATACGCAAACTTAACGAAAAACAGGGAATTTCGATAGGGAAAAATTAAAATATACTTAACAAGTAGATTATCGTGACATATTGGGGATATTAGTATTTAGATTTGAGTATTTAGATTTTGAGTGTGTAAGTGTCTGACTGATGATGTTTTCATAGATATAATACACTTTGTTTTTATGTAACGTGCTGTAAAATAGTGCTTTTTTGATAAGGTGATATAACCTTATCTCCATAAAAAAAGCATCCCCAGGGATGCTTTTTTTATGGAGATAAATCGAATTAACGATTTGAGAACTCAACGTAATTACGTTCTGTATGTCCAACATATACTTGTCTTGGACGGCCGATAGGCTCTTTGTTTTCACGCATTTCTTTCCATTGTGCGATCCATCCCGGAAGACGGCCCAAAGCAAATAATACAGTAAACATATCCGCTTTAAATCCTAAAGCACGATAAATGATACCTGAATAGAAATCGACGTTTGGATAAAGTTTTCTGTCGATAAAGTATTGATCATTCAATGCTGCTGCTTCTAGTTTCTTAGCAATATCCAATACTGGGTCTTGAACACCCAATTTTTCTAAAATATCGTCACATGCTTTTTTGATGATTTTAGCACGTGGATCGAAGTTTTTGTATACACGGTGACCGAATCCCATTAAACGGAATGGATCATTTTTATCTTTTGCTTTTGCAAGGTATTTTTCTGCATCTCCACCATCATTTTTGATAGCTTCCAACATTTCGATTACTGCTTGATTGGCACCACCATGTAAAGGACCCCATAGTGCATTGATACCTGAGGCAACAGAAGCATAAAGGTTAGCATTGGATGAGCCTACGATACGAACTGTTGATGTCGAACAGTTTTGTTCGTGGTCAGCATGTAAAATAAGCAATTTGTGCATAGCATCGATGACAACAGGATCGAATGTTTTTTCGTCATTAACTTCGCCGAATAGCATATTCAAGAAGTTGTCAATGTAACCCAAGTTGTTTTTAGGGTAAACGACTGGATGACCTAAAGATTTCTTTTGAATCCACGAAACGATAGTAGGCATTTTAGCCAAAAGATTGATGATCGTTTGATCTTCTTCTTCTTCAGTTAAGTTTGGATTTAAAGATTCAGGGTAAAATGCAGATAATGCGCCCACTAAACAAGAAAGTTGGCCCATTGGGTGAGATTTGGATGGGAATCCAGCGAAGAAATTCTTCATATCTTCGTGGATCATCATTTGCTTTTTAATGTCAGCTCTGAATTTTTCCAATACCTCTTTTTTCGGAAGCTCTCCGTAGATCAACAAATAAGCAACTTCTAAGAACGTAGATTTCTCAGCCAATTGCTCAATTGGATATCCTCTATATCTCAATATACCTGTTTCACCGTCAAGGAAAGTAATCGCACTTTTTGTTGCACCCGTATTTTTGTATCCTGGGTCTAACGTAATAAATCCGCTTAGATCTCTTAATTTTGAAATATCAACTGCTTTTTCATTTTCAGTACCGACAATAACCGGAAGGTCATAAGAAGTACCGTCTAAATTTATAGATGCTTTATCTGACATGTTTATATGTTATCTTATATCTGATTTTGTATGCTAATCTCACAAATTTAACTATTTGATATTTAAAACTGAAAGTTCTTTTGGAATTTAAATGACATCATTGCGTCATTTTGGATAATATTGAATAACTATTTACTCAAATAAGCAAATAGTTTATTCAAATTTAACACTATCTTATTATACCTAAAACGTTAATCTATTTTTCGCTGGGCGACTTTGCCTTTATCCTCATATTTCCCGTTTTTGCCCGAACCAAAAAAAGGTAGGATAACGAAGCATACCAAAATAATAGATGTAAGGGTAAGAATACCTGTTGTCCATAGGATCTTGCTGAAATTTTCAGCATCCAGGAAATGGATACCCCAGAGCCCCAAGAGAAAATAGGTGGCCACAAATAGGATAACCAAGGTGAATAATATACCAAAGATGTATTTCATAATGGGTTATATTTTGTTGAGAATCTGTTTTTTGAGTGTGTCGAATTCGTCCTGTGTGATGATATTTTCACGTAGCAGTAATTGCAGTTTTTGCAGTTTTTCTACAAAATCACCTTCTTCTTGTATATTGTCTCTGATCTCTTCTTTTTGAAGATCAAATTGCTTACCCAGCTCCATGCCGACACCAAGTTGTGCACCAATGCCGGCCAGTCCACCTTCATTTTTAGCTGCATCCCGAAGCGCGCGCAATTTTTCCAATTCTACATAGCTCAACCCCGCTTGTTGTGCGGCCTGATTTTGCGTTGTCAAATCTGCAATTTCACCAATTCTACGTTGTGTGTTCGCATCAAACTGGGTTCCTAATATTTTAAAATCTGTAATTTCTAATCCGAGATCTTTAAAATCCTGTTCGACAGCCGCTTTTATGTCAATAGACAAAACAGGGAGTTGGCTATCGATTTCATTATAACCCAATTTCTTCTGGGCAATCTGCGCGACAATCTGTTGCGGAATCCGATTGTTGATAACATCCTGAATCGCCGCTGTGCTGACTGTGTTTTGATTGGCAACGATGTTTTTATAGAAATGTACTGGTTCTTTAATGATGTAAGAAAAAGTACCATTCAAGCCTATTTCCACCGGAAGATTACATTGTGGGTCAATGTATTTTATTGGATTTCCTGTTCCCCAAGATTGATTGACAATAGCTGCAGTACGAAAGAAGTAAATATACAGCTTGTGTTCAGACTCAAAATTTTGTCTCAACCTTGCCAGGGTTGTAAAGAAAGGGTGATTATCCGTTTTTAAATTATAGGTACCTGCTTCTGTGAGTAGGCTTTCACCTTTCCCCTCATAGACAAGGATACAGCCCTGCCCTGGAGCAAGAATAAGTTTACTGGAATTTTTAATTTCATTTCTTTCAGAAGGAAATTTATACCATAATACACGGGGGTCTTGATTTTTCCACTCAATGACCTCTGATAGTTGGTTGTTAAAAAGATTGAATAGTCCCATAATATTTAATTTAATGAGTCGAATTTGGGATTATACCCTTCGAATTTATTGATTTGTTTTCCGCTATTATCAAAATAATAATAGTCGCTTGAACCTTTGACAATAAAACCATCTTTGAGAAGGGAGCCATTTCCATAAATGGATTTAAGTTCTGTGCTGACTGTTTTCTGTATAGCACCAGTCGCAATATCCAATAGTTGGATTTGCAGAGGATCGTCTTCCGCTGGTGTTGGTTTGTATGCAATTAAAAGCGTTTTGTCATTCTGAGCAACCACGACAGGTTCAAAATAGAGTCTTCCCGGTGTGAAATCTTTAAAACTAATCAGACGTGCACCTTTAAATTGCCATGGATTGATCAGTACCTTTTTGTAGGGATCGCGGTCGGTAAAAATGCCTGATCCGCCATAATCTTTATCCCAGGAAAAGCGTGGACTATCTTTGGGAAATCCATATTGATACTGGTAACTGTATTGAATTAACTGAATTTTTTCCTCGGGGTAATAGCTGGATTTACTTGAAAAAGTGAACTCCGTTTTTGTTGTCGGATTGGGAAGTTTTTTCCTTCTTTCATCGTAAAGTTGCTTATCCGGTATAGATTTATTGATTAAAGGGTAATAGGCAAGATTTTGCCCTTCATTATTTATAATTTGATAGGCAGATCCATAATCTTCGTATTTAAATTCAACTTTGGCAATACCGGTGCTGAGTGACGGTGCATCTTTGACATAATTTTCAAGGACACTTTTGTAGGTTAGGCTATTTCTGTCCAATTGATAGATATACTTGGATTTGACGATGATGTACAGGTTTTGGTCTTCAAATACCTGTAATTTAACGTCGCTACTCGATAATTCGACGGGAGTATCCATCAATTGTTTTATCCATTCCTTTTTGCCCGTTTTGGGATCAAATAACCCGAGATACACTTTATTGTCTTTGCCTTCGTCAAATCTTGCTTTTGAATTCCGGATATTGCCCACCACGACAATGTGGGGGATATTGTTTTTATCCAAAAATAATTCGTTTGAGGCATAATTCCATTCCAGGGTAATTGCTTCATCTTTTTTGTCGGCAGTATTGGAGGAACTATAGGTCGAATAATTCGGTTCAGGTTTTTTGGAGAAAATGGCACTTAAGGCTCCGATTAAAAACATGAGCGCAATAAAGCCTACAACAGCAAATAATACGATACGTATTGGTTTATATTGATCCGGGTTGTTGCGTGGATAGTTATAATTGTGATTGATATTGATATCGTCGCTATCTAAGAAAAACTCCGTTCCACAACTGTCACATTTGTAATAGTCGGGGCGTATTGTGCTGACTTTTATGCTGCCACAATGGGGACATTTGATCGCTTTGATGCTTTTGGCCATTTATCTTATTGTATTTGTTTTGAATTACCGCTGTTTAAAATTTCATTTCTACCAAGATGGAATTTGTGTACTGGAAGAATATGATCTACAGATGAAAGTTATAAATAAAAAATAAGGAATAGCAAATTTTCGGCCAGTCAACTTATATTCGATGGGACTGATTTTAAATACGTCGAGAAATGATACCGATTGTAATGTTACAAAGAATATTTGGCCTATGACCCGCTTAGATGGGTTACATGATAAATAAAAATATATTTTTGATGTTTACGAATTATTCGTAGATTAGTGAAAGAATAGTAAAGAAAGATTAAGACATGGAAAAGTTAACAGCACAAGAAGAGCAAGCGATGCAATCTATCTGGAGCCTAAATGGAGGTTTTATTAAAGAGATTTTGGATAATGTCAAGGGGGAGAAAATGCCTTACACGACATTGGCCTCAACAGTAAAGAATCTGGAGCGTAAGGACTTTGTGAAAGCTGTGCGTTATGCTAATGCAAAACGTTATGAGCCTATGGTCAGTGAGCAGGATTATAAAGCCAAGTTTATGAATTCTTTTGTGGGTGATTATTTCAAGAATTCTTATAAAGAGATGGTCTCATTTTTTGTGAAAGAAGAAAAACTGACTGCTGATGAGTTAAAGGAGATCATGGATATGATTAAAAATAACAAATCTTAATACGATGGAAAATCTGCTGACCTATATCATTCAAGTCAATCTGCTGTTGAGTATAATCTATTTGGGTTATGTTGGGCTATTGAAAGGCTTAACCTTCTACTCATTGAATAGAGCTTACTTTTTAATAGGTGGATTATTTGCTTTTATATATCCGTTTTTGGATTTAAAATCGCTGTTTGTAAGACGTGGATTGGACATGGGGCTGGTGGGTGAGCAGATTTCATTTTATATTGAGGATCAGGAGGTGCAGGAAAAGCTTACATTGGCAGGATTGGTGGAGATGGTTTTTATTTTAGGAGCAGTGTTGTTATTGTTGAAGTTTCTATTTCAGTTATTGAGCTTATTGAGGATTCATTTTCATTCCACTGCGGATCAATGGAAAACATATTTTTTTCGGAATGTATTTATTCCTATTGTTCCTTTTTCGTTTTTAAATAAAATTTATGTCAATAAAGGGCAGCATGTGGATGCTGAACTGAAAGATATTTTTAAGCATGAGGATATTCATGTGAAAGGCCTTCACAGTTTGGATATTTTATTGTTTGAAATGATATTGGTGTGTTGTTGGTACAATCCTTTCGTCTGGTTCATGCGCAGGGCCATTCGCCAAAATTTGGAGTTTCTGACTGATCAACAGGTGCTCAATAAAGGAATTGACAAACAGACGTACCAATATAGCCTGTTGAATGTGTCCAAAAAGGGCACTTCAATCGGGTTGAGCAATCAATTTAATTTTAAACTATTAAAACGTCGCATTATGATGATGAATAAGAAAAGGTCATCCAAGATAGAACTGAGTAAATATGCCTTCCTATTGCCTATATTCTTACTAACGGGTGCAGCATTTACTGTAAGCAAAGCAGAGGGAAGCATAGAGGGAGTTGTCGAAAAGGCCAATGAAACTACGCTTCTTAAATTGGACGATCAACAGCAGGATTCCACGTTGTCAGTGAAGATGGTTGGCGAAGCAGGAAAGTTATTGAAAGAGGTTATGGGGACGGATACAGTGAAGATCGATACAAGCCGCACCAAGAATAGAGGTCATTTGTTAAGCGATCAGATTGGTTCATTGAAAGTTAGAGGTACTTCTGATGTGCTCGGGAATTTGCTGTTTGTGCTGGATGGTGTAGTTGTTAGCAAAAAAGAACTGGATGTAGTAGCTCAAGAACAGATTGAATCTATAACAGTATTGAAAGATAAGTCGGCTACAGCAATTTATGGTGAAAGAGCTAAGGATGGAGTTGTTCTGATTACCACAAAGAAAGGGAATGTTAACGGTAAATCAGAGAAGGAGCTTAAGGGAAAAGTTGCTGGTTTTATGATTAAACAGGACTCTGTGGGTGCAACAAAATCCCATAAGATAAAGTATCCCGTCCATGTTTTGTATGTGATTGATGGGGTGAAGACGAGTTCCGAGGATATGAAGGGGGTTGATCCCAATAATATTGAAAGTATACATGTCATAAAGGATGCCCTAGCTATGGTAAAATATGGGCATGAAGGAAAAAATGGTGTTATTGAAGTGACCACAAAAAAATGGGCAAAGGAAAATCCGGATAAAGTCAGTAAATCTTCTGGGGACCTCAAATCTGGAAATAAAGTAGACGAGACTCTTCCGGCTCTTTATTACAAAAAGGATGAAGAAAAGCAGGATGCTAAGACGATAACATTCGAGGGGAAATCCAAAACACATGGGAGTCAAGGCAGAGCGATTACATTTGATGCAAGAAGAATGGCGGATGCAGTGAATTTTGAGCCTATAGGAGATAAAAAGACAGTTCGGCTCCGTGGTTTATCGAAGACACCATTGTATATTGTAGACGGTCAGGTGCAGTCATTGGACATTAATGATTTGAAAACTTCGGATATTGAGTCTGTGGAGGTACTTAAAAATCAAAGTGCATCAGCTTTATATGGTGCCGCAGGGGTGAATGGAGTCATTATTATCACTACGAAGAAGAATGCTGCTCAATTAAAAGAAACCGGTGATAAGGCCGAAAGTTTGGACAACAAGATAAAGAAGACAATCAAGACTGAGCTTGATGCCGAAAGAAAACGTGCTGAAGCTGCTCGTAACAACGGGTAGTAAGCATCGTTCACTGTAGGGAATACAAAATAAAAGGGACTGCGGTCCCTTTTATTTTGTATTCAGATTTGTCATCGTCAGCTCGATGCCGATATTGACAAAACTTTGGATCATTTTGACAGAATGATCGATTAAAGCCGGAAGTTCTGCTTGTTCATCTTTGTCAAAAGGGCCAAGGACATAGTCAACCTGTCTACCTTTGGGGTAATTATCTCCGATGCCAAAGCGTAGACGCGGGTATACCTGTCCACCACAAAGCTGTTCGATGGATTTAAGCCCATTGTGGCCAGCGCTGCTGCCTTTAGGCTTCATACGTAGAGAACCAAATGGGATCGCAAGGTCATCGACGATCACCAATACGTTTTGAATAGGCACTTTACATTGCTGCATATAATAATTGACCGCTTTGCCACTGAGGTTCATGTAGGTCGTCGGTTTGATGACGGTTACATTGTGCCCTCGCTGTTTAAATTCACTATAGTATGCTAATTTCAATAAAGAAAAGCTTGCGCCAGCCTGTTTGACCAATTCGTCTGCAACCATAAAGCCAATGTTATGTCGTGTGTCGGCGTATTCACTGCCGATATTGCCCAATCCAACGATAAGATAATTCATGTTGCAAAAATAAAAATTTAATAAACAAAAAAGCACCGAATTTCGGTGCTTTCTGTAGTATGGAAAATCTTGTTCAGATTATTTTTTACCACCTTTAGCTGCTTTCGCTGCTTCTTGTTCAGCTTGACGCAATGCACGAGACATGATAACTGAAACGATTGTATCGTCAGAGTTGTTCAATACTTTTGCATTTTCCAATTGAACTTGAGCCACACGGTATGATTTACCAACTTCTAAAGATTCCATTGGTACTTCAATTTCTTGTGGTAAGTTAGCAGGTACTGCTTTTACGCGTAAATTACGTAATTTTTGAACTAATTTACCCCCCATTTTAACACCTGGAGATGTTCCTGTTAATTTGATAGGAATATTTAATGATACTTCTTTATCATCAAATAATTCTAAAAAGTCAACGTGAGTAACCACATCAGTTAATGGGTGGAATTGTGCGTCTTGAACGATAGCTCTTTTTGTTTGACCGTCAACGTTTAATTCTACGATTACAACGTCAGCAGTGTAAAGAACTGGTTTCAAATCAGCTGCGGATACAGCAAGAGCAGTTTGTTCTTTACCTCCGTAAAGTACTGCTGGTACTAAACCTTGGTAACGTAACTCTTTAGCATCTCTTTTCCCTACGTTCTGTCTTACAGAACCGCTAATAGCAATTGATTTCATCTTTTAATTTTTTATAAATTTTGAGGTGCAAAGATAGTTTAATTTTTGGTATTATCAAAAAAATAGCTACTGATATTGAGGGACTAAGATCCCTAACGCTATTTTGTAAGTTACTGACTTGGAAGAAATCTGGGGGATAAGGCGGTAAACGGTTCTTATATTTATTTTGAGGAGGGATAACTCTTGTGCGGGACAAGAGTAAAAAACAAACTGTCTAGCCGTAGACTTACCATACTAGCGTCTCAATACTAAAAAAGACTCCAGTATTTCAGCCGAAGGCTTACCATACCAGAGTCTAAATACTAATATCTCAATACGCTATACTAAAAAAGACTATTCAACGTCAAATAAATCTGAGATAGATGTATGTTGGTTGACGCTAGTGATTGCTTTTGCGAACAAATCAGCTGTAGACAACACTTTGATTTTTGATGATTGTTTTGCTTTTTCCGGATCCAATTGGATGGTGTCTGTCACGATCATTTCTGACAATACCGAATTTTCAATCGTTTCGTAGGCTTTGCCTGATAACACCGCATGTGTACAAACCGCTCTTACAGATCTTGCACCATTCTCCATGATCAAAGCGGCAGCTTTCGAAAGTGTACCTGCAGTATCGCAGATATCGTCGATCAATACAACATCTTGACCCGTTACATCCCCTATGATAGACATCGACTCGATTTCATTTGCACGTTTACGACGTTTGTCACAGATGATAACTTCTGCATTGAAGAATTTAGCAAAAGTACGCGCTCTGTACGATCCACCCATGTCAGGTGAAGCAATGGTCAAGTTTGGAAGTTTTAAGGATTTGATGTAAGGAACAAAAATAATGGAGCCATCTAAGTGATCAACAGGGATATCGAAAAATCCTTGGATCTGTGCAGCATGTAAATCCATCGTCATGATACGGTGAATTCCGGCTGCGGTCAAAAGATTGGCAATCATTTTCGCGCCAATAGCAACTCTTGGTTTGTCTTTTCGATCTTGTCTTGCGAAACCGAAATAAGGGACAACTGCAGTGATGTAGTGCGCTGAGGCTCTCTTTGCAGCATCAGTCATCAACAATAATTCAAAAAGATTGTCGGTAGGTTGGTTGGTAGATTGGATGATAAATACATCGGCTCCACGAACAGATTCATTGTAGAATGGTTGAATCTCACCGTCGCTAAAACGCGATAATGTTTTGTCTCCTAGAGGTTTCCCGTAAGATTGTGCGATTTTTTCGGCTAGTTCTGTAGTGCCAGAACCTGCAAATAATTTAACCGTGTTGAATTGCAAAGGCATGGTTTTGTATATTTATGTTGGGTTATTGTATTGTCGTCTATTCAATATTTTTATTCCCTAATATTTTTTAAAGTTAAACATTAAAAAAAATGGATTGTTTGCACAATCCATATACTCTTAACTTTAAAAGTTGTCCGACCTGGATTCGAACCAAGACAAACAGAACCAAAAACTGTTGTACTACCCTTATACTATCGGACAATGTCTTTCAGAAATCAACGTTTTAGTCTTTTTCTTTTTGACGACGCAAAGATAGAGATTTGTTTTAAAAATCAAAATTCAAATTAAAAAAAATCTAAGCCTTTTATAAAAAATATGCCTTGCATATAACGCAGAAAAGGCTTGCGATTGCAAGCCTTTTCTATTGTTTGTTGTCCGACCTGGATTCGAACCAAGACAAACAGAACCAAAAACTGTTGTACTACCCTTATA
>Ga0256900_1000057_pt1 | contig 31472 bp, 36 predicted proteins | sample MC6MC0688MT_FD_190190 | JGI IMG/M metagenome (GOLD analysis project Ga0256900, IMG submission 190190) | Metatranscriptome of enriched soil aggregate microbial communities from Iowa State University, Ames, United States - MC6-MC0688-MT... | ecosystem: Environmental > Terrestrial > Soil >... | reverse complement strand
CTGTGACCGTCTAACGCGGCTGGCAGAGGCATGAAGCCATTCCTGACGTACCAATCGACGTTGGCATGTTTCGCACACATTCGGAAATGACGCGGCTTAGCCCCGATTCGTATCGCGCCCCTTCGATGGGCCGGCCGTCTTATCGGTGCAACTCCGGTCGGTAATCGCGCCATGGCATTCAATCTCGATGGACTAAGCTCCGCCGTTCCTGCGCCGCTTTCGGCGACGCGGAAAAAGGCGCCGGCGCCCCTGCTGGGCACGTCGTGGGGCATGAAGGGTCTGATTTCGGCGCTGGATCACATCGGCGTCGTATCGATAACGGCGCCGGACGGCAGAATTCTTCATGTCAACGAAGCGTTCGTCCGCCTCAGCAAGTATCGGCGCGATGAACTGATCGGCCAAAGCCACGCATTGCTGAATTCGAAGCATCACACGGCCGACTTCTGGAGCGACGTCTATGAAACGCTCAAGTCGCATGGGACGTGGCGCGGCCAGATCAAAAATCGCGCACAAGATGGCACTTTCTACTGGGTCGACGCGCTGATTATCGCGCTCAAGAGCCGTGGCCGCGTCCGCGGCTATGTCTCCATTCAGAACGACATGACGGAAGTCGTTGCTCTGCGCCATGCATTGCAGGAGCGAAATGACATTCTGCAGGCCATCCTGGATCGTTTTCCGGGACGCATCACGGCCTTCGACAAGAATCGAAAACCAATTCTATTCAACGGCTCGCGACGACATTTGCCCGATGGCTTCAACGAAGGCACAGGAGGCGGGCATTCTGCGCCCGCGAACCGCTTTATCGTCGATCTTGAGAAATACGTGCTGGGTGATATTCCGCACTTCGGTCTCTCTAAGGATGAGAGTGATCGCGGCCCGGATTCTGAAACAATCGAGCGACAGATCGTCAATGGACGTACGATTGAGATTCAGTGCACGCCGTTGCCGCACGGCGGATTTCTTTCAACCCATCGCGACGTTACGGACCAGGAACGCAATCTCGTCGCGATCGAGCAACGTGCCCAGTATGACGCCGTGACCGGCCTTCCCGGCCGCATGCTGTTTCAAGATCGTGTCCAGTCCAGACTCGCGGTCCTTGGCGATCGGATTCTTGCGCTGCATTGTATTGCCATCGATGGCCTTCGGCCAGTCCGCGACAAGCTGGGTCAAGCCGATATCGATCAGCTGCTCAAACTCGTTGCACAGCGGCTAACAACCGTTCTCAGCGAGTCCGACATGGCGACGCGCTTCGAAAGCGATGATTTCGCTGTTCTGCAGGCCAACCCGGGCTCAATCGAAGACGTTGAATCACAGGCACGGCGGATCGCCGATACCGTGGCGGAGCCGTTTGTCATTGGGGATCTCAGTATTGCGCTGGCCGCCAATATCGGCATCGCCGTTGGGCCGCTGGACGGAAGCATCGCCGAGGATCTGATAGGGAACGCCCAAACGGCGTTGGCGCGAACGAAATCCTCGGGATGCGAGACGTTCGGCTTCTTCGAGCCATCACGATACGAACGCTCATTGCGGCGGCTCAAAATTGCACAACAACTTCGCGAAGCCATCGCCAACAACGAGTTCGAGCTTCACTACCAGCCGATCATCAACATCAAATCGCGTAAGATTTCCGGCTGCGAAGCCCTCATTCGCTGGTCGCATCCCGAGCACGGACTTGTCCCGGCGTCGGAGTTCATTCCGATTGCCGAGGAGTGCGGCCTTATCGGACAGATCGGCGATTGGGTTCTCAAGACAGCGTGCGCAGAAGCGCGGGATTGGCCGGATGACATCTGGGTCGCCGTCAACATTTCGGCGGCGCAATTCGAAGGCCAGACGCTTGTCGATAAGGTCTTGAATTTTTCGAAGGGCCTTCCGCTTTCTCGCCTAGTTCTCGAAATCACGGAAACGCTTTTGATGAAGAACCGGGACGCCGTCGCGATCACCCTGGAAAGCCTCAAAAAGCTTGGCGTTCGCTTTTCTATCGATGATTTCGGAACAGGTTTTTCGTCGCTCAGCTATTTGCAGAGCTTTCCATTCGATAAAATCAAGATCGATCGATCGTTCGTGTCAAACACCTCGAACCAGAAGCGATCGGCCACTCTGCGGCGGTCGGTCATCCAGCTCGGCTATAATTTGGGGATGACGAGCGTCGCTGAGGGCGTCGAAACCGTCAAGCAGCTCGACATGCTTCGCGCCGAAGGCTGCATCGAAGCGCAAGGCTTTCTGTTTTCCCCGGCCGTTCCCGCCGCCAAGATTCGAAATCTCCTCCCCGTGCGCTTCGATTGCTGACGCCAAGGATCGCAAGCCCATGTTGAGCGCACTGCTGAAATCATCCGGTCCGGCCAAATCACGCACGCCGTCAGTCGTTGCCAACGAAGCTCTCGAAGGCAACGCTCTCTTCGAGGCGCTCATTTGCGAACTTCACTGGACGGCATTGCAGATCGGCGCAATTACGTGCTGCATGAATGCCAGCCTGGCGTCGCGCCGTAGCTGGATGCTGCGCGCCTGCAGCAATCTCGTGCCCATCGAGTCACCCGTTGTCAAAGCCGGCCTGAAGGCTTCGGATGACGTCGGATTGCCTCGCGACCTCAGCGCCGCGATCCGGCGTATCTATCTGGATCTCGCCGACGCCAAGAAGGCTGCTCTGCCTTTGATCCACAATGCCGGCGTGTTGGTCGCGCCTCGAATTCCGCTCGAAAAATTGGAGCAGATAACAGCGGTCTGGCGGAAACTCTCCGAGGATTGCCGCAACGTCGTCTTTGATACCGAACCCGAGACGCGCTGGCGGCTTGCCGACACTTACACCGGCAACTCGCTGGTCCTCAGTAAATTCCTCAGGGAAGCGGCAAGCGGATCGCGAACCTGCGTCAATCACTACGGAGAGGTTGCGTTGCCTCTCCTGCCTCAACGACGCCGCCTATCGAGAATTCGCTTCCGTCAGCCGTGCAAAATTTCATGGCGAGGCATCACGTCCATTGTTGCCGCGCGAGAACTTTCAAAAAACGGCCTCGCCCTCAGCTGCGAATTCGATCTCAAGTTGAAAGAGACGATCTCGATTGAATTGCGAAGCGGCCGAAAGTTCAGGGGAGTCGTTGTCTGCTGCAAAGCGGGCAAAGCCGATGTTCGTTTCGAAACACCGCTCTCCGAGACCGATATCCTGTTGACTGGCTGACAGCGGCGGCGACGTCACATCAAGCCGTTTCCGACACGCACACAATTGCACCCGGCCGCCTTGGCCTCGTAGAGCTTGGCGTCCGCTCTTTCCAAAAGCGAGTCGTGATTTTCATTCGCTTGTAATTGCGCAATGCCGAACGACGCCGTAACCGTGCCGATAGGCAAGCCGGTTTTGTGGTGCATCCACTTCTTGTTCTCAAGTTCCGAGCGGATCAGTTCGCCCAAGTCACGGGCGTTTTTGAGATCGGTATGCGGCAATATCAAAACGAATTCTTCTCCGCCAAAGCGCACTGCGAAATCTCCCGCTTTTATATTTTTGGAGAGCAACTCGCTAAAGCGTCGCAATATTTCGTCGCCGACGGCATGACCAAACGTATCGTTGATTTTCTTGAAATGATCGACATCAGCCATAATCAAGCTGAGAGGTCTTTCGTTCTCCGACGCTGCATTGACTTCTCGCGGCAGATTCCTCTGAAGCCAATGCCGATTTTTAAGTTGTGTCACCGCGTCAATCATGCCGAGCGACTGACTCTCGATGAGCGCGGCGCGCAGCTTCTCTATTTGCGCTTGTGAGTTCTGCAGGCGCGCATTGAGAGCGTCCACCTCGCTCTTGGTTTTCTTGTTATCCGACATCAGACGCTGCACGATTGCGCGAACCTGCTCAATCGAGGTTGCGCCGGGCAACGCCTTATCGACGTTCTCCAGCATTTGAGAGTGCGTGCTGCTTAAGTTGATGTGCTCCCGCAGCACCCTCATGAACGCGAGAACTTCATCGTCCAGCTCCTGTCCCACTTTGTCCAGGCGATTGGATATTGCGTCATTGGTTCGCTTGCGGATGATCTCGTTTCCGGTCAAAAACTGCCAAGCACCGGTCGCAAAGGCCACAAAGCACACGGTGACCAACGCGATCATTGTGGCAATGGCAAATGGATGCGGACCGAGACGGATAATGCGCCCGCGTGAATCGACTTCGGCAATCTGCCAACTGATGTCCGACCAGGCCGATATCGCCGTCAGATCGAAATCCGTTCGCATCCAGGCGTTCCAGATGACGTAAATCAGGAACACCGATCCGATGCTGGCCATCATGAGTGCGATGGAGATCGGAATTTGCTTCGACATTGTCGCGCTCATCAATTCCTACTTCATGCAGACGCGACGCCGATCGCTTGCAATGCTTTTTTAGATAGATGTTTTCGAACTACTTAAATCCGGTGGCGATCTTGATGTATAATTGCTCGGTAAAAACCTTCATCAGACTGCCGCTGTAGCTTCCCGTCATCAAAATAATCAGGAAGCCGACGATGATCTTCGGCACGAACGTCAAAGTCATTTCCTGGACTTGCGTCAATGCCTGGAAGAAGGCAATGCCGACGCCAATGACCATCGCTGACGCAACGACGGGTCCGGCCAGAATGATCGTCAGCCAGATAGCCTGCTGAATGATTCCGAGCGCATCACCCTCGGTCATTGGTAACCCAGCGTGACGCCGGACGTAATCGGAACTTCCTTACCATCCGTCAGCACCGCGGTCGCGCCATTCGATGCGACCTTCACGGATGCGATCGTCCCTGTGATCGATCCGTCGGCCGACGTCAGCGTCAGGCCGATCATCGTGCTTGCCTGCGAGATGCTTGAATTCACGAGAAGCTGGTCGAGCTTGGAGTTCATATTGATGCTCTGCTCGACGCCGGAGAACTGTGCGATCTGCGACATGTACTCAGTTGAATCCGTGGGATTCAATGGGTCCTGATTTTGTAGCTGAGCCACCATGAGCTGCAGGAAGTCGTCATAATCGAGCGTCGATCCGCTGGTGGAATTGTTCGTCGAATTCGTGTTCTGGGTGCCAGACGCACCGGTTCCTGGAACGGTGGTCATGCGACCTCCTTGTTGAGTTCCTGCATTTTGGCGTTCGCCGCTTCCAACGGAAGAAGCGTCCTAACCTTCTTCAACGCCTCGAAAGCCCGGTCGCTGTCCAACAACTCTGCGGCCTCGAGAACGCCTTGGCGGACTTTTCCATCCCTCACGCTGGCGACAAGATTGGCGACGGATTCCTTCGCCATCGTCAGCGCCTTCATGTGAAGCGATGGATCCATCAGCATCATTTGAATCATGAAATAGAGCTGGCGCAGGGGCGTCGTCGTTTCTTCCGGCTTCATCACGTGCTGCTCGAGAAGAAAAATCACATCATTCATCAGCTCGATGCTGACCTTGCGATCGACCTTGAGAACGCCGCCGTTGACAAAAATCCTCTCGCCGGCGCGCAAGGTAATTTTTAGCCCACCGCCCATCACAGACCTTCCGCAATTACGTTCGAGACATCGATCAGTCCGTTGAAGTTGCGCGACCTTCCATTGCTTATGGATTCCGCTTCCTTCAGCATCCAAATGCCGATGGAAATGAGCTTGGCGCGGATGTCGTCGGGTAGTGCGTTCTCGGGCTTCACCAGATCCTCGAGCAAGAAGCTCCACAGGCGGTTGAGAAAGCAGATTGCGTCAACGGCCTCGCGTGAGCTTGGGCCCGCCTTCTGAGCGGATTTCAGCATCGCAATGGATTGTTCAATCGCGAGTCGCTCGTTCTCGCGCTTGCGTCCGCCCGATTCACTCAAGGTCTCTTCATATGAGAACTTGTACATTGCTCTTTTCCGGTCGCTCGATGCTGATCGCGTTCAATTCTTTAGCTGATGTAATCCATGATGCTGAGATTGCTCAGCCGATTGGTGACGCTGTACGCCGCCTCTAGCGCTGTCGATAGGTCCGATATTTGGGACAACACCGACGTCGAATCCACGCCTTCCAAGCCATCGATCGATTTTGTGAGAAAAGTGACCTGCATATCGATCTGGTCATTGGCATCGGAAACACGTTGCTGGGTTACGCCTAGAGACGCCTGAATTTTGATGAGTCCGGCTTTTCCATCGGTGGCGAGTTGGGAAGCTTGCTGCATCACGACTTGCTGGGTGGCGCTGTTGAGATTTGCAAAGCCAAGCCCGGCGACCATCGTGAACGCCTGTGCCAAGTTCCGGATCGATGTGTTGTTTGCCGTCGTCGAGGTGTTGGCCGTCTCAGTTCGCGAAATGCGGCTATTGACCGGCTTATCCGACGCAGGAGACCAGTCGGCGGACCAGTTCGCATCCGAGAAGAGATCGGCAAACTCATTGTCGAGGAAGCTTTGCATGTCGGCGGGCGAGATCGAAGATACGTTGGGATCGTCGGGACTCATGCCGAACTTCGTCGTGAAGGCGTTTGTCACGGCTTGGGCCGCTGCCGAGGGCGGATCGCTAAAAAAATCGTCCATCGGCCTGACATCGGAATTGATGCCCGCGAAAAGATACTGCCCGTCGAGGGACGTATTCATCTGATCCTGGAGCGATTGCATCGAGGATTTGGCTTGCTGCAAAACCGACTCCGGCATCGAGCCGCTCGATTGCGCAGGCGTCAGAATGTCGAAGAAATTCTGACTCACTTGAGCGAGTGAATTCAGCGCCGCCTGCGAGTTCTCCATGCGCGTCAAAACGATCGTGTTCGTGTCCTTGATCGATTTGATTTGGTCCATGTCCTGGCGCAGTGACACGGACACGCCCGTCTGTGCGCCAAGCGTCGCCCCGACATCCGCATGCCGGCCCGTGGCAAGCTCCGTTTGAGCGTCAGCGAGACGTTTCTGAAGCGTCGCAATCGAGGTTTTAGTTTCCCTCGATAACGAAGCCGTCGAGATAAATGTTGCTGTGATCATCTGGCTAGCTGAATGCTTGGATGAGCGTTGAGAACATATCGTCGACAGTGCTGATCAACCTCGACGACGCTTGGAAGGTGCGTTCCAGGTTGAGAAGATTCGTCATCTCCTCGTCCAAGTTGACGCCAGTAGCTTGCGAGAGCGAAGCAGCGGCACGCTGCGCAACGGTGCTGCGGTAGTCCGCTTCGGAGCTCGCCGATTGGCGCAGGGCTTCCAACCAGGATACCGAATTCTTGGCGTAATCGGTTAGCGAGGACGACGAGCTGAGCTGCGTCGACGGATCAAAGCTCCGCGTCGCTCCGAGATTATCGATCAGTTCCTGGATTCGATCGGTATAGGACGCTGCATTCGAGGGATTGTACGTGTAAGCGGGGTTGCCCGGATCGGAGATGCCGCCGTCTCGAAGGAGTTCGGCGTCGCCGCCTTGAGCGGGATCGACGTTCGCATTGACTCTGATGGCGCTGGCCAATCCCGGCACGACCGTGCCGGCCGGCGGGACGGCCGGACCGCCCGAATATGTGAACAGGCCCGCCGCGTCCGGCAGGGTGGGCGTCGCGGATTGATCTGTTTCCGCGAACGCGCTGATGAGTGCGCCCGCCATCGAATCCAGTTGGCTCTGATAGGTGACGGCAACGTCGTCGCGTACGGAAATAAGTCCTGCCAACTTGCCGGACTGAATCTCCATGACGTGCGGTGTTCCAGCGACCGGAACGCCGTCAGCGTAGACAGCGGCCCCGGTGCCGCCAGCGCTCAGGTTTGCTGTTGTCTGAAACGTGACTTGGCGTGGAACCCTGTCGAACAGCGTTACGCCGCTGTCGGTATAGATCGACATACCGCCGTTATCGCGCGAGATCGTTCGAATGCCGATTTCGCCGGAAAGCTGCTTCAGAACGGCGTCGCGCGCATCGAGGACATCGGTGAGGTCCGTGCCGCCGCTCGCTCCCTTGATGACCTGATTATTCAGACTCTGAAACTGCGACAGCAAATTATTGATGTTGGCGACGGAGGTCGCAATATCGGCATCGGCCTGCTGGCGAACCTGAGTTACCGTCGCCGATGCCGAATTCAGCGCGTTCGACACATCTTTTGCAGCCGAGACAACGCTGGCAGCCACAGACGAGTTCTGTGGGCTGCCCGAGTATGTCTGAAGTGCCGCGCTGAGCTTGGCCATCAAGGCCGCAGGCGAACGCCCATCATCCGTATCATCGACGGTCGCCTGCAACCGATCGAGTGCGGATGAGATCGCCGTCTGCGTCTCGTTGCCGGAATTGGCGTTCAGGTAAGCATTGAAAAGGAGTTGGTTCGCCGTCCTGTCGATCGACGGAATGCTGACGCCAACGCCTGGTCCACTGACAACCGTCGCAATCTTCCGTGTCGCATCGGGATCATTGATACGTGCGATGTTACGCGACACGACGGAGATTTGGTCGGATGTTGCCTGGAGACTCGAGCGCGCGGTGTCGACACTCAGTGTAAGCGACATCAGTTGTACCTCTTCCTATTTCGTAGTGTGCTAGCGCACCAGATTCACGAGAACGTCCAGCAATTCCGTGCCTGTCTGGAACACCTTCGAGTTGGCGGTATAGCTCCGCTGCGCCTGAACCATCGTCGTCAACTCGGAAGCAAGATCGACACTCGATTTCTCAAGAGCCGCCGATACGATTTTCCCGACCGAGCCGCTATTGGCGGTTCCAAGTTGGAAATCGCCCGAGTCCTTGTTCGTCGCGAAAACGTTTCCGGAAATCGCCGTCAAGTTGTCAGGGCTCGGCACGGTCGCGAGGGGGATTTTGAAGGCGTCGACTCGCGATCCGTCGGCATAGACTGCGGTCACGATGCCATCATTGCTGATTTCGAGACGATCTACTGCCGACGGCGGATTGCCATCTGAATCGATGTTGACCGGCGTGTAGGCCATCGCGAGTTCGCTGGTCTTGCTGATATCGAGGTTTACCGTGGCGCCGTTCGGTATGTTGATCGATAGCTTCCCTGTTGTCGGCGTCACCAGCTTGCCGGTCGCACTATCGAAGGTCAGGGCCTGCGTCGTCATCTGCGATCCAGTGGCGTACGGGAAGCCGCCGCCCGCTGCGGCGCCGTCATGGTTGTAGACGGTCATTTCCCAGGCATTCGGTCCGGTCTTCGCGGAATAGACGTCGAGCGTATACTGATGCCCGAGATTGTCGTAGGCGATGACGGAGGTCATGCCCGAGTAGACAGCGCCAGCCGCGTTTGCCGACGGAAGACTGGTCGAGACCGCGTCATCCAACGGAAGATTGACGTTGAACATGCCTGAGGTCGTCGGCGAAGCTTTCAATCCGAGACTTGTTGTGCCGACAGGCACCAAGCCAGCGGCGCTGTTGACCACGGAAGTGCTGCCGCCACTTTGGAGATCGTAGCCGAGCAGTGTAAATCCAGCGGCGTTGACGAGTTCGCCGTTGGTCGAGATGAAGCTGCCGGCGCGCGTCAGAAAGGGCGTTCCAGACGGGCTGCGAACCATGAAGAACCCGTTGCCGCTGATCGCAAGATCGGTCGGCGACGTCGTGTAGCTGAGATCGCCTTGGTGCGTGATGGCGCGGCGCGCGATGGTCGATACAGAGCCTGGGACATATGATGCGACATGCCCTTCGGCTACCAGCGTTGCAAACTCGGCGGTGGCTTCCTTGTAACCTGTCGTATTGACGTTCGCGATGTTGTCCGCGACTGTCCCCATACGGTCAGATTGAACAGACATGCCCGAGATGCTGGTAGTCATTAGTCCGTAAAGGCCCATCGGCACTCTCCTGATCACGAATGATGCTTTGCGGAATTGAAGCATCTGAGCCTTGCACGAGGCTGTTTGTTGCCTCTTCGGACGTGGACGAAGGCTCGTCTGCAAACTCCTTCAAGCGGTAACCGAGGAACCTCTGGGAATCGATCGGATCGTAGCCAAGGCGCTGCTTCAGCCGCTTACGCAAACGGCTGATATGGCTTTCAATTACGTTCTCGTGAATCTCGTCGTTGAAAATGCCGTAGACGCGATTGAATATCTGCGTTTTCGTCACTCGCGTATTGCGGCTGAGAACGAGACATTCAAGAATTCGCCGTTCGCGACGGGGTAATGGCAATACTTCACCATTCACCAAGGGATCGCGTCCGTCGAAAAAGATGCGAATACCCGCAATGTCGACACATTGCTCGATCATCTTCATGCGGCGTCGAATTGCGCCGCTGCGCGCCAATACCTCGCGCACATGAAATGGCTTCGCTATTACGTCGTCGAAACCGAGGGAAAAAAGATCGAGCGTCTCATTCAGAGCTCTTGCATCGATCAGTCCGATGAGGGGTGCACGGCACCGTGTCCGGATTCGCGCGGTAATCTGCCGGCGCTGCTCCACCGAGCCGATGACGAAGCCTTCGACGACGGCCACATCGGCATCGTTAACCAATTCGAACCATTCGCAAAATTCCGACGGATCCACTGAAATCGCGGCGATACCGTCCCGTTCGAAGCACGCAACACAGCCGTCCGCGACCGAAGATCGGTCGTCCAGAACCACAAACATTGATGTCCCCCGCCCCGCAAAGTCGTTTGGTCTTATTCACCGAAATACAGTGATTCATGAGCATTATTAACAACTATTTCATAGTTGCATGGGACCGAATCAACACGCCAAATCGATCCGGCCCTATCGAAATGCAGCTACATTTCCGCCGAATCGAACGAGCCCTGCAGGCCCTTTCACATCACTCGTGATGACCGGGATTGAGACCCGGATGCGGGTCAATTTGTTTATTGCCAATCATTTAATTTTACTCGGTAATTTTGCTCGAATTGCATAGGAGTATTGTAAGTTTATTGGGCTTTAATCGGCGGCGCCGAATTCGCCCTTCAGCGCGCGATTTCGCACCATTATAATCTCTGCGCTGACGGATCTTCGCACGATGAGACAAACAAAAACGCGCAAGTTCCAGTCAGAGCCGTTGCGCCGGGATATCGTTCCCGCGGAAGATATTCAGCCCGGCGACCGCCGGCAGGATTTCCGGCATTCGGCTAATCAATACGTCGCCATGACGTTTCGAAATACGACGCGGATTTGCGACCTCGTCGATTTGTGCGAAACAGGCGCCAAGCTGACCATTCTCGACGGAGCTGTGCCCAACGTCGCCGAACAGCTTATCGTGACGCTTTTCGATGGCACAACGATTGGCGCCCGCGTGACATGGGTCGGAGAACGGCACATAGGCATCGAGTTTATCGATCCCGTGACCAACGTCGATGATCGTCTGGACTTCGAAGATCTGGGCAGCGCGTATTTCGGACGCGCGGTGTCGTTGCAGAAATCGGCTCGCCGATCGTAATCCCCAATTCGGATGCAAGCGTTCGGCAAGGCGCCGGTGCTAAAGGGAGGCTTAGCCCTTTCTTAACGCACGATTGACACAGGATGCGCCTCCGGACGCCATTACCATCGAGCTTTGAAACGCTCATTTCGGATTTGTTAGAGGCTGCGGACGACGCCGAAGTTCCGCGGCCATCGCACCCGTTCTCGCTCAACAGTCTCGAAGCCGCGTGGGAAGCCGCGGCAAGTGCCCGCGCCGCGCCGAGCGGCAAAAGCGGGGCTGAGGCAACGCCGCGCCGCGCACCTTATAGTGACGACGGCAACGACGTCCCGGACGGCAGCTTGTTCGATCCGCATAAAATCCGGAGCGAGCTTGGGCTTCATTCCGGAGCATCGGAAGCGGAAATCGTAATACTTCGGCGAGAATTTGCGCTCCGAAATCATCCAGACCGGGTTCCGGCGGAGCTTCGGGATGTGGCGACCCGGCGCATGATGATCGCCAACGATCTCATGGACCAGCACATTGCGCGTTTGCGGCGATCGAGGGACTGATCGCAAAAGTCAAAGTCGATAAAATTCGAAATTCTCCGTTCGCGAACTTGCGACCTTTATCCGGTATTCTCCAATTGTGCCGAGAGACGGCCATGTCATGCGTTTACGGGGATTGGAATGAGCGACTTTTATTGCGACGTGCAGATGCTTCGCGCACGTATGGCGGGTATCGGCGAATCCCTGGACGGCGCCTGGTCGGACAAACTGCGCGATCATCTTCATCTCGATCGCGGAAGCAAGGAATGCGCTTATTGGCATTCCGGTTATCATCAGGCGCTTGCTGATCTTCTGTGCCTAATGGAGGGTTCGCAGCCTATCGTCGGCAGCTCGGACATGTCCAATCGCTACCGTGCGGCCGGCTAGGGTGAAGGAAATTGCCCACCGGCATGAACTGGTGAAACATCTCGCATTCTTTCTCGAATGCTTGCCGCTGCTGGGTGAAGTGCTTGAACTTGAACTGCGGCGCCGTGCCGATCCGCTCTTTCAAGGCTGACTTCAGATCTTCGCCGGCGCTGCCGACAAACGTTATAGAGAACCTGCCGAGCTGGTCGATGAAGCCCAGCGCATAGGCGCCTGGGCAATCGTCGACAAGTTCCCCGTCGATCGCATCGGCGGTCAACGTAAAGGGGCCGCGCAGTCCCGTTCCAACAAGTTCCTGTTGCGCCATTTCAATAGGCCCTAAATGTAGATTGCATCCGACTGGCGTCGACCGGCGACATCTGGCGCGGGCGCGCCTTTCCGGCCATCACCGCGAGGCTGCTGTTGCTGGGATTGGTCCGGCATGGCGCCATCGCGGCGGCCCATATTGCCATCCTGCCGTCCCGAGAAATTGCCGCGCGCCTGGCTGCCGTCCTGGAACGACTGTCCGTTGCCATTCGATGAACTGTTCATGTTGGCGCTGTTGCTGGCTGACGCATCGGCGATCTTCATGCTCTTCACGTCATAGCCCGCATCGCGCAAACTCTGCTCCAAGCTCTTGCGATCGGAATCGAGCAATTTGGCGGTGGAGGCTTTCGATGTCTCGGCGTCGATGTCGAGCGCGTTAGATTTGAGACTGAGCTTTAACCTGACGGTTCCGAGGTCCGGCGGCGACAGCGTGATGTCGATGGACCTCAGAACCTGATTGGCGACCGGGGGGCGGTCCGGCGTCAATTGCGAAGTGCCGGGTGCGCGCGAACCGGGGTCAAGATCGGCGAGGGCTTTGACGATACCCGTGCGGACTTGCTGTGTTGCGCCCTGGGCGGTCGGCGGCGCGTCGGGAACGTCGAATGACGCGCGGTCAGAGGACGAGGCTGCGGACGCATCGGCCACCTGTCGCTGGCTCCGATTTCCAGCCAACATTTGATCACGGCTGTCCCCGCCGTTCGGCTGGCGACCGTCCAAGGCCTGGCGCTGTGCGGCGTCTCCCGAAGGGATCGCCTGCGCCGTTTGCACGGGCGATGACGGCAGCGTGCCGGAAGCCGACTTCCCGTCACCTTTATTCGTGCTGGCCGTCAGCACCTGGGCCGCATTCAACGTGGTGCCGGAAGCGGGCGGGGCGCCTTTGTCCTGCAATGTTTCGGCGACTCGTGCTGCGGCAGTGTTCGCCGCGTTATCGAACAACCAATGCGATTGACGCGCATTCACCGTGGCTTGCACAGTCTCGGGGCCATTGCGCGCCACATTATCGTTGCCGCCCTCTTTGAGCTTCTCCGCCAAGAGAAGCCGCTGCCTGGCTCCGAGCAGCGCTTCGACACTTTGCTGTTTCAACAAACTGCCGGGCAGGACCACGGACTTCGTATCGGTCGGCGTCGCGGTCGCGGCATTGCGGGCGTCGGTCTTGGTTTCGCCCTCCGTTTGGGGATCAGTGTTGCCGGCGTTCCATCCCGTCGGCAAAGCCATCGTTGCCGCGACTTGAACCGGCTTGTCGGACGACTCTTTCGTTACAAGCTTATCAATCGTGTCCTCGAAGGATTGATCCTGATCATCCTTCTTTTTTCCGTCGTCGTCCGATCCCCGGTCTGTTTTCCCGGCTCTGTGAACCGTCTGGCGCTTCACGGGCGTGTCGCCGTTCTTCGCGTTTTGAACGGAGCTATCGTCCTGCCGTTCGTCGGAATTTTCCGTGGTGTCCGGCTGACGCCCGTTATTGGCGCTAGCTTTGTTCACCTGCGCACCAGACTTCGACGTGGCCGCACCGGCGATCGAGTCGATCACGCTTGGGCGCTGTGGAGCCCCACCAACCGCATCCGTCATTCGTCGTTCCCCGAGATGAACATATTCGCTTTTTTCAACGCGGCGTCCGCAGTTTCGATCGCACTTGCGACCCGCCCCGGCAACGCAGGTTTATTCGATACTGCTTGACTTGCGATCTTTGGCTTCGGCGGGACCACGTTGCCGATCCTGGCATCAGAAACGGTCCGCGCAATATAGCCGGCGACTTCATGGAACTGCGCATCGTCTTCGGAAAGGCGATCACTGGTGATCTCACTCAACGCCTGCAACGCTTCGGCGGCATGCAGAGTCGGCGCCTCGGCGGCGGCCTTATAAAGCATCGCTTTCCGGCGTTCTTCGCTGGCGTCCGGTTCAATCGCCAAGACCTCGCTTGCTGCCGCCTTGGCGACGGCAATTCGCCCGCGTGCGAGCGACTCGGCTGCAAGATCCAGAAACAAATTTGTTTTGACTTTTGGGTCGGCAGGTTTCGTCTCCGAAACCAGTTCGGCGACAACGTCGGCATTGGCGAAATCGGCGCTCTCGGCGACGACACGCGCAAAATCACGAAACAGCTTTGCGGCGTAGATCGATTTGCCGAAGCGCCGGACGTAATCCGACATCAGCATCATGGCCCGGCGCGATTGCCCCGTTTTAACGAGAATCGGGATTTCTCGCCGCGCGGCCGCCTCCTCGATTGCGGTATGTGGCAATGTCAATCGGGCGTCATCCAAGCGCCCAATCGCCTTGGCGTCGTCTTGGCCGATATAAAGCGAGGCTTGGGCCAGCGCGAACGGCCCGACAAGCCCGACATCGAGCGAGCGGGGGTCGATGTCACCGAGAAGCTCCTGCGCTTCACTGACTTGCCCTCCGGCAAATTGAATGATGCCACGCGCCAGCGCGCGATCGGCCTCGGAGAGCGTGTCGTCCTTCGTCAGGCTTGCCAGCGCGTGATAGTCGCCGCCGCTGAGCACGTAGATGAACGCCGCCCGAACATTGGCGTAATCATTCCAGTCCTGCTTTTCGAAGTTCTGCAGGACGCGGGATATTCGTTGCAGTAGCCGGCGCTGCTCAGCCAATGCGCCGTGGTCGCCATAGATGATCCTGTCCTGGATGCCGCCGAGTTTCTGGACCAGTTGAAGGAGGCCTTCGCCGTCGCTCGTCTTTTTGTTCTCCGCCTTCGTTGCGACAGCGGTTTTGTGGTGTGAGGCTGCCGCGGCTCGCTCGGAATGCGCGAAAAAGCGCGGCTTCAAATAGAAGAAGGCGCCGCCTCCCATGCCGCCAAGCAGCAGAACGGCGGCGGCGATCAGCGCAATCCGTTTCATTTCTGATCCTCTTTGATGAGGATATCGATACGGCGGTTTTGGGCGGCCGTCGTATCGGATGGAACTTTGGGATCGCGATCGGCGCGGCCTTCGATTGCGGTGAAACGGGACTCCGGAATGCCACCGTGGCGCAGCATGTGATACGCCATTTGCGCCCGATCCGCCGAAAGCCGCCAGTTGTCGTAGCCGTGGCCTTTATAGCCGCGGCTGTCGGTATGACCCCGGATGACGATGTTGCCGGCTTCGTCCTTCAGCACGTCGCTGATTTTGTCCATGATAAGCACCAGCTCGGGGCTCGGCTTGGCTGAACCGATGTCGAACATTCCGAAATTCGCGTCATCAAGAAGGCTGACGAGAAGACCCTCGGATGTCGCCTTGACCTCGACGTTGGGCAGCATCGTCTTGAGCTCTGCGAGAGCCTTCCCGATATCGGTCTGCAACGTCTTGGCTTTGGCGTCGGCAAGCTGTTCTTTGGCTGTTTCGGGTGCAGGCTTGGCTATTTCGGGCGCAGGCGGTTTTGCTTGCGTTTCGTTCGGTTCTTTTTGCACAGCCGGTCCGGACGGCTGCTCTTTTGCTCCGACCGCCGCGATTGCCGCCGGTTTTTCGTCGGGACCAGCGAACGTCCGAGCCGCAGGTTTTTCATCCTTGCCAGTCAGTTGACGCGCGCCCTGCGTGACGTCCTTGCCCGCGCTTCCCTCCGGCGGCGTGACCGTTTTCAGAATTTTTGTTTCCGCAGCCGGTGCAATGGGCTCCGGTTGGGCGGCGGGTTGTTTGGTGTCGCGCGATTTCCCGGCCTGCCTGTTGACGCGATCAAATGGGTCGCTGATGTTGCCTTCGGCGGGCGCACCAGCCATCGCCTGCTTGGCCTGCGCCTCTTTTTTGAGGTCGTTCAACAGCTGGCCGGGATTCTCGAACAGCGCCGCCTCTTTTTGCGCATCGCTACCGCCGCCGCCCGCAGCGCCGCCACCCGTCTTCGTCTGCTTCGCCGCGGCGCCTTCTTTTTTCTTTCCCGCTTTTTTGGAATGATCGTCTTTGCTGATCTTTTCCTTGGCGTCGGCTTCCGTCAGATCGTCGAGGCCCTTCGGCAGCATGTTGCGGTCGGTCAGACGGATCGGATTGAAGTAGGCCGCTACCTGCACGATGGTTTTTTTGTCGGCCGCATTGATGAGCCACATAACGAGGAAGAACGCCATCATCGCGGTCATGAAGTCGGCGTACGCAATTTTCCAGACACCTCCGTGATGCCCTTCTTCCGTATTGCGCCGCCGCCGTACGATGACCAATGGCTGGGACGAAACGTCTTCCTGGCCGTTACTCATTCTGTCAGTGCCTCAAGCTCGGCCACCCAAGTCGAAATGTTCGCTTCGATCTCCGTGTCTTCGATGTGCGCGCGAATGTCGGACGTCGCGCTTTCGGAATAGCCGATCTGAAATCCTTCAGCCGGCAATCGGTCGCGAAGATAAGCCAAGACGTCGGCAGGGGCTTCGATATGAACCTTCGCACCGCCGCTCAGGGCTTTTCCAATGGCGCTTTCCAGGCCCTGTATCGCGCGCACGCGAAGTTGCTCGACGAGCCATGGACGAAGATAGTCCGCCACACGTTCGGCAACCGCTCGTTCGATTTGCGACATGGCCGCGTCGAGGCGTGCGGCGAGGACTTCGGCACAATCACGCTCGAAAGCCTGGCGGTCGGCATTCAGCTTTTCAGCGTGCAACGCCTCGCTTTCAGCGAGCTGCAGTTCGGCGTCGGCCTGAGCTTCCGCACGTCCCTCGGATAGGCCCTGCTGATAGCCGTCGTCGAAGGCGCTCTTCAGCTGCACTTCGGGATCAGGCTGTTTGAATTCGGATTTCTCGCGGCCGAAGTCAGACAGCAGAGAAAAGGCCGAACTGTGCGCTCTGGCCATCATCCGTTTTTAACCCAGTGCTTCATGATCGCCGTTGCCTGCTCTTCATCGCGGGCGATGATGGCGCCGAGTTTCTCGACGGGCCCGAATGCCAGCGAACGGCCAAGGGACATCCCGTCACCCGCAAAGCCCGACGAGCCGAAGTCCGCCGTATCGAAGGGATTGGCTCCAGGCTCTAGGAGCGGAGATGACATTTCGGGCATGTCGAGAGGTACGGTCGCACCTTCGGCCAAATTCGAAACCGCCAGCGTCGCCATCGAGCTATCGCCCAAAGCCGCCGTTCCGCTGCCCGAGAGCAACGTCCGCATCGCCGGCCTGAATCCGGCCATGATGACGATCGCGACGACAAGCAGGATGGTTATGGATTTGATGGCTGTCCCTGCGAGGGTCATCAGCATCGTCGTCCATTCGACGCCCGCCTCCGATCCACCGCCGAGCGGAGACGCGGCGAAATCGACGGCTGCGACGCTGATATGATCGCCGCGCTTTGTATCGAGACCGGCGGCGGAAAGCGCAACCTTCTGAATCTCGGCAACCTGCCTGTCGATATCCTCGCTCTTGGCGTCCTTGCCGATAATCTCCTGAAGGCGCTTTTTATTGACGACGACGGCGAGCGATATGTTGTCGATCTTGTAGCCTTCGCTGGTCGTCGAAGCCGACGTCGAACTGATCTCGTAGTTCGTCGTCTCTTCCTTGCGATCCTGAGCGCGTTTCTTCTCGCTTTTTCCGGGTTGGGCGGCTTCGTTCGGAATGTTCTGATCGACGCTGACTTCGGTTTTCCCGGAGCCGTCGCTGGAGCTTTGCGCTTCCTTGATGACGCGGGTCGAGCGTTCGACCTTGGAGTCGGGATCGAACTTCGTTTCGCTGCTTTTGTGCTTGTCGATATTCAACCGCGCCATCGCGCTGACTTCGAAATTATCCAAGCCGAGATACGGCGAGAGGGCGCGTCGTACGCTGTCGCGCACCTGTTTGGAGACCGTGCGTTCCAAGTCCAGCATCTGGACCGGCACGTCGCCGGCAATATCACTGGAGCCGCCGAGGATGCTTCCGTCGGTACCGATGACTTGCACGTCATTGGGCTTCAGGTCGGGAATGGCAGACGCGACCAAGTGCTTGATTGCCGGAGCCGCAGTCGCATCTCCCGAGACGTCCGTCCTGATGACGACGGACGCGGAGGGCGCTTCCTTGCTTGTCCGTAGCGCATTTTGGTCCGGCAGGAAGAGGTGCACGCGCGCGGCGCGTACGCCCCGCAGATATTGGATCGTCCGCGCGAGTTCTCCTTCGAGTGCCCGGACGCGCGTAACTTCCTGCATAAACGAGGTCAGCCCAAGCGGGCCGAGCTTGTCGAAGAGTTCGTATCCGGCGTTGGGACTCCCGGGTAAGCCTTTTTCCGCGAGGAGAGCTCTGGCCTGATCGGCTTGCCCGATGGGCACGCCAAGTTTGGTGCCGTCCAGACTCGATTCGAACGGGATGTTTGCTTCCGAGAGGACGCGCCCCATGCTGCTGATGTCAGGCGGCGTGAGCCCGACATAGAGCGTCTCGAAGTTCGAGCGGGAGGCGAAGTAGCTGCCCACGGTAATGAGCGCAAATACGAGAACGCCCGCCGCTCCGAGAGCGATCAAGCGTTGACGTCCCAGTCCCTTGAGACTGTTGTATAAGTTCTGGAATTGACTCCAATCCATCTCTCGGTCCTGACGGCACGGTTCGGCGCCGACGGTAGAGAGTGAACCTTGTGTAAAGGTGACGGGCCGGCGATCGAAGCCTCGACTGCAAGCAGCCAAGACCGAGATCGCCGACCCGCCTCAGGATCGGATCGACAAGGCCCGACGGCTAACGCCGGGCCTTATTTGCTTAGCCGCGGAAGAGCGACAGGATGTTCTGGCTCGACTGGTTGGCAATGCTGAGCGCCTGGACGCCGAGCTGCTGCTTAACCTGGAGAGCCTGCAACCTGGTCGATTCCTCGTTCATATCGGCATCGACGAGCTGCGAAACACCGGTGGTGATCGAGTCCATCAGCGAGGACACGAAGTCCGACTGCAGGTTGATGCGGGTCTGGTTGGCGCCAAGGCCCGTCGCGGCGTTGGTCATTTCGTCGAACGCCTTGGAGACGCTGGCGATGTAACCGGCCAGCTTGTCCTGGTCGGCTTGGCTATCCGTGAGCGTGCTGATGTCGATGTCCATGATCGACGTGCCGCCCGTGGTGACAACGGCGCCGGTCGAGCTACGCTGCGAGTCGAGGATGCCGCCGGCGCTGGCGCCGGTGCTGGCGTCGAACAGAACGGCAGTCGATGTATCGACCTTGATGTAGCCGATCGAAACCGAGCCATCGGCGCCGCGCGTGAAGGACGAAACGATCGACTTCGTCGCATTGTAGCCGGACGTGGCGGAGTCGACCGAGAGCCAGTTCTCGCCCGAGAAGCTGGCCGAATCGGCGACGCCCTTGAGCTGGTTCTGGAGTTCGGTGATGTCCGACTGAATTTTGCTGCGATCGACGCCCGGTCCGAGAGCCGCCGTCAACTTCTGCTTGATGCTCGACACGAGGTCGATGCTGCTGTTCATCGCCGTATAAGCGACGTTCACGGTGCCCTTGCCAAGACCAAGCGCGTCCTGGACGGTCGAGAGCGAGTCGTTGTCCGAACGCATCGACGTCGCGATCGACCAATAAGCGGCGTTGTCGGAAGCAGAAGCGACCCGCAGACCCGTCGAAATACGGCTCTGGGTCGTCAGCATGTCCTTGGAGGTCTGCTGAAGCGACTGCAACGCGGTCATCGCCGCAACGTTGGTATTAATGCTATTCATGCCCATGTCCCTGGTCCTTTTTACTCAGCACAAAGTACGCGCTACGGGGGACATGCCGGATTTTCCGGCCTGGCAGATCGGCGTCATGCCTGTGGTCCAATAAAACCACTCTGTCATGCGCCATGTCTTATCGAAGAGTTCTTTCCGAATGGTTAATGAGGGTTAGGAAAGCACTCGCCAACGGCGGTCGAAAATGGTGAGCGACCGCTGAAAATCATCGATATTTCTGAGTATTGGATTCAAGAAAAGGATTTAACGAGCGCGCCGACGAGCAAGCTCCAACCGTCGACAAGAACGAAGAACAAAATCTTGAGTGGTAGCGACACCACTGTCGGCGGCATCATCATCATGCCCATCGAGGTCATGATTGTTGCAACGACAAGATCGATGACGAGAAACGGCAACGTCACGAGAAAGCCGATTTCAAAGCCGCGGCGAAGTTCAGAGACCATGAAGGCGGGGATCAGCACCCGCAGATCGTCCTCACTGGCTTTGCCCTGCACGCCCAGGCGCTCGTTGGCCATGTCCTGGAAAATAGCGACGTCCTTCTCGCGCACGTTCGCTTTCATAAATGCGCGGAACGGTTCGGTCGTACGTGTATAGCCATCTTGCTGGCTGATTTTGTTCTCGACCATCGGCTTGACGCCGTTTTCCCAGGCCGCCTGGAATGTCGGCGCCATGACGAACATGGTCATGAACAGCGCAAGGCTGACGAGAATGAGGTTGCTCGGAGTCGTTTGCAGACCGAGACCCGAGCGCAGGAACGACAGCGCGATGACGAATCTTGCAAATGACGTGACCATCATCAGCAGCCCGGGGGCGACCGACAGAACGGTCATTACGACCAGGAGCTGAACGATGCGGCCGGATACCGACGCATCGCCGGCCGGGAAAAGCGTATCCAGATTGATCGTCTGCGCCAGGGCGACGGTCGGCGTCAAGAGCAGCAGGCCGAGTGCCAACGTAATGCGTTTTGCCGTCATTCGACCAGGAATCCGCCGATTAGTATGCCGAGGATGGCGCCTCTCCCACGGATCTTCGCGCGGTCGTCAAGCTGTTCGCGCAAGTTCTGGAAGCCGCGCGCGTCCTGAATGTCGGCGATGCTCAGCCCTTTGAGATACGCAATGACGTCCTCCCGGACTTCGTCCTTCAGGACGCCCGTTTCGGCCGTGCCGTGAACGGCGATGATCGAAAGATCGAGACGAATCCGCGGTGCCGGCTCGCCTTCGAGATCGACAATGATGGACGGAATTGGGATCTCGCGCGCGTCGCTCGGGAAGCGGCCCGGCGCAGGGGCCAGCGACTCCTTTGTGGCGGCGGGGCTTTCTTCTGTTGCCAGCGGGGCCGGCTCGTGGGTCGGCATAGCGAGATAGCCGAACGCGACGCCGCCTGCTCCTCCGAGCAGAATTGCGATCGCCATCGACTTGATAAGGTCGCCGGCGCCGCCCGAAGCCGGACCATCGTTCGCTTTTGTGAGTGCCTGCGCCATGTCCCGCCTCGGCTCTAGAACGGAGCCACGATGTCAAGGATTTGCTGGCCATACGCCGGCTGCTGAATTTCCATCACGCGACCACGGCCACCATACGAAACGCGCGCTTCAGCAATCTTGTCGTACGAGATCTGGTTGTCGGTCGAGATGTCGCGAGGCCGGATGACTCCGGCCACGCTCAACACGCGAACCTCGAAGTTGACCCGTACTTCCTGCGTGCCGCTGATCACGAGGTTGCCGTTCGGCAAAACTTCGGTCACGACGGCGGCGACGAGCAGATTGATGTTCTCCGACCGGGTGATGCCGCCTTTTGAGTCCGTCGAGGTGGTGCGATCGAGATTGCCGTCGAGCTTCCCGGACCCGGCCGCGCCGGTACCGCCGAATCCAAAGTCGAAATCCAAAGCGGATGTGAGGCCGACACTGGCATCGCGCGATCGCTGGAGCGTGTTATCCAACGAGGCCTGATCCTTGATCTGGATATTGACGGTGACGACGTCGCCAATCTTGAAGGCGCGCGCATCGCGGAAGAGGTCGGCGCCGGTATCGCGCCACGTCGAGCTGCCGGAGTTGTAGGCGGCCTTCGTTACGGGGAGCTGGATGTGGGGCACGCGCTCAGGAACCAAACCGCTCCCGACGGGCGAAAGAGCCGGTTCCCGGCTGACTTCCTTCAACTGATCAAGCGCACATGCCGGCAACAACAATGCGGAGCATGCCGCGAGCAGCGGAGCGAGCTTAAACCTACTGCTGGTGCGCATTCGCCATCGCCTCCAGCTTCGTTGCAACTTCGGCCGCCCCAGCGACAATCGCCGTGAGACGTGCCGCCTTCTCCGCATTCATCTCGGCCAGCATCAGGCTGCTGACCTTCGGCGAGAGCTTCGATGTGATGGCGGCCGCCGTGAGTTCGTCCATCGCCGCCAATTGATTTGCGGCAGCGTCAGGTTTCATTTTGCTGTAGATTTCGACAAGCTCGTCGGTCGCATGCGAGGTGAAATCTTCACGCTTCTTGACCCATTTTTTGAGCTCTTCCGTCTTGGCCGACAGCAATGCGACACGCTCATCGATCGTCTTTTTAGCTTTCTCTAATTCTCGCGTTTGCTGGGCGATCTGGGCCGCTGCCGCCGCGTCGATGACATTCGAGCAATACTGCTCCGCCGGACTGAGGTGCACCGGGGTCGACGGTGGCGGCGGCAGCTCATCAACCGCCTCCTCCTTGCCGACGCTGGCCTTGCCATCTTCGGATGCGATAGCGGGACCACCGGCCAGCATCGCGATGCCGGCCAAGCAAGCCAACCAGCGGCATCTTTCGGCCGGTCTCCATTTGCGATCGTGCAGAAGCGCGGCCATTATTGGATCACCAGTTCGGCTTGTAACGCACCGGCAGTCTTCATCGCCTGCAGGATGGCGATGATCCCGATCGGCTTCAGGCCCATGCGATTGAGGGCTGAAACAAGCTCGCGAAGGCTTGCGCCGCGGACGGTCGTGACCTGTCCACCCGCCTCATCCACATCGACCTGCGTATCGGGCACGGTAACGGTATGCCCTCTGGCGAAGGGAAGCGGCTGCGAAACTTGCGGCGTTTCCTTGACACGAACGGTGATGTTGCCGTGCGCGACCGCGACGGTCGAAATCTGAACCTCGGCGCCGATAACGATCGTACCCGTTCTCTCGTCGATGACGACGCGCGCCGTCTGATCGGGATCGACGCGCAGTTCGCCGAGTTCCGCGAAAAGGCGCGGCGCCGAAACGCCTCTCGGGCGGCGAAGTGAGATGCTCTGAAGATCTTCGGCTTGCGCCAATTTCATGCCGAAGCGATTCATCGAATAGGCGTTGATCGCATCCATGATGCGCACCGCAGTCGTGAAATCCGGATTACGCAATTCGAGTTGGAGCGGCATGCCTTCCAGTGAGGACGCCGGCGCATCGCGTTCGACGATGGCTCCGTTAGGGATACGGCCGCGCGTCGGAATTCCGGAGGTGATCGATTCCGCCGCGCCTTTCGCCAGAAAGCCCGAAATCGCAATCGACCCTTGCGCTGCGGCGTAGATCGTTTGATCGGCGCCCGCGAGCGACGTCATGATGAGCGAGCCGCCAGCCAGCGATTTGGCATCGCCCATCGATGCCACGGTAACGTCGAACCGGGTGCCTTTTGTCGCGAATGCCGGCAGTTCCGCCGTGACCATGACGGCTGCAACGTTGCGCGTATTCGGAATATATTGAGAGCCGCGAATGTTGACGCCCATTTTGTCGAGCATCGCCTGGATGGACTGCTGCGTGAACGGCGTGTTCCTGAGCGTATCGCCCGTTCCGTTCAATCCCACGACGAGGCCGTAGCCGACGAGCTGGTTCGTGCGAACGCCTTTGACGTCCGTAATATCCTTGATGCGCGTCACCGCTCCGGCGGAACCGATGCCGAAAAGAAAAAGCAGCACTGCGAAGCAAATTCTCATTGCACATCGACCGTCAGCGTTCGATCCGGCAGCACGCGCGCTTTGACGATCATGCCGCTCGTCGGATTGCGCACCGAGATGATTTCTCCGACGGCGCCCGACTGCAGCGGCACGCCCGTGCCGACAATCGAAATGAATTCGGAATTGTAGGTCATCTTGTAGGGCCGGCCCTGGCGGATAACGTCTTCTGCGCGCACCGCCGAGCGCGGCACGAACTGGCCGGCAATCAATGTCCGGCGCGCGACCTTGCCGATGAGATCCTTCGGGTTTTCACCGAAGAAGGCGTGATTTTCGAGGCTGCTGCTGACTTGACGTTCGACAAGCGCATCGGCCGTGATCACATCGCCCGGATAAATGACATTGCGCGGAACAAAGACCGTATGCATCGCGTCCGCGTGCGCTGCGCCGCATATGCTGAGAATGGCGGCGGCGCAGGCGAACACCAAAGACGCTTTGCCGTGGCGCGGCTTCACGATCATGGCATGTTCTTCGTGATGGTGCTGTACATGTCGTCGGCTGCGGTGATGACCTTCGAGTTCATCTCATAGGCACGCTGGGCCCCAATCAGCTCAGTGATTTCCTTCACCGGATCGACGTTCGAACTTTCGAGATAGCCCTGCTGGATCGTTGCAAATCCCGGATCGCCCGGATTGCCGATGATCGCGTCGCCGGAGGCCTGCGTTTCGCGGAAGAGGTTGCCGCCCAAGGCGTCGAGGCCGGTCTCGTTGGCAAAGTTCGCGAGCGACAACTGCCCGAGAAGCTGCTGCTGCCCGGTGGCTCCGATGATGGCGTAAACCTGACCGGCCGTGTTGATCTGGACGTCAGTCGCCGTCGCCGGAATGGTGATGTTGGGAATGACAAGGTTGCCGTCCAGCGTCACCAGACGGCCATTCGGATCCTTATTGAAGGCGCCGTCCCGGGTGTAGAGAATTTCATTGTTCTCGCCCTGAACCTGAAACCATCCGCTTCCGCCGCTGCTCAGCGCCAAGTCCAATTTATTGCCGGTTGGCGCCAGAGCGCCCTGCATGGACAAATGCCGGATGGCGACGGTGCGGACGCCGAGACCAACCTGATTGCCTTCCGGGACGACCGAATCGTCATCCCGTGCCAGCGTGCCGGCTGCGCGGTCCGTCTGATAAAGCAAGTCGCTGAACTCGGCGCGTGCGCGCTTGAAGCCCGTCGTGTTGATGTTGGCGACGTTGTTGGCGATGACTTCAACGTTGGTCTGCTGGGCCGCCATTCCCGTCGCGGCAATCGAAAGTGCTCTCATGGATTACGACCTCAAATCTGCATCCGGCTGATTTCCTGGTAGGCGCTCACGACCTTGTCGCGAACGGCCACCACCGTCTGAAGTGTTTGGTCGGCCATCATGACCGCCTGTACGACCTGCTGAAGGGACGCCTGACCTTTCATGCCGGCCGTCGCCGTCATTTCGCCGGCCTTGATTGTCGAGATCGCATCGGTCGCCATCGAGGCCAGGGTTTGTGCGAAATCGGCTTGCGGAACGGGCGCTCCCGACGCCGGCGCTGAAACGGACGGCGCACCGGTTGCCGCCGACCCGGTGGCGCGATCAATCGTCGGCGCCAGCATTGCAACGGATAGACTCATGACTGCCTCATTAGATCGATGGTCATCGAGACGAGCTCGCGGACCTGTTTGATGACCTGGGTGTTCGCCGTGTAGGAGCGGGACGCCTCGCGCATGTCGGCGAGTTCAACCAGCATGTTGACGTTCGGCATCTTGACCATGCCCTTGTCGTCCGCCGCCGGATTGCCCGGCATGTATTCGGTCTGGAACGGCGTTTCATCGCGCGCGATCTCGTCGATCTTGACCAGATCGGCGCCGCTCTTGTCGTCCATTTCACTTTCGAAGCTGATCGTCTTGCGCTGGTAGGGATCGGAGCCCGGCGTTTTGCCCGTCGTCGATGCGTTGGCGATATTTTCCGAGACGACCCGCATGCGCGAGGACTGCGCAAAGAGCCCGGCGGCTGCGGACTTCGCCGATGAAAGGAGAGGATCACTCATATCTTAGCCCTTCGTCACGGAGTGCAGCATGCTGCTGAAGGTTTTCAGGATCTGGGTGTTCAGCGAGTAGCTCCGCATCACCTCGCCAGACTTCAGAAATTCGTCCTCGAGGCTGACGTCGTTGCCGGACACCAAAACTTCGGCGTCGCTCGAATCGCTGTCGTGCGCGGGCACGGTCCCGTCGTCCGGAGCGCCAAGATGATTGGCGTTCGTCTGCGCCATCGGAATGGACCGGCGCATGACGTCCTCGAAGCTCTCGACGTCCCTTGCCTTGTATCCCGGCGTATTGGCGTTCGCGATGTTCGACGAAATCACCGACTGGCGCTGCGCGAGCCATTCGTTCTGGCGAAAAGCAAGATCGAAGAGTTGCAGGGGGGGCATGACATATCCTTTTTATGGCCTCCCCTTTTTGCGCCCCTTCGCTTGCGTCGGACTGGACAGCGGCTCAATTGGACGACGTTTTTACAAGAGGAAGAAAGCGCCTGCCGCTAATTCAGGCGCGCTTCACCGAGGGCCTCATGCAGACGGGTCGTGTTCTGCTCCGGTCCGGCCGATTCGCCTTCGAACGATATGTACGTGATCTCGACCCCGGCTTCCTCGGCATCGAGTTGCAGCCGGAAATAGACATGGATGGCCTGATGGTGAAATTCCATGTCGAACGACACGCACGGCACCGTTCCCCAATCGAGGAATACGTCGCCCGAGTAGCCGAATCTCAAGGTCTCCGGCTTGAACGAGAGTTCGATCGACGCCTGCACAAGCGCGCTGACGCTGCTGATCTGCCCGCTCTTCAGGTACGTCACGATATCGGGTAGCTCGATCAGGCGAAGGTCGGCTGCGACACTTCGGATGCTCTCGCCGAGAATTTTTTCACGTTCGATAGAATGATCGATTCGATTAAGCCGCATGAACCAACATCCCTCAGGCACGAACAGGATTTGATCTGGACCGTCGCGACTGCAAACGGAGCAGAATTTCCGCGATAGCTCTGTAGAACTCGACTGGTATCATTTGATCCACTTCCACTTTTGCATATAGGGACCTTGCAAGAGCCTTGTCTTCGATGATCGGGATGCCATTTTCTTCGGCGATCTTACGAATTTTGAGTGCGATGAGATCCTGACCCTTGGCGACGACGCGCGGCGCACCGCCTTCCGACCGCACATAGCGAAGCGCGATCGAGAAGTGAGTCGGATTGGCGATGACCACGGTCGCTCGCAGCGCGCCCTTCAACATTCTCTGGCGTGAACGCGCGCGAGCGATCGACTGGCGGCGCGCCTTGAATTGAGGATCGCCTTCCATCTGACGGCGCTCGTCCTTGATTTCCTGGCGCGCCATGCGCAGCGAGCGCCGCCAAAGCACGCGAGCAACCGGAAGGTCAAAGATCAGAAGCGTGAAGGACAACAGCGCCAGCGTGACGAGCAGCATCGCGACGCTTTTTTGCGACAGCGTCAGGATCGCCGCGGGATCGCTCCAGATCGAGGTCGTAAAATCGTGCCACATGTAGATCAGGATCAGGACGCTGGCGGCGGCGATGACGATGATGCGAAGCGAAAGCTTCAGGAATTCAACGAAGCCCGAAATGCTGAAGATGCGCTTCAGCCCCTTTGCGGGCGACAAGCGGCTGATATCGGGCATGATCCGTTTCGCGATCAAAGCCGGCGGATTCTGAATGACGGAGGCCAAAACGCCGGCGGCGCCGAAAACCAGGATGATCGGCGCTGCGACCGCGGCTGCGGCTTTGCCTACGACATTGAACAACATCATCGCGTCGCCGGCATTTTGAAGATGAATGGACCCGACGTTTGAAAGAAGCCCGATGAGAAGATCGGTGAGGTGGGCGGTGAACGCCTGGCCGAGGACGACGATCACGAGCAGCGACGCCATCAAGTAGCTGAAGTTCGGAACCTCTCGCGAAACCGGGACGTTGCCGTCGCCCTTCGCATCCGACAAGCGTTTGTCGGTGGCTTCCTCTGTCTTGCTTTCTTTGTCCTGCTCGGACATGAGGGCTTCCTATTCCCAGTCGTCTAGGCAGACTGACTTGGAATTTCGATCGTGCCTTCGGCCGAAAGCCGCAGCACCGAGTCGACGATCGCGCGACGTGCCTCGGCAATGTCGCGCTGCGCGACGTTGACCGGACCCTGCAACTCCGCCTCCGCCATGCGGCGTGCGCGTGGCGACAAGGCCGCCAGAACCTTGTCCCGCAGGTCTGCCGGGGCTCCTTGCAACGCGATCACTGTGCGCTCGACGGGGATGCCGTCCATCAGCACGGTCATCGCCTTGGGCGCCAGCTTCAAGAGATCCTCGAACTTGAACAGCATCTTGCGGATGGCTTCGGCGTCTTTCGGCTTGATTTGGCTGAGAAACGTCAGGACTTCCGCTGCTTCCTCTTTCTCCATGTTGTTGAGGATGCCAGCCATCGTGATGTGCTTATCCGATGAGCGGCGATCGTTATCGAAAAGCCCCTCGTGCAGCGAGGTTTCGAGTGCCTCGATAACTTGCGGAGATAGTTGGCCGAGACCGAGAATGCGATTCATCAGGTCGTTGCGCTCGGCGGGCGAGAAGGTCTTCAGAAGGCTCGACGCACGTTCGGTTCCGAGGCGGTCAAGATAATAGGCTGCAATTTGCGGCGATTGGGAGCGGAGGTGGCCTTGCAGCACATCGTCGGGCAGGCTTGCGAGCCGTCCCCAGATGTCCTGGCGCGCGACGAACGAGTCGCTCGCTTCCGACGACGACTTGTTCTCGGTGATGACGTCGATGACCAGACGCTTCACGTCTTCCGGGCGCCCGACGAAGGGCGTACCCAAGCCGAGCTGGCTTTCGAATTCCTCGACGATGCCTTCCAGATCCGAGGCGGTAATCGTCGGCATGACCTCGGTTGAACGAACGATGATGTTCAGTTCTTCCGGGTTGAATTTTTTGAGCAGTCCGTTGGCGCGCTCTTTGCCAAGCGCGAGCAGGAGAACGCCGACTTTTTCGGCGCCCGTCAACGGCCGCGACGCTCCATACCCGTTTGCTGGCTGCGACATCATATGTGCCTGCTATTTCGCGGTGGGGGAAAGTTTGCCGACCTGAGTCAGCACGACGCCGAAGCGCGATTGCGCTTCATTCAAGACGACGACCTCGCCGCGCGCGATAAGGCGGCCATTGACGAGAATATCGACGGAATCGCCGACCATCTTGTCGAGCTTGACGACCGAGCCTTTGGTCAGCTTCGCGAGCGTCGCGACCGGCATTTTCGCCGACCCCAGCACGACTTTCATCATCACCGGAAGCCCGGCGATCAGCGCGCTATTATCGGCTTCGGCCGTCGCGTCGTGCGCGTCCGCCGCGTCATCGGGCTGGCTGTGCATCAACTCCGAAAAGCCATCGACCTTCCCACCATCGGAAAAAGCCGACGAAGCTATTCCGGCAAAGGTTTGCTCGAAGTCGGGAGCGGTGGCGGCTTCGCCGCCGTGCTCCATTTCATCCGTTTCGTCTGCCGTCATTTCCGAATGCCTTCGCCGTTAGGGTCACTGATTTGCGAGTATCGCCGTTGAAACGTGCCGGAGCCTTGTGGGACGCGACGTCTACAGCCCATAGAACTCATCCACTGCATCTTTGCTGTGATCGAATTCGTCCTCGACGCGAAGTGTCAACGCGCCGTCGGTCTTTCCGAGTTCGCACCAAAAGAGCGGCACTTCGTCGGAGTCCAGCCGAACGCGCGACATCGACGGGGACACCAGTTCGACGACCGTTCCGACAGCAAACTTCTGAACCTCTCCCAAGGGAATGGGCCGTTCTTCAAGAATGCCGCTGAGATCGATGAACGCGCGTGCAATCTCGTCGGCGAGCTGTTTCGACCAACCAGAATCGTTGCTGGGCCGCGGCGGCGACCCGGCGCTCGCCATCGCATCGGCCGTCGTGGCATCGGCCAACTGATCGCGAATCGGATCGAGCGCCATCTGCGGGATGATGATCGTCACGATGCCGGCATGGCCGGGATATTCAATCGTCAAGCGCGCAACGATGACCGGCGACGACTTGCTCAACTGGGGTTCGAGTTCGATCTTATCGACGACGTTCGTGACTTCGAACGGAATATCGACGAGCAGCGAAAAAGCACCTGTCAAAGAGCGCGCCATGCGCTTGAAGAGAATGCGGACGACGTTGGCGTCGGTTTTCGTCGGCTTGCGGACAGTCGGCCCAAGCGGCGAAAATCCTTCGCTCCCTGACGCGGCTTCCACGAACAGCGCGGTCGTCATGTCGTCGGCCAAGAAATAGAGCCAGCTGCGCCATCTCTCGGCGCGAACGACGCCCGCCAATGCATTCGGCGGCAGATCACAGGATTCCCCGAGCGTCGAAGCCGTCAGATCCAATAAGCGGACCTTCAACGGCAGAACAGACAGATTGCCGATCTCCTCGACCATGACGCGCGGCAACTGGCCGAAGATCATCTGCAAACCGGGCAGCCGGTCGGGGCGGTTTTGTCCGGCGGACAGGGCGCGCTCGAGAGCTTTATGCGCGGCCGCCATCTCAGTTGTTACGTCAATGCTCACGGCACGATCCCCAATCGAGGAAGGCTGCAATGGCGCCGACTGCGTGGGCCGCCGATCGTGAACATACGCGGTGCTTCGCGAGGATCATCAGGCCGCCTTTTTGCTTTCGCGTGCGGCGGATGCGGCGCCCCCACTGATGGTCGCGGCTTCGACCTCGTTGATCGTCGGACGTTCGTAGGCGGAGATTGCCTTGCGGCCGTGCTCGATCGCCACCTGCGGCATCGCACCGTTCATGAACGCCAGCAACGACTGCTTGACGATGACGTACGACCGAAGACGCTTCTCGCGCACGATCTTGACCTTCGTCGCGAGCGGTCCGACCACGGCATATGAGAAGAAGATACCGGCGAATGTCCCGACCAGGGCCGACGCAATGAGGTGTCCCAGAATTTCGGGAGACTGATCGATAGCGCCCATCGCTTTCACGACGCCGAGCACCGCCGCGACGATACCAAGTGCGGGCAAGCCATCGCCGACGGCGACGAGGGCGTGATAGGTCTTCATCTTATCGTGGCGGACCGTCTCGATCTCTTCGTCCATCAGAGCTTCGATTTCATGGGTCCGGGCGTTGCCCATGATGATCAAGCGGAAATAATCGCAGATAAAGGTCGTCAGCTCTTCGTTCGCCGTTACGCTCGGCGAGCGATTGAAGACTTCCGCTTCCTGCGGCGCGTCGATGATCATTTCCATTTCGGCGCGGGACTTGTCGCGAAGCTCGCGCATCATAAAGAACAGCAGCGAGAGCAGCTCGATGTGCTCGTCCATCGTGGGCACGTCATTGCGGAAGGCCTCGATCGACGCCTTGCCGGAATCCTTAATCGTTTTCATCGGGTTGGCGACGACGAACGTGCCCAGCGCGGCGCCGCAGATAATGACGTACTCCCAAGGCTGCCAAATCACCCACACATGGCCGCCCATGGCTGTGAAGCCTCCGAGCATGCAAGCCAAGGTGATGAAAAGTCCGACAATGATTGTCACGCGCGGCGCCCCTG
>Ga0256900_1000053_pt1 | contig 32592 bp, 28 predicted proteins | sample MC6MC0688MT_FD_190190 | JGI IMG/M metagenome (GOLD analysis project Ga0256900, IMG submission 190190) | Metatranscriptome of enriched soil aggregate microbial communities from Iowa State University, Ames, United States - MC6-MC0688-MT... | ecosystem: Environmental > Terrestrial > Soil >... | reverse complement strand
TATACTTAGACCCTGTTACTATAAAAATGCTTGAAACTCTTTACTTAACGCTGTAAGCATTAATTATTTTACCATAATGGCAGTACTGGTTTTAGCCCCATTTTTAAATTGAATATTTATAAAGTAGGTACCTGGCGTTTGGGGTGCTTTTATGGGTTGATTTGGCTCCCATACTTCCTGGTGCCCTACTTGTTTACCCGAAGCATCTGTAATCATCAATAGCGCACCCTTGCTATAGCCGGCCGGCAGGTTTAATGCTAATTGAATGCTTTGCCCCGCCAGAACAGGGTTGGGGAATAATTTGATAGCGGCGGGATCTATCTGCTGTATGGAGGTTGAAGTACTGGTATCTATGATCGCTTTTGTTTGCAACTCGAAAGCGCCCATGTCTATCGTGTTTTCATACAGGCGCGGATTACCGGCAAGGTCTGTATCACTATTTACATTACCTGCAGCAGTATAGAGCGCATTACTTCCTGCATTGGCCGCAGGACTTGTGTTGAGCAGCTCATAGCTTCCTGTGGTCGTGTTTACAAATTGCGGGTTTTGGTTTTTATTGCCAAGGCCTGGGAATAAGGTACTACCTTCTATAATACTGTGCAGGGCTATATTGGTCGTAGTAGACAGGGTTCCGGAATTGTTGTAGATAATACTGTTGTGCAGGGTAGTGGTACTATTGTTGTTATTAGCAATTATAGGTGCGGTAGTCGAAGCCGCTTTATTGCCAAAAACCGTGCAGTTGATTAATTGCGGATGTGCTGATTGGCTCAGGCTCTCGTTATAAATGACGCTTCCCTCTTCGGCCTTATTCCCTTCCAGCAAAGTATTTTTAATAACAGGTGCTAAGGTAAAACAGTGAATACCCCCGCCAAATTGTGCGGAATTATTACGGATAATACTGTTATTAATTTTAGGTTTCATAGCGCTTGGCAGTAGGTTCAGGTTCATAATATAAGAAATGCCGCCGCCGGAGGGTCTTAAATTACCACTTGATTCATTGTTTTCTATAAGCGTATTGTTGATCGTTAAATTTACGCCTGTGTTTACACCGCCCACGCCGCCATAGCCTCTCGCGCCATCGGTTGAGATACCAGCTCCGGCAGTGGAGCCTTTGGCATTGTTGGCCGGGTTTATAGCAGCAATTAATTTATTGTTTTTTACAATACAGTTGTTGATTACAAGGGGTGCGGCATTAAAAATTCCGGCGCCTGCTACGTCATTATTACTGGTAGTAGATAAGGTTGCATTCTGGGAAGATAGCTGCGCCAGGTTATCACTAAATACGCAGTTATTAATATAAGAGAGCTGGAATGGATTGATGATAGATAGACCACCGCCTAAAATCGAAAGAAAGGGTGGTGTAGCGCCCGCAGGTACGTTGAGGTAGGCCTTATTATTGAGGAAATTAGTATTGCTGATGTTTACCGGGGCAAAAGCATTTTGCGAAATGCTCAGCCCGCCGCCCGAACAAAGGATATTGGTAGAAATAGCTGTATTATTACTGATCTCGCAGCTGTCAATAGTCAAGGAGAGGCCATTAAGGAAATAAGCACCACCGCCGAATGCAGCACTGGAGCCCAGGGCTACGGTGCCATCACTGGCAATAGCACTATTGTTGATCAGGGCGGTACGTTTTAAGCTTAGGCCACTGTTCTCCGCATAAATGCCGCCGCCGGCATCAGCGGTGTTATCAGATATCGTGCAATTGTTAATCTTAAGACTGGTATTGCGCATATAGATACCGCCGCCTAAAGCAGAGCGGGTCGGCTGGCTGTTTACATATAATGTTTGATAAGGGAACGCCTTGCCTCCTTTGATCGTGAAGCCATTCAGCTCTGCTGCACCTACAGTACCCACGCTCATCACTACATGAACAAAAGAATCCAAACCATTTAATATGGTGTTGTTGTTTACCGTATCTCTTTGGGTAATGCTGGTTTCATTAGCATTCTGAAAGCCCCCATACAATTTTACATTATTGACCAAAACAAAAGAGCCGAACCGGCCACAGAAGGGGCTCCCAAAATATAGCGAAGGGACCATGTTGTCGGTTCCTGCGCCGTACTTAGGGGAATAGGTACCCTGTGCTACCCATATTTGTTGAATATTGCTGTTGCTATGTGCCGATAATAAAGCATCTGCTAATTCCGGTACGGCATTGGTCCAGCTATTGCCGGACTGGTTACCACCGCTCACCGATTTATTGACGAAAACGATACCACTGGTATTTGGTGTAATTTGTGCTATGGTGCTTGTGGCAGTACTTGAAATAATTGCTATTAAAAAAAAGAAGCTTGAAAAAACGTTTTTTAGGAAATTTACGATCATGAGGGGGGAGATTGCTTACTTAATGAATTGATATTCTTTACTTTTGTAAAGACAGGATGGTTTTGTTATTGGTTGGTATAAGGAAAAGGATACAGATAGAAAAGGACAACGATACCCTTAGACCTTGTTGGCATAGAGCAGATGAATAAATTGGCTTCAATTTTTTAAAATATTTGTAATTAAAAGAGCATAGCGCATAGGGTTTCATTTGAAATCCTATGCGCTATGCTTCTATTTCAGTAGGTACTTTATTACTGTTTAATAAACAATTGTTTATTGATCACGTTTTGATGTTCATCCAGGATCACGATGCAATAGACACCCGCCGTTAAGTGAGCGATATCCAGGCGTACCGGAGCTCCATTGGCGACAACCGCTTTCATGCTTAATTCCTGTCCTAAAGTATTCCGGATGCTCAGTACTGCTGTACTTTGCAATCCTTCAACGATAAGGACTTCTTTTGCAGGATTTGGATATACCGCAAGGGTATTGTCTTTCGTATAGGTAACCATCTCGATGCTGCTGTAAGTGCTGCTGCCATTCACATCCAATTGTTGTAAGCGGTAAAAGTTTTTACCTTGTGCCGCAGCTTTATCCATAAAGCTATAGCCTAACTGTACATTACTGTTACCTTGAATTGCCTGGCTGTTTACAAAGCCTATTTTTGTCCAGGAATTCCCGTCAGCACTTCTCTCTATAGCAAACCCTTTATTGTTGCGCTCACTTGCTGTAGTCCAGCTCAATTGCACACCCGTACTGCTTTCGGCGGCTTTAAAAGAGAGTAGATTTACCGCTAATGGGCTTGAACTGGCGATACCGAAGTTCTGGTTGTTGACACTACTGGTTCCTAAGGTCAGGGGCAGTGAACCATCCGGTGTGCCATCGCCGCTACCGGTATTGTTATTGCCATTTTCTCCTGTAGTCGTCCAGCCGCTTGGAGGAGTAGTGCTGATAGGATTGTTAGCCACTTTAGTACCTAAAGGATATTGCTGGGTAGAAAGCTTAAGGGTATAGCTTTGGTTAGGCGATCCCTGTATGGTATAGCTGCCATTAGCGGCAACAGTGGCAATGCCCACTACAATATTATTGCTGTTGACCAGGTAGACGTACATAGTTGCCGGTAAGCTGCTGAAGTTTTCGCTGGCATCTACAATCTTATTGCCATTCAGGTCATTGAATACACTACCGCTAATATTCACGGTACCACAGTTGTTGACCGTTACTGTTGTGGTCAAAATACTGTCACAGCCATACTGTGATGCAAATTTTAAAGTATCTATATAGGTACCGGCAGTGGTATAGCATACATTCTCATCGAAGTATAAAGTTCTGGAGCTACCGCCGCCGGGATTAGTGACACATACAGAATCTCCCGCGCAAATGCTCAGGTTCTGGCTGCCGTAAGCTCTCGGGCGAATCACAACGGTTACTATACTGGAACTGGAAGGACAGCCGCCGGCACCAACTATATTGTACTGGTAAGTACTGGTAGTGGGATTGGCCGCCAATTGAATCGTGGCTGCGCCGGGATCAAAGGTAATACCCGAACCTGACTGGTAAGACCAGGTACCGCCTGCATCCTCATCATTCAGGAAGTCTGCCAAAGGCATTAATGAAGATTCATTGGTACAGATATCAGTGCTGTTGCTGGTACCGGCACGTTTACAGGTAATACCAAAGTTCCGGGCTACAAGAGCCGTAGAAGTCACCGTTACTTGCATAATGCCGTCAGGCAAAAAGTCGCCACTTCCCGTATTGGTACCGCTGGCATTTTCGCCGGTGGTCGCCCAGCCGTTAGGTGGGTTATGGTTAATAGGAGTTGCACTTACGTTAGCGCCATTCGCATATACCTGTGTAGACAATTCTAAAGTGTAAGTAAAACCGCTTGTTGCGGTTAATGTGTAAGTACCGTCATTAGCGACAGTAGCTACTGCTCTTATGACATCGGCACGTACCAGGTATACATATAAGGGTACCGGCAGGCTGCTTAAAGATTCGCCGGCATCAATCCGGGTGTTGCGATTGACATCATTAAATACGGTACCACTGACATTGACTATAGTTTGTGCTTTTGCAGGTACAGCCAGGGCAATAATGAAGCTGAAAAATAGCAGGGTCTTCGTGAGACCCAGGATAGAAAAGTTTTGTTTCATAACTTTAATAATGGTTGGGTGAATTTAATACGCGAAGTAATAAGGATTTATTTTTATATGAAAAAAGCTGCGTACTACTTGAGTTTTAGGGTTAAAGAAATACGGAATTTTGTTAATGAATTGAAATTGTTTGCTAACAAAGCCTTATATAGACCAAATTCGCTATTATTCAGTTAAAAGAGCCCAATAGGTGTGCCTGTACGGTATTATTGTTTACATTTATAATGCCATTTCAGGTCCTTTTCGCCATAATATTGTATCAGGAAAGCCTTTTAAAATATGACCAGTAAAATAATAGGAGTAGGTAATTATATTCCTTCAGAGACCATAAGCAACCTTTTTTTTGATCAACACCTGTTTTTAGATGAAAGTGGGGTTACTTTAAAGCAGGATAATGCCACTATCGCGGGCAAATTGAAAGCCATTACCGGGATTGAAGAGCGACGCTATGCGGGAGTGCAACAAACCAACTCAGACCTGGGCTTTATCGCTGCACAGGCAGCGATACAAGATGCCGGCATAGACCCTGAAACTTTAGATTATATCATATTTGCCCATAACTTCGGAGATGTGCGTTCGGGTACCATCCAGTCGGACATGGTGCCCAGCCTGGCCGCCAGGGTAAAACACCTGCTGGGTATTAAGAATAACTTTTGTGTGGCTTATGATTTGATATTCGGATGCCCGGGCTGGATTGAAGGGGTCATACAGGCCCATGCTTTTATGAAGGCCGGTATGGCTAAACGCTGCCTGGTGATCGGGGCCGAAACGCTCTCGCGGGTAGTCGATATGCACGACCGGGACAGTATGATCTATGCTGATGGGGCCGGAGCAGCAGTTTTAGCGCTCAGTAGTGATGACGCCGGGATAAAGTCACATATATCGGCCTCTTTTACACAGGAGGAAAAAGACTATCTCTACTTCGGCAAATCTTATCATAATGAAAGTAGCCCCGATATAAGGTATATAAAAATGAACGGTAGAAAAATCTACGAGTTCGCCTTGTCACAGGTGCCGCTTGCCATGAAGAAATGCCTCGACGATAGCGGATATGCGATTACGGAACTGAATAAAATAATCATTCACCAGGCCAATGAAAAAATGGACGAAGCGATCGTAGAACGATTTTATAAACTATATGATGCCAAAGTTCCTGAGCATATCATGCCTATGGTTATCCATAAATTGGGGAACAGCAGTGTCGCGACCATTCCGTCTTTACTCACCATGATATTAAAAGGGGAGTTGCCGGATCATCATATCCAAAGCGGAGCTATTGTATTATTCGCCTCTGTAGGCGCGGGGATGAATGTCAACGCTTTTGTATACAAAGTATAAAACAACCTGTTTGTTGCTATAAATGTAAACCACATTGAAATCCGTTTCAATGTGGTTTAATTACTTTAATAAGTTGCTGCCCACTATTTAGTTTTGTATGGACAATGGGTATGTACTAGGGTAGTAGCGTCAGAATACCCAGATCAGTAGCTAAGCCAAAAGTAACCGTAACATTCGGGATGACCAGTGGTGAAAAGTTGGGAACAGACGGTACGGCTACAATCGTGTAGTTACCCGCAGGCAAGCCGCAAAATTTGAAATAACCGTTTGCATGAGGAATGGCAGTGGCTATCGTATCATTATTTTGCATCACATAGACGACTGGTAAAGCTATTACAGGCTGTATCGTACCGGATATCATACCATTCGTCAACTCTGTATAACCACGAATGACGGGCTTCAATAAATAACCGCCGTTGCCTTGCTCAACGATGGATTTACCAGCGTCGAAGTCCAGCCATATTTTATACACCATGCCGGCCTCCAGGGTCTGGTGTATATTGATCTTCAAGCCGCTTTGCTGTGCAGAGGGTGTTTGCAGGGCATGACTCACGCCATTGACCACGATAGCATTGTTACTGCCTAAAATAAGCCTGATCTGGGAAATATTGCCTACCGGAAGTTCGCCGCTGCATAGTAAAGTGTCTAAGCCATTATTCAATTGCAACAGGTCATAAACACCGGGACTGATCAAGGGGAAAGTTTGCCAGCCGGCCGCTGTATTGATTTCCACTTGTTGTATATCGATCAGTACGGCATCATAATCGGCAGGCCCATCAGTCAAACGCAATTCTATGCGCGCACTTTGTTTATTGCTATTATCCTTATTACAACGGATGAATCCGAAAATACTTGCTGTAAGTAGCAGGAACAGTAAAAAAAATTGCTTTTTCATAAAATACATAATTTGTTATGACTAAATTAGGACAAAATATGCGTGTAAATTTCTAATGAATTGTTAGCGAATCGAACCGTTTGGCTAACTGCTTATTGCTTAATCCTTTGTCGCTAGTAAAGAAAACAACATAGGTAGCTTGTTCCCCAAATGCCTGACCCTGAATTTTCCGGGCTCCGCTTCTTCTACCTCCTTAAAACATGGGTAAGGGGAGTAATCATACTCTCCGAAATGTTTAATGTTCAATCCCTGTTTTAAAAGCGCGGTCATTACTTCCGATAAACTAAAGTTCCAGGAAACGCTTTCATGGGCAATAGGCGCATTTCTGTCTGCATAAGTGCCCTCGGTAACTTCTACAATGGGTTCATCTTTAAAGTACCGGTAGGTGATGTTTTGAAAATTATCATCCATCATCCAGACAACCGGGTGGAAATCTACAAAAATGAATTGGCCTGCCGGTTTTAAGAAGCGATTGACCACAGCAGCCCATTTATCACGGTCAGGTAGCCAGCCTATGGTGCCATAGCTCGTAAATACAATATCAAACTGTTGCGCTAAATGTTGCGGCAATTCATAAAGGTCACAGCAGATAAACGTTGCATTTAAAGAGCTGTCGGCAGCAAGCTTGCGGGCGTAATCTATTGCGGTATCTGAAAAATCAACCCCGGTCACATCAGCGCCCATCCTTGCCAGCGAAAGGGTATCCTGTCCGAAATGGCATTGCAGGTGTAAAATGCGTTTACCGGAAACATCGCCCAGCAGTTCCAGCTCAACCGGGTTTAATGAAGTTTTGCCTGCCAGGAAGGCCTCCATATTATAGAAATCAGAACTGACATGATGCGCAACTTTATCATTCCATAAAGCTTTATTGATATTAATATAGTTTTCAGTAGGGTTCATAATTTTATTTTTTAAGTTTAAAATAGGCTTAACTGGCTATTGGGGGCAATTTCGATGATCGGTTGCGGGTTTAATACCGCCTGGCAATCCCGGAAGGTAGCCATCGGTGCGCCCGCCAGCCAGTCGGCTTCTTGTGTGCCGGACAGTATTACGGGCATTCTTTCTTTTGAGTTATGAATCAGGGCCATTTGTGGATTGGCTGCAGTGGTCACAATGCTATAGGTCATTTGTTTGTCGTAGATCGACCAGAGCCCTGCCAATGCAAAGGTTGCTGAGGGTGCAGTAATATAATACTTCTGTTTTCTTTTACCTTGTTTATCCAGCCATTGCCATTCATAAAATCCGGAGATGAGGATCAGGCAGCGATTCGATAAATAAGGGCTGAACGAAGCTTTATCCGAAAGCGTTTCGATCCGTGCATTTAAAGTATTCCGTGCTTCAAAATTCCGGTCGGCCCAATGCGGCATCAGGCCCCATTGCGCCAGCTGGATGGCCCCGGGTTGCTCATTGGCGATCACGGGCGTAAGCGGATGTTCAAATCCATTGAAATCTCCCGGGATAAAATCAATATTACTGTCCTTATTGTATTGCGCTGCAAGCTTTTTAGCGGTAGCAGCTACTTTGAGGTAATAACACATGGTAATGATCAGATTTTGAATATTTGTACTTTGAAAAAAGTATAACGCTAAAAGCCGGCTACAAAAGATAGCCGGCTTTCTATATTTTTATAAATATTGAGCTTACAGTTGAACGGCCTGGCGTCCGGATACTCTTCCGGATTTCATCATACCATCATATTGACGCATCAATAGATAACTATCAATCTGCTGGATTGTATCTAAGATTACAGCTACACCGATCAGCATGGAAGTACCACCAAAGAAGGTTGCAAAACCACTGGTAACACCCAGTAAGGCAGCAATACCTGGTAAGATACCGGCAATTGCTAAGAAGATAGAGCCTGGTAAAGTAATGCGGTCCATGATATTACCGATGTAATCAGCGGTTGGCTGACCTGGCTGGATACCTGGTATAAAGCTGTTGTTACGCTTCAGGTTCTCTGCCATTTCTGTAGGATTGAAGATCAAAGCCGTATAGAAATAGGTGAACAGGATCACTAATACTGCATAGATTAAGTTGTAAGTCATTGAAGTATGATCAGACATATTTCTTAACCAGCCGGAAGCTGTAGAGGTCTCATCGGTAGCAAAGCCTGCAAGCATAGCCGGGATAAACATCAATGCCTGAGCAAAGATGATCGGCATTACACCGGCAGAGTTTACTTTCAATGGAATGAAGTTACGGGCTCCGCCAATTTCTTTAGCAGCATTATTACCTACGATACGGCGGGCATAGTTCAGCGGGATCTTACGAACACCCTGAGTTAACAATACCAATCCGATAATCACCGCGATAAACATGGCTAATTCGATCAAAAGGAAAAGGATCTTATCCTGTCCTACTTTTGTACTGACCTCCTGGATTAAAGAGTGGGGCAAACGGGCCAGGATACCTACCATGATCATGATGGATACACCATTTCCGATACCTTTATCAGTAATTTTTTCACCCAGCCACATTACGAATAAAGTACCTGCTGTTAAGATCACAACGGTGGATACGTAGAACATCATACTGTCGGTAACGATCGCACCGTTAGTCTGTGTTTTAAGGTAAGTAATGTAAGCGGCAGCCTGGAATACGGTTACGACAATCGTCAGGTAACGGGTATACTGGTTGATTTTTTGTCTGCCACTTTCTTCTTTTTGCATTTTGGCGAATTGAGGGATTACAATTCCTGCCAGCTGCATAAAGATGGATGCCGAGATGTAAGGCATTACCCCCAATGCGAAGATGGACGCGTTACTGAACGCACCACCTGCAAACATGTTGATAAGACCAAGAAGACCATCCTGGGCATTATTCTTTTCACTTAGAGTAATAGGGTCGATACCGGGAAGCACGATGAATGATCCCAGACGATATACCAAAATAAGACCCAAAGTAAGAAGGATACGATTGCGTAATTCTTCAATACTCCAGATGTCTTTAATTTTTTCGATAAATTTTTTCACGAATTAAGTATTTAAACGAGCTGCGAATAAACAACAAAAAACGCATTTTACCAAACCTTAATATCAATTTAATAATCAAGGTACTTGTTAAGTTATTAACAACTAGTGTAAAATGCGTTTTTTAATAAATTATATTAACCTAAGTCTACAGTACCACCTGCAGCTTCGATAGCAGCTTTAGCGCTTGCAGATACTGCATTCACTTTTACTGTTACTTTAGCTTTCAGTTCTCCGGTACCTAATACTTTTACGACATCAGTACGGCTGATCAAACCATTGATATATAAGTTTTCCAGAGAGAATTCTGTCAAACCGTATTTCTCAACGAAATATTCGATAGCACCTAAGTTGAACACTTTGAAGTCTACGCGGTTCATAGTTTTGAAACCACGTTTAGGCATACGGCGTTGAATCGGCATCTGACCACCTTCGTGACCAACTTTAGATTGGTAACCAGTACGGGATTGTTGTCCTTTATTACCTTTACCTGCGGTAACGCCATAACCGGAACCTTCACCACGTCCAACACGTTTAGTGTGGTGAGTACTGCCTGCTGCTGGTTTTAAATTGTGCAATTGCATAATTGAAATTTGTTTTTGTTTACTTACGCGGAAACACGTCCGCTCGCAATGTTAATGAATGTATAACGGGAAACCCGGTAAATTTATTTTACTTCTTCTACTGTTACTAAGTGAAGAACTTTAGTAATCATACCCTGAATCTGAGGAGTTACCTCTTTTTCAACGGTAGCATGCATTTTTTTCAAACCTAAAGCCTTCAAAGTGCGTTTTTGACGCTCAGGACGATCGATGCCGCTTTTTACTTGAGTGATTTTTACTTTAGTCATTTCTTTATTATTTTAAAAGATAATCGAATGATGATAATTGAGCTTCAATTATCCGTTAAATACTTTTTTAAGACCGATACCACGCTCTTTAGCTACTTCGATCGGCTGACGCATAGAAGTTAATGCTTTAATGGTCGCTTTAACCACGTTGTGCGGGTTAGCAGAACCTAAAGATTTTGCCAGGATATCGGTATAACCTGCAACCTCTAATACAGCACGCATGCTACCACCGGAAAGTACTCCGGTACCTTGTGCAGCTGGCTTGATCAAAACTTTAGCAGAACCTAATTTAGTGAACTGATCGTGAGGAACAGTACCTTTCATTACAGGAACTTTTACCAAGTTTTTCTTTGCATCGTCAATACCTTTCTGGATCGCTTCCTGAACTTCTTTAGCTTTTCCAAGACCTTGACCGATAACACCATTACCATCACCAACAACTACTAAAGCAGAGAAAGAGAAAGTACGACCACCACTAGTAGTTTTTACTACGCGGTTGATTGCAACAACCTTGTCTTTCAATTCTACTTCACCAGTTTTGATTTGGTTTTTATTTGAATTTGTCATTTTGATAAATTTTTTAATGAGGCAAAACCTCTACTGAATATTTTTTTTAAGAATTAGAATTTAAGACCTGCTTCACGAGCGCCGTCTGCTAATGATTTAACACGACCGTGGTACAAATAACCACCTCTGTCAAATACGATAGTTTCTACGCCTAATTCTTTAGCTTTACCAGCGATAGTTTTACCAACTAATGCAGCTTTTTCAGTTTTGTTACCAGTTTGTGCAACGATGTCTTTTTGACGGCTGTTAGCGGCACAAATTGTATTACCGGTGGTGTCATCTATGATTTGTGCATAGATGTCTTTGTTAGAACGGAATACACAAAGACGTGGTTTCTGTGTAGTACCATTTACATTTTTACGTACTCTTGCGCGTAATTTGTTACGACGCAATACGCTTTTTGCTGTTTTTGCCATTTTATATGCTATTTGTACGGGCTCTACTTTAAAGATGCAATCTTGGCATCGGGATGTTTTAGTGTTTAGCTAAAATACCTTTTTGGCATCCACAACACCATACAAGATTTAAAGAAGGCTTCCGAAGGTTACTTGAATAATTAGCTAATTAGCAGGTGTGCTAATTAGCTAATGGATAAAATATTGATTAAATCAGCTAATCATCAAATTAACGAATAAGCTAATCCGATTATTTACCAGCGGTTTTACCAGCCTTACGACGGATAACTTCACCCTGGAAGCGAACCCCTTTACCTTTGTACGGCTCTGGTTTACGCATACTACGCACTTTAGCGGCAACCTGGCCTACTAATTGTTTGTCGATTGAAGTTAAAGTTACCAATGGTGGCTTACCTTTTTCCATAACAGCTGTAGCCGTTACTTCTTTTGGCATTTCAATGATGATGTTGTGAGAGTAACCTAAAGACAGGTCTAATTGTTGACCGGTTACAGCAGCACGGTAACCCACACCCACTAATTCCAGTTTCAACTCATAACCGTCAGTTACCCCAACAACCATGTTGTTTACTAAAGAACGGGAAAGACCGTGTAACGCGCGGTGACGGATCTGGTCTGTAGGACGGGAGATGGTCACTTCTGTACCTTCGATCTCAACTTTAAGATCGCGGTCTAATTGTTGTTTCAATTCGCCTTTAGGGCCTTTAACCGTTACTTCGTTAGAAGCAGAAACAGTTAATGTAACGTTTGCTGGTAATGTAATTACCTTTTTGCCTATACGAGACATGTTTAAAAAATTTAAGAAAGTTATTTAATGTTTTAAATAACCCGTGCCCGTGTTCAGTTCCACGTATAGGAAAGAACTTTAGATTTTCAGACCTGGATTTTTTTAAATGGAGGGCAAAGGTAAACCTATCTTTTTGTATAGCCAAATATTTATTATGAAGGTATCAGCGAAGATCTTTATTGGCTCTAAAGCGAGTGTGTTTTGTACTAACTAGATTACAAATATAAACTTACTTTTGAAAGAAACTGAGGCATTTTATGAAAAATTACGGCTATTGCTTACTGATATTATCCTGTTTATCCCTAATAATTCCAATGTCTTGTAAAGATAAAAATTTGCCTGCTCCGGCACCTGAGCAGCCTTATACGGGTCCCGACACCACTTTTTGGTCTTCCGGGGAGATTAGGATTTATGAGGGAAATTATCACCGCATTGATTCCAAACATGTATCTACTGTAGGCCCTGTTGAAACATACGTATTTCATAAAGAATGGAATGAACACCGGCAATACCTGGTAAAAGTGGAGGATAGTACCATCTATATGACTTTTAATAAATATATACAGGGCACTACAACGGGACTATTAGCCAGCCAGTTGGATGCTGAAGGCTATTATCGTCCGGATCAATTTCACAGGTATAAATTTTCCGGAGATACCTTGTTGATTAAAGCAGCTTTCAGGTATAATGATTATATGGTAGGGCGTATTATTAAAGCAAACGTGGACTATAAAGGTTTATTACAGCATTAATTCTGTAATCGGTATAATAAATAAGCCTGCCGGAATAGCGATCCGGCAGGCTTATTTTATGCTTGTTGGTTGTTGCGGTCTATCTTATCAGCGCCACATCTCCTTTCCGGGAGTAGCGCACGCCATCACATCTGAATTCCATACGATAAGTATATACGCCCTGGGCCATATCTTTACCTTTAAGTTTTCCATCCCATTGTGCATTGGGGCCGGCTCCCTGGTACACTAATTTACCCCAGCGGTTATAAACCGAAAAGTCGATTATAGCAAGGTCTGTCATGTACACCGGGCCGAAGTAGTCATTACGGCCATCACCATTCGGGGTAAACGCGTTAGGCATATCGAATTTACAGCAAGGCTCCAGTTTTACAGTAGTCGTATCCCTGGATACACAGCCATTCTCATCCTCCACATATACACTTACGGTACTGGTACCCTCAGGGAATTTACCGCTTACTTCATTTTTGAAGAAATTGTTTTCAAAGTGTCTTTGGGGCCACCAGTGATAGGTAGCATTGGGATAAAGGGTGGTCGAAAGGCGAATCTCTGATCCCTCGCAAAGGCTTTTTATCTCGTCCAGCTGTTTGATCTGCGCAAAAGGTGTGGCTAAAACCTCGATGGATGCCGTAGCCGTTTTAGAAGGGCAGTTCCGGTTGCCTTTTGTCGTGTAGGTTATCGTATAATTGCCTACTGCTGCGCCGGTAAAGTCAATAGCCCCGTTCGTGGTATTTACATTAAGCCCGGTTGAAGGGCTTACGCTGAAAGTTCCTGCTTTGGGGGTAAATGTAATGGGCTCTATTTTTATAGCCTCTCCTACGCATATTTTATCAATTGCGTAGGTTAATACCGGAGCTGAGCCATCTACGACATCGATGACTGCAGGGGCACTCATAACAATCCGGTCGGGAACGCATAAAGAGCTACTGGTCAGCTGGCAGGTGATCTGCTCATTCAGTCCTGTATTATGGGTAAAAGTAGCCGCTGTAGCCCCGGGAACCGCTGTTCCGTTGATATACCACTGGTATTGCGGATTGTTCCCGCCACCGGTAATCGTAGAAGTGTAAGTTACACTGGTACCGGCACAGAGCGCATCCGGGTTGGCGGTAATAGCAATAGAGGCAATGGTGGGAATGGCGCCGGCACAGCTGCCCAGGTCGGCAAAAATGCTTTGGGTAAATATTCCCGCCCCGGCAGGTACCGCAGTACCGCTGGGGAACGCTGCGGTAATATTGTTGAAGGTAATATTACCGGGCGTCAAGGTGGCATAAGCCATCCCGATGTCATTGGTACCGGGAATGATCGCATCCGCATAAATAGTATTGTTGACGATAGCGAATCCACCGCCATAGCGCATTTCGTAATTATTAGGATTGGTTACCGTCCAGCTTTCCAGTAATGTACCGGCAGGAGAGTATTTCCTGAGAAATGGTGCCGTATTCATTCCCGTGAAATTCAGGATATACCAGTCTCCTTCACAATCTGCAATCAGGTCAAAAGGTCCTTCATTCACAAACCCGGGTACCGTGACGAGCAAAGTAGCATCACCGGTGCCGTCGTATTTATAAACTCTTCCGTTACTCCCATTAAGGCTGTAGATATTGCCGTTACCGCCTGCTGCAATATTTATGGCAGCAGGATTATGCCCTGTATTGACCCAGGTGCTGGTAGCCGGATCATAATAATGGTACCGGATATTAGCAGTAGTGGTACCGGTAACACAATAGAAGGTCTGGGTAGGATTGCCTGAATTTAATACATCAGATAAGGTGAGACCGCCTATATAGCCGGGAGGTAATGAAATCGTGTTTAAAGAAGGGTTGGCAGGGGATACCGCTACAGTAGGATCAAAAGAATATAATTTGCCGGTAGGATTGCCCACGAATGGGATCACAAGCCCGAATATACTGAGCAGCGTAGCGTCATAGTCATCATAATAAATATTCGAGCAAGTAGGTAATTGTGCCTGCGTATTGCTGCTAAGGCTATTAAAGGATAATAAACATAGTATTATATTACGAAAGGTCTTTTTCATATAGAGTGATTATTGTAAAAAAGGGAATTATTATCGGTACTATTTTGTGATGCCATAGGAACTCAATTCCCGGTCATTGACTGCGGGGATCATCTTACCGGAATTGATTTTTTTGATGATTAAAGTAGCAATGGCCTCACAGGTTTTCTTTTCCTGGAATCCTACTGTCCGCCCGGGATAACTTTCCTGGTAAAAGTAAGTTTTGCCATTAGCAAGGATTTCATAGCCAAAGGTTCCATCGTTATTTTTAAATATTTTGTATGTATAATTAATTTCCTTCATCGTTTCATCTACCGGGTGTACAACCCGGGTGGAGGAGTAGTGCACCTTGCCTTGTTGAGCATGACTCAGGGACACCGACAGGAATGAAATGATTAAACTGAAGGTTGCAATAAGGTTTTTTTTCATCTTTATTGATATTTATTGATAATGGACTAAAATTGAGTAGTGCAGATAATTTTTAGGTTTATTGGTTTGAATCTTATTATTTGGTAATGTTTAATTTATTTTTTAGATAAAATATCCTGCCATTTACCCTGGCTGAGCCATGATAGCAACAAGCTGTTGTACTTGCTTAATGCTGTTTATTAGCATTATGTTGTATGTATTAAGATTTTTTTTATCCGGTTAGATACAATTCTATATAGACAGGGGGTAGGGGCTAAAAGGTTTGTTTATAAGTTGTGAATACTTGCTTTTTTTATAAAAATTACGTATTATTTAATTTTTTAATTCATTTTTCATGTCTTCCTGCGCTCAAAAAATTATTGGGCCAGCTGGATCATTGTTGTAGCTGGCAAAAGGGCCTTTCTCATTATCCGGAGAAAGGCCCTTTGCAGATTTTGTCGCTCAGGAGCAACTGAATGATGGTATTAATAATGTGTGCACTAAGCTTATTGTTTAATTATTTTCCGGGTAAAATGAGCGCTATTGTCTGCTGTACGGACGACCAGTTGATACACTCCGGCAGCCAGGTCATCTAAATAGATGAATGTATCCGGTGTAAAGAACGATTGATTCAGCACGGTTTTTCCATTAAGATCGATTAATTGTACCTTAAATTGTTGTACTTCATCTTTGATACTGATCTGTACTTTATTTCCTGCCGGGTTAGGAAATATCGAAACGTTCAGCTTTTTCGGCCCGGGGTTGATCCCGGTCCCACCTTCATATTCGGTATAATAATAAAAGCCTTTCCGGTCACTCATGAGCACACCTTGCTGGTCGTAAGTTTTATAGTTGGTCAGAGTCGGGTTGTTAAAGTTGTTCCGGACTATTGTCTGCCGGCTACTTACCACAATATTATTGTTGTTCAAGCTATAACTGGTTCTTGCCACCACATAGCCCGCACTATTAAATACCGAAGAATCTCCGTTAATAAGCTGCCAGCCGGAGGCGCCGTTCCAGTTCTGCTGCTGGTAATGAGTTTGCAGTCCGTCATTATTCTTTTTGGTGATCGTACGGCCAGCCAGATTCCAGTTGCCGTTACTATAAGATCTTGTTGTAACGGTAAGCTCGTTGCCGGTATATTGATAATTGTTGGCCGCGCTAAGGTTGCCTGTTTGATCATAGGTAGTATCCGCGATTAATTGCTGGTTGGCATTATAAAAATAATAAACGGCCTTCTTGTTTGCAGCATTGAGGTTATTATTCACTATTTGTATCACAGAATCCAGGTAGGGAAGGCTACTACTGCCATTGTAAAAAGATTTGATGATCCTGAGATATGTGGTGGTATAGTTATTATAACTGGTATAATCGCTGTGGAGTGTTTGCCGGTTATTAAGGTCATAAGCATAATTATGGGCGTTGATCCAGTTGAAATTATTGCTATAGGCATTTTGATAGAAAGTGTCTTTAATTACTTTTCCCGCATCATTACTGGTTATCAGCCTATACTGTTTCAGTGTGCTGGGGTTATCAATATCTGATTCGTAAAACGTTCTTACGCCGGCACTGTTGTAGCGGGCAGTGTCGAAACCGATGTAGTCATGTGGTGCAATATGGCTGTAGTAATCGGCGTAGATAAGCCGGTCCTGGTGGTCATAGCGCACTTTACCGCCCAGGTAAACAGCACCATTTGCGGTGTCTGTTCTGATTACCGAATCGTGTGCGTTTACAGGTTCCGGGTTGTTTTTCTGGCTGCTTGTGCCCCTTAGGCCACTGTAATAATGGCGCACCGTATCATAAAGCGTGCCATCCAGATAATTAGCGGCAGCGATGCATCGCTGTGCCGTGGCCAGTGGCATGTGAGGTTCCTCAAAAGTGGAGCGGCTTACTGGGCTGCCTGTTAATTTATCGAGATCAAAAGGAATTGCTTCAATGACGCGCTGTGCAAACCCTGCGCTGAGGCTGGCCATAAGCATAATAAAGATAGATACGGTCTTCTTTAGCATATAGGAAATAGTTGTTATTTATTGAAATAGGTCGCAAATATGAAAAATTAAAACCTGAATTCAAAGCATTGAATCGTGAAAATAATAAGGCTTTCCTGTTGCAGAAAAGCCTTATTTTATTCTTTATTGTGTCGCTGCTTTATTGTTTGATCAGCTTTTGGGTATAAATAATTGCGCTGCGCTCTTCCTGAAGCTGCAGCCAATAGAGTCCTGGTACGAGGGGACTGCAATCCACCGGCTCCGGCTTTGTAGCGGAAAGTATCGTGTTAAGTATTGCTTTACCGCTGATGTCAAAAATCCGGATACGGGCATTTGTATTCATGCCGGCGATGTAAAGACGGTTGCCTACCGGGTTAGGAAAAACTTTTATTTGTTGCTGGTCCTTAATATTTACCACTGCGGTACTGGTATCAACCGTTGTTTCATGGTCTACAATGCGCATAATGACCGGGTGCAAGGTGTCGGATCCGGTAGTTTTTTGTTTACGGCCCCAGCCGCCAACAATAATTTTATTATCGCTTTGCAAGCCCAGGAAATGGAAGTGATCTAAAGCATTCCTGGTACCGGTAATGATGGCTGAGCTACCGGTGAAAGTAAGGTCATCGCTGCCATCTGCATTGATGCGTTTTACCAGGTAGTTCGCATTCATGCCGGTATCGGTCATGGAAGCTACCAGTAACTGATCCCCGTTCTGCACTTGCGCATCATAAAAATGAAAACTACCTGCATAAGTCCCAGGGATACCTAAGCGGCCGTTTTGTCCGTAACTGTTCACCAAAGCACCATTGGCATTAAGTTTATAAACGGTCACTTCAACCGGGAAGGCGGTTATGCCTGGAGTAGGGGTAAGGTCTTGTACTGAGCAATTGACATAAATATTGCCGTTGATGTCTACATCTATATATTTATTGAGAAAAGAAAGGCGATCATTACTGCCTTTTGGTAAAATAGTTTTACCGTTGGTGCCGAAATTGGTTTGCAAGACACCATCGGCACTGAATTTAGCAATAAAATCCTGGTGGGCGCTGTATGGTGGTGCCCCACTTGCGGCATCAGCCGTGTGAGTACCTACTACTAAAAAAGAATTGTCGGGCAGTATTTTGATCATACCAAAACCGATCTTGTTGTCGGGGAAGCCGATGGTAGGCTGTACAAAGCCACTTGTCCCAAACGTATTATCTATGCTGCCATTACTATTGAGCCTTAAAATCACCCCGGTAGAAGTAGTATTATTGAAGCTGGCCGTTAAGGCAATAATCTTCCCGGTACTTTGTACCTCAAGTGTTTTTAAATCATTAAAAGGCAGGGGACCGCTATGGCGCACGACACCGCCCGTGCCAAAAGTATTGTCTAAAGTACCGTTATTATTTACTTTATAGATGATGGTCCTGGACGCGTTATTTTGAGTAGAATTGCCGGCATAAAGCAGTTTGTTATCCGGTAGTAAGACCATATTATCCATCCATTTTACATCAGGTTGGTTGGTAGCGCCAAAATTTAAGTGGCCCGTACCGTTAAAGCTGGGATCAGGCTTGCCATTAGGCAGCAGGCGGGTAAGTGCATGGTCGGTACTTACGCCTTCAACACTGTAAATGGCAGCGACATTACCGCTGAGCCATATTTTATCATCTGCGCCCACGATCATGTTGCGCACTTTATACGTTACATAGGGGCCAAATTGCGGGGTCCATTCATTATTGCGGACGACTTCCACGCCGCCATTGCCAAAATTAGGGTCTAAAAAGAAAGGTGCCTGGGCACGGCTTATAAAGCTGCCGGTTAAGGCGCTTAAACTTAATATAAAGAGTTTTTTCATGCTTATAGAGGGAAATGTATACCTCCATCAAAGACTACTTTTTGAAAAAAAGGGTTGGTAAATTAGCAAAGAGCTTAAACTAATGCTTTCTTCAGGATTATTGTTTTCAAAGAAGAAGCGTCATAAATAAAAATAGCGAACCTCTTTAAAAGGCTCGCTATTCCGGTATAAAAAGATTGCTTTACTTACTGTTTTACTACTTTGTGCGAATAAATAGTATTGCTGTTCGCCTCTTTGAGGTACAGCCAATAGATACCGGCTGCTAGTTGGCCGCAATCAATGGCCTGGCTTCCTTGGATCGTGCTGTTCAGCACCAGCTTTCCGCTTACGTCGAATAGCTGAACCCTGGCATTTCCTTTGATACCCTCAATATAAAACAAACTGCGGGCCGGATTAGGATAAACCTTGATCTTGCTTTGATCTTTGATGTTTACTACAGAAGTGCCGGTGTCCACAGGTGGCTGCTCTGTGCCTTGCTCCAAAAAGCGCATGACCACCGGGAAAATGGAATCAGCAGCTTTATCATCTCTTTTACCATAACCACCCAACATTATTCTATTATTGCTTTGCAGGCCCAGGTAAAAGGAGTGGTCTAATGCGTTACGCGTAGCCGTGATATGGCTAAGAGGGTTAGCAAAGGTGAGATCCTCAGTACCATCCGAATTAAATCTTTGTAATCTGTAGGGTGCATTCAGGCCGGTATCAATCATTGCGGCAACAAGGAGTTTATCGCCTTGCAGTTGTGCATCATAAAAATACCAGCTGTCATAATGGAAAGCGGGAAGGCTGAGGCGCCCGTTTTGTCCGTAATTATTGACCAAAACACCGTTACTACTTAATTTATACACCAATACTGATTGATTATTAGCGCCTCCACCGTTAGTCGAGCAATTGATATAAATAGCACCATCGCTGGCCACTTCTATATCATTATTGTAGAAGTATAATCGTTCCCCATTAGCAATAGGTAAAATTATTTTGCCGTTATTGCCAAAATTAGTCTGTAATATGCCATTGGCATCAAACTTTGCGACAAAATTTTGACGGACTGCCGGGGATTGTTGTACATGGGTGCCGGTTACCAAAAAGGAATTATCGCTTAGTACCTTTATCATGCTGTAGTTAACCTGGTTGTCGCTGAAGCCTAAATTAGGCACCAGCACCCCGTTGTTACCAAAACTATTATCGGTGCTGCCATTGGCATTTAAGCGGGAAATAGAGCCTACGGTGGGCGCATTGTTATCAAAATTTTTCCCTAAAAGCAATAGTTTTCCGCTACTCTGAACGCCAAGGGCATCAAGGGAATGCCATACTAAGGGTCCTGAACTAAAAACGACTTGCCCATTGGTACCAAAAGTAGCATCAAAGCTCCCGTCCACATTTACTTTATAAATCACCATATTTGATGGAAAGGTAGCGGTAGCTGTGCCGGCGTAAATAATCTTGTTATCGGGTAAAACGATCAGATGGTTCAATTCTAAAACCGGCGCACCATTCGCACCGCTTTGCAATATTTTATGCCCGGTTCCTGCAAAGGAAGTATCCAGTGTGCCGTTGGCGTTCAGTCGCGTAATGGCATAATTTCCGCCGGAGAGGAAATGTGGCGCAAAGTTAGGAGTCTGGTTGCCGGCCAGAACAATCTTATCATCAGCACCTATAGCCATATTTTTTACATTATAGGACCTGTATTGAAGCGTTCCCCAAGGTGGATTGGTGCTGACTTGAACGCCTGCGTTGCCAAAATAGGGATCAAGGAGGTAAGGATTTTGGTTTTGGGCCTGTACTAAAGAGGCAGACAGACCGAAACTGAGACAGAAAAATAACATTGATTTCATAATAGACTGGGGTTTGCTCGGTAGTTAAGACAGGTATAGCAAAGACATAGTTGGTATCATTACTGTATATAATTAATGGTCAAGTGTTTTGTAGTCAATTAATTATCGAAAATTAAACCGGTGCATTCAGCCCTATATACTAAGACTGCGTCTCCCTTGCTCCTGCTATAACAGCCACTTCAAATCAGCTAATCATCAAATCGGCTAATCAACAAATCATCCTATCAGCTAATCGTCAAATTATCCTAATTTTGCGGTATGCAATTTTATTCCGGCTCCCTGATCTCCTATAAAAGATTATCCACTGTTGAAGTAAATGTTGGCGGTTTACGCTTAGGTAACGGGCATCCCATTCGCCTGCAGACCATGACCACCAAGGATACTATGGATACAGAAGGATCTATAGCCGAAACGATTTCTTGTATCAAAGCAGGTGCAGAGCTGGTACGCATTACCGCCCCTTCAAAAAAAGAAGCGGAAAACCTGGCCCCTATCAGGGCCGGGATCGAAGCCGCCGGTTATAATACCCCGCTGGTCGCAGACATCCACTACACCCCTAATGCGGCAGAGATCGCAGCGCGGCTGATCCAAAAGGTGCGCGTCAACCCGGGTAATTATGTGGACAAGAAAAAATTTGAAAGCATTACTTATACCGATGAGGAATACCAGGAAGAACTGGACAGGATTGCAAAGAAGTTTATTCCCTTACTGGATATCTGTAAACAATATGGTACCGCCATCCGTATCGGTACTAATCATGGCTCCTTAAGTGACCGGATTATGAGCCGCTATGGAGATACCCATACCGGTATGGTGGAAAGCGCTATGGAATTCCTGCGGATCGCGCGTGCACAGGATTTTCATAACCTGGTCATTTCGATGAAGTCGAGCAATCCACAGGTAATGGTGCATGCTTATCGTTTACTGGTTAAGACCATGAATGAAGAGTTCGGCATCTGCTACCCTTTACATTTGGGGGTAACCGAGGCCGGTGATGGGGAAGATGGGCGTATTAAAAGTGCCGTAGGAATAGGCACTTTGCTGGAAGACGGCATCGGGGATACCGTGCGGGTATCGCTTACAGAAGACCCGGAATTTGAGATTCCCGTTTGTCGGGACCTGGTGAAGCGTTATGAAACCAATGCTTACAACTTAAGTGAGGCCCATCTACCGGCTATTCAACAGTTGACTTATAATCCTTTCGAATATAAACGCAGGTCTACCTTTGCGGTTGAAAATATTGGCGGGCAACAGGTGCCGGTCGTGATTGCCGACTATTCAAAGTATAAGGGAGAAAAATCGCCTTATGCCCTGTCTGCAATCGGGTACAACTACTCCGAAGCGCTGGACAAATGGCAGATCGCAGATGCGGCCGCCGATTTTATTTTTGTTAATGATCCCGAACTGGGGTTTGCTATTCCGGGAACGCTTAAAGTCATTACCTGGGCGGAAGCCTGGCAAAAGCAGGCTGCAGTTCAGAAAAAAGACAATTTCCCGGTCTTTTTATTAGAAGATTATTTACAAACAACAGATAAGAGCAGCCGGATCAACTTTGTGATGGTCGATTGCTACAGTAGTGAGTTTCCGCTCAATATCGAAGACCTTAAATTGCTGCAAGCCGATAAAACGGTTGTTTTCTGCTTAAGCTCAGAACATAAAAATGCGATGCAGGCCATAAGGCGTATGGGTATCACTTTAATGGAAATGGGCATGGAGCAGCCCATTGTTTTGATGAACGATTCCTATTGGGAGACGGCAGATGAGCACCTGATCCATTTCGCTACAGAATGCGGCGCATTGCTGATCGATGGTTTTGGCGACGGCTTATCATTAGGCTTAAAACAAAGATCCTACGATGCTTTAAATGGAGAAAACGTAGAAAAGTTGTTGAATGATGCTGCTTTTGGCATCCTGCAGGCTACCCGGACGCGTATTTCCAAAACAGAATATATTTCCTGCCCTAGCTGTGGCCGTACATTATTTGAACTACAGGAAACCACCGCCAGGATCCGTGCGGCTACCCACCATTTGAAAGGCTTGAAGATCGGTATTATGGGCTGTATCGTTAATGGCCCGGGCGAGATGGCCGATGCTGATTTCGGTTATGTGGGTTCCGGTGTCGGTAAAATTACCTTATACAAAGGCCAGGAAGTGGTGAAGCGCAATGTGGATAGCGAGGTAGCGGTAGAGGAGCTGATCCAGTTGATTAAAGATAATGGTGCCTGGGTAGAAAGGGAGTCGTAATTCAGACCATTGCGTTTTTGAGTTATCGCTAAAAATCATTTTGTTTTTCTGAGCAAAATATAATTTAAATGTCCTATCCTGGAATTTACAAATTCGTTAATCCACTAATTTGCTAATTAACAAATGCGCTAATTTGCTAATTACGTAACTTTGCAGCTCTTATGGTGAAAATTGGTAATATTGAATTAGGCGACTTTCCTTTATTGCTTGCTCCTATGGAGGATGTGAGCGATCCGCCTTTTCGTGCAGTGTGCAAAGAGCAGGGTGTAGATTTTATGTACACCGAATTTATATCCTCAGAAGGTCTGATCCGTGATGCGATCAAGAGCCGGCAAAAACTGGATATTTTTGATTACGAACGCCCTATAGGTATACAGATATTTGGTGGAGATGAAGAGGCTATGGCCTTGTCCGCTAAAATATGTGCGGCGACCAATCCCGATCTCATCGATATCAATTTTGGTTGCCCGGTAAAGAAAGTAGTGTGTAAAGGTGCCGGTGCCGGTATCCTGAAAGATATCCCCAAGATGATCCAGCTGACCAAAGCGGTAGTAGATTCTACAGATCTGCCCGTTACGGTAAAAACAAGGCTGGGCTGGGATGAAAGTACCAAAAATATTGAAGAAGTTGCAGAGCGCCTGCAGGATGTAGGCATTAAAGCTTTATCGATTCACGGTCGTACCCGTATGCAGATGTATAAAGGAGAGGCCGACTGGACGCTTATTGCCAAAGTAAAGAATAACCAAAGAATAAAAATACCCATCTTCGGAAACGGCGATATCGACAGCCCTCAAAAGGCCCTGGAATATAAAAACAGGTATGGCGTGGATGGCATTATGATCGGGCGTGCGGCTATTGGCTACCCCTGGTTTTTCAGGGAAGTGAAACACTATTTTGCTACCGGCGAAATATTACCGCCGCCAACCATTGAAGAACGGATACAGGTCTGCGGGAAGCATGTGCAGCGATCCTGTGAATGGAAAGGCGAAAAACTAGGTATACTGGAAATGCGTCGCCATTATGCCACTTACTTTAAAGGCTTACGAAATGCGAAAGAATACCGTATGCGCCTTGTGAACGCGGGGACGCTGGAAGAAGTAAATACTATTTTGAAAGAAAGCATTATCGGCCTGGCAGAAGCAAATGTCGAAATGAGCTAAATGTTTAATCCCTAACCTTTATTATTCATATGTCCGCATTCCAGCACCAGGTACTCGTTTATTGTGAGCAGATCACCCACCGGTTGCAATATGTGTTGGAATGGATTTTCCAGGAACAATTACAGATGGACTTCCGGGTCACCTACGATGCGGAACAGTGGCGGGCTTATGATGGCCTGAAAATAAATTATTCGGAAAAGCGCATTGATGCCGAAGATATCCTGGTCCGGCCCCACCGCCTGATTTACGAGGTAGGAGAAACCGTGCAGCAACTGAATATTAACAGGTGGAAGAAGAGTACCGTCTTATTCTATAACCAACCGGGCGCACTTATCCCTTTTGATATTTTTTCTGCGGTCTTTTACCTGATCTCCAGGTATGAGGAATACCTGCCCCATAAAAAAGATAGCCATGGGAGGTATCTGCACAGCAATTCCGTGGCCGCTCAGTATTCCTTTATCCAGCAACCGGTAGTGGATGAGTGGATCAATGCGCTGAGGAATATCCTCGAAAAGAAATTTAAACTACTATTACCCCAGCAATCATTTGAGTTTCAGCCTACTTATGATATTGATATCGCCTGGGCCTACAAGAATAAGCCCCGGAAACAGAATATTGGCGGCGCCTTAAGAGACCTGCTGAAATTGAAAATAGGCTGGTTTTTTGATCGTATCCTGGTCTCTTCTTCAGGAAGACAAGATCCTTATGACGCATTTAAGTGGATGGAAGACCTGCAGCAATATTATGGCTTACAGCCGGTCTATTTTTTCCTGGTAGGGGCTAATGGTACCTATGACCGGAATATTAGCCCTTCCCATCCCGAGATGCAGGCATTGATCCGGCATACCTCTACACATGCACAGGTAGGTTTACATCCCTCCTATGGTGCCTATTTGCAACAATCTTTAATGGAAAAAGAGTTGCATCTGTTAGAAAATATCCTCGATAAGCCAGTTTGGAAGTCCAGGCAGCATTATATCAGAATGAGTCTTCCGGATACCTACCGGCAACTGGAAAGCATAGGCATTCAAAATGATTACTCTATGGGATATCCTACGATGAATGGCTTCAGGGCCGGGACTTCCCGGTCGTTTATGTGGTACGATCTTTCTAATGAAACCAAGTCAGAGCTGAGAGTACATCCGTTTTGCTTTATGGAGACCACGGCGATCAATAATTATAATAATTCAAAAACAGAGGCCTACGCTGAACTGGAGCGCATTGTTTTCGCCCTGAAGCAAAGCAGGGGTAAACTGATCAGTATTTTTCATAACAACAACTTGGGATCAGGCAGGGAATACAAAGGCTGGTATAAATTTTATCAAAAAATGATAGAGTTTATACACTCGGAGCAAAATCCGTGATCTGTTGATTCTCCCAGGCCAGCTGCTCCAGCTTGTCTACTATTTTCCGGTCCAGTATCATAGTGGCGATCCGGTTCAGGTGCCGGTTATGATGCAGGTCACTGCCTACAAAGCGGTATAGACCGGCATCCAGTAGCTTACAGGCCACTTCTTTTTCCTTGCTGCCATAATAGCCGCTTAAAGATAAAATATTAAGCTGTAAAGCGATATCACGGTCTAAATACTTATCCAGTACTTTAAGCTTGTCGTCTATAAAGTGATACCGTTCCGGATGTGCCAGGATCGCTTTATAACCGGCTGTTTCTATTTGAAAAAGAATATCGGCTATATCAATAGGTTCATGATAGAAAGGGGTTTCAACAAGTATTTTATTGTCAAAAACAGTCAGGAGGTTGCCTGCTTGTAAATGATCCGGGAAGCCTTCATCCAGCATATATTCCGCGGCAAACTTTACATTGACGTTCATCTCGTTTGCGATAAGCGCCTGTTGCAGTTTGTTATAGGCATTAGTGATCGTTTCCCTGTTATTGCGGTGAATGTCGGCCATAATATGGGGGGTGCCCATGAAATTTTTGATGCCGGCAGTCATCATGCCCTGTATCAATGCGATCGAAGTGTCTGTGTCGGGCGCGCCGTCGTCAATACCGGGCAGAATATGAGAGTGCATATCCTGGCTTAGAAACGCAGCGAAGTTTACGTTTATTTTTTTATTTTTTTTAAAGATGGAGAACATGTGTTAAGGTGCTTTGCGTAATCTGATATTATTTAGTTACGTCTAAGGTTATCAATTCTGTTGCAAAGTTAAGTTAATGTTATGCTCAGCAGGCTGCTTTTAAAGAATTTAACAGAGCTTACCGGCAATACAACGGATAAAAAAAGATAATATTGTTATAATAATTGTTAAAAGCTTAGCGTTTCTATTTATAATATTGTCAGGCTCTTAATGCTATACTTTTGTATATTTGCGCTGCCTTAAAAAGGAATAACATTATTTGAGCGTCTTAGTTAGTAGAAAAGCAGGCAGTTTGGTTTGGGAGGTCTGAAGAAGCCGTTTTTCAACTAAGGTATAATGGATATTTTTTAATGTCCGGTTTGTAATAAGCATCATTGTGATGCAAAAAGTATTGAATGGGCTTGATTGGGCTATTGATACGGGAGCAGTATTGAAGTGGGTTAGCCGGCAGGCCGATTTGTTTATTTATGAAGATAACAGGTTCTATTGTAACATATAATACATCATTGACAGAAGTATTGCAGGTGTGTAAATCTTTTTTGCAAAGTAAGAAGGTAACTCAACTGTATGTAATCGATAATTCTGCAATTGATCAGATAAGTTCTAAACTCAAGTTTGACAATAGGATAATTTATATGCATTTCCCCGGAAACCTGGGATATGGCAAAGCACATAATGTGGCCATGCGGGAAACCATGAATAATTCTGATTATCATGTTGTCTTAAATCCTGATCTTTTATTTGATGCGAAATGCCTGGAATCTTTAGGTAGCTTCATGGAAGAAAATGCTCATGTAGGCCTGGTTATGCCAAAAATAATCTATCCTGATGGCCGTATTCAGTATCTTTGTAAAAATAATCCTACTCCTTATATTTTGCTGGCCCGGCGTTTTATGAAAGGGCTGGGGCAGAAGCGCATGGAAGAAGCGCTTTATTTTTTCGAAAATAAAGATAAAGATTATGAAAAACCAATGTTTCATATTCCCTTCTTGTCCGGCTGCTTCATGTTCCTGAGATGCACCACTTTGCAACAGGCCGGTTTGTTTGATGAACGTATATTCATGTACACCGAAGATGCCGATTTAAGCAGGCGCATTCTGAAAATAGCAGAAACGGCGTATTTCCCGGAAGCGGTAGTGGTACATGATTTTAAAGGAGGCGTGCATAAAAGTACTTTATTGACCTGGTACGGATTCCGTTCTTCCCTGTATTACTTTAATAAATGGGGATGGCGCAACAAAATTGACCGGGAAGTCATTCAGTGAATGTTCATAAGTTGATCTAAGTGAAATATTACATCATCGCAGGAGAGGCAAGCGGCGATTTGCATGCGGCCAACCTGATTAAGGCATTAAAACAGAAAGATCCGGAGGCGCAGATAAGGGCCTGGGGCGGTGACCTGATGCAGGCTGTAGGCGCTGAAATTGTAAAGCACTATCGTGAGCTGGCTTTTATGGGCCTGGTGGAAGTTATCCGGCACCTCGGTACAATTCTTAAAAATATTTCCTTCTGTAAAGCCGATATCCGGGCATTTCAACCTGACGTGATCTTGTTTGTGGATTACCCCGGGTTTAATATGCGGATCGCCAAATGGGCGCATCAGCAGGGCTTCCGGACCGCTTATTATATTTCCCCCACCGTATGGGCCTGGAAAGAAAACCGCGTACATCATATCAATAAATATGTTGATGAAATGATGGTGATCCTTCCTTTTGAAAAACCATTTTATGCAAAGTATAATTATCCGGTGCATTATGTAGGACATCCTTTGGTAGAAGTGATGGAAGCAGAGTTGCAGCGGCCTCCCTTACTTTCCAAGGAGAAAAAAGTATTGGCCTTATTGCCGGGAAGCCGCACCCAGGAAATCAAAAAACTACTGCCGCTGATGCTGGAGGTGGCCGCCACCATGCCGGATTATCAGGTGCTGATCGCACAAGCACCAGCTCAGGATGAAGCCCTTTATGATGCTATTATTAACGGCAATCGTTCCGTATCATTAATAAAAGGCAAAACATATGAAATCTTAAAAATAGCAGATGCAGCTATTGTAGCTTCGGGTACGGCAACATTGGAGACAGCTTTATTAGGTGTGCCACAGGTTGTGGTGTACAAGACCAGCCCTTTAACGTTTAAAATCGTAAAAGCTATGGCTAAAACTGAATACGTCGCCTTGCCGAATATTATTTTAGGTAAGCTTTCTGTTGTTGAGTTGTTGCAAGATGATTTTACGCTCCCTGCATTACAAAAGGCAGTGGCAGATATTACAGTGAACAGCGATAATATTGACCGGATGCAAACGGATTACTCAAAAGTCTGGCATATGCTGGCGCATGATGGCAAGGCCTCTGAAAATGCCGCGGGTATCGTTTTTGAATTGGCTGCAAGGGGAAAATAGCACGCTCCATAAAAGGTATAGTCCTCCACACATTTTTGTTTTACTTCCATATAATTAGTATTTTTAGCTAAATTGCTGTAGCCCTACACGCTATTTAAATTGTTTCTTCATGCATTATTATGAGCTATATGCTTTACTGAAAAATAATTTCCCGGATACTGCAGTACATTCCGTAATCCCGGAGTTAGAGCTTGAGATCAAACGGTATATCTTTGCATCTGAAAAAGCGGCATTATACTTATCAGGCAGCAAGCAATTACAATGCAACAACCATGGGCTGAATTTTGAAGAAGATTGCAGTGCCTGTAATAATAACGAGGGTGATCTTGAATTAAGTGATTTCGAGATCGCGTGTAATCAATCTTTTTCCTATTATATCTTAAAAAAATCAGCATCGGAGCGGAATAATGGGTTTATCCTTTTCTTCCATGGCTTGAATGAGAAAAGATGGGATAAATACCTGCCCTGGGCTTATGAACTTGTCCGCCAAACCGGGAAAGCAGTGATCTTATTCCCCATTGCTTTCCATATGGACCGTGCGCCGGAAGACTGGAGTGATAAGCAACAGATGCTGCAACTGGCTAAAAGCAGGACGGAAAAGTATCCGGAAAACAATACTTCTTCCTCCTTTATTAATGCGGCCATGAGCAACCGGCTGGAGCATTTCCCGCAACGCTTATTCTGGTCGGGACTACAGACCTATGCAGATGTGATGCAATTGATCGGATCAATCCGGGAAAACAAGGTGCCGGACATCGCGCCTCAGGCTACCGTTGATTTATTCGGGTATTCGATAGGGGCCTTTTTTGCCAGTATTTTGAAAATGGCCAATCCTTCGGCTGCTTTCCAAACGGCTAAACTATTCTGCTTCTGTGGCGGGATGACAATTGATCGTATGTTCCCGGTGTCTAAATATATTATGGATGCGAGCGCTGCCATTGCCATGCAAAGGATTTATGCAGAGCTCTTAAGTGCTAATTTCGCTACCGATAAGCGCCTGGCGCATTTCCAAGATTGGGAACATCATCCCGAAGAAGCCTGGTTTAAGACCATGCTGCGCTACAACTATTTTGTGAAAGAAAGAGAGGCTTTGTTAGGAGAGATAAGTCACCAGGTCAAAGCCCTGGTTTTGAAACAGGATGAAGTAGCCCCACCTGTAGAAGCATTAAACACGTTAAAAGGCGGCTACCGGGATATCCCGATAGAAGTGATCATTGATGATTACTCCTATCCTTATTCGCATGTAAACCCTTTTTCTTTAGTCCATAAATATAAACAAGAGGTAGATACGGCATTTAACCGGTTTGCCGGGATAGCCGCCTCATTTTTAAAATAAAACAGATGAATTTAATCAACAAAAAAATCCTGCTTGTTGCAGCACTTGGTTTTGCCTTCGTTTTATCCGGTTGTCAGGATGCCCGGAAAGCAGTAGCTTATAATGACCAGGTAGTGGCGATACAAAACGACATTATTGTAAAATTTATAAGCTTTACAAAAGAGATTGAAAATATGGATAGTGCTGATGCACAGGCGGCACGCCGGCAAGTGTTAGTACAGGTTGAAGCAGGAATAAAGCAGGCGCAGCAATTGAAATTTGAAGGCGATGACAAGCAATTTAAAATGGCCTTTATGGACTTGCTACAGTTTTACAAAAAAGTGGTAGCTAAGGATTACGAAGAGCTGATCGCACTGGCTTATACCCAAAATAAACCGCCTGATCATGCGGATAAAATAAATGCACTTGTGGCTCGTTTTTCGAAAGAAGAAGAAAAATATGACCTTAAGTTTGCCAATGCCCAAAAGCAGTTTGCCCAAACTCATAACTTTATAACCGGCGAAAATAAACTGCAAAAAGAAATCGATAAGACTAAATAAGGAATAATACGCTGGTAAAATAAAAATCCCCGGATAGCTCCGGGGATTTTCTATAATTAAGTACTTTGCTATTGTTTATCGGGCAACATTGACGGCACGTTTTTCACGGATTACCGTTACTTTGATTTGCCCTGGATATTGCATCTCTTTCTGGATTTTATCCGCGATCTCAAAACTTAAACGGTCGCTGTCGCTGTCGGTTACTTTGTCTGCTTCTACAATAACGCGCAATTCACGTCCTGCCTGGATCGCGTAAGCTTTTTCCACGCCATCATAAGCTACGGCTAAGTTTTCAAGATCTTTGATTCTTTGCAGGTAGCTCTGCATAATTTCCCGACGGGCACCTGGCCTTGCTCCGCTGATGGCATCACAAGCCTGGATGATCGGGGAGATAATAAAGGCCATTTCCATCTCATCATGGTGCGCACCGATGGCATTAATTACCGCAGGGTGTTCACCGGCTTTTTCCGCCAGTTTAGCGCCCAATAATGCGTGGCTTAATTCTGTTTCTTCATCCGGCACTTTACCAATATCGTGTAATAAACCGGCTCTTTTCGCTAATTTAACGACTTTCTGGCCCAGGCCAAGCTCTGCAGCCATAATACCACAAAGATTCGCGGTTTCTTTGGAGTGCATCAATAAGTTTTGACCATAAGAAGAACGGAAACGCATTTTACCGACCATTCTCACCAGGTCTTTATGCAAACCATGGATACCCAGTTCTATGATCGTACGTTCACCAATTTCCATTACCTGGTCTTCGATCTGTTTTTTAGTTTTTTCTACCACCTCTTCAATACGTGCAGGGTGGATCCGGCCATCCTGTACCAGGCGTTGCAGGGATAAGCGGGCTATCTCTCTTCTGAGGGGATCGAAGCAGCTCAGAACAATTGCTTCCGGCGTATCATCAATCACCAGGTCCACACCGGTAGCGGCTTCCAGAGCACGGATGTTTCGACCTTCACGGCCAATGATCTGGCCTTTGATCTCATCACTTTCAAGGTTGAATACGGTAATGGCATTTTCTATCGTTTGCTCTGCAGCAACACGTTGTATACTTTGAATAACAATTTTCTTAGCTTCCTTGCTGGCATTGGTTTTTGCCTGCTCCACGATTTCCTGTATATGCGCCATTGCATTGGTACGCGCTTCTTCTTTCATGGCCTCCACAAGTTCCGCTTTTGCTTCTTCTGCGGAAAGGTTGGCAATTTTTTCCAGGCGTTTGATCTGCTCTTCCTGGTGTTTTTCCAGTTCGGCTCTTTTTATTTTAGCTGATTCTATATGGTCCTGCAGTTCTGTTTTAAGTTCCGTATTTTCATTGACCTGGGTCTGAACGGACTTTAATTTGTCGTTTAAGGACTGTTCTTTTTGTTTTAGTTTATTTTCCTGCTCGCTTACTTTTTGATTACGTAGATTAGTTTCTTTATCGTGATCGGCCTTTAATTGTAAAAAATGTTCTTTAGCTTCAAGTACTTTCTTTTCTTTAATCGTATCTGCTTTTGCTTGCGCATCTTCTATCAGTTTCTGAGCTTGCTGTTCTGCTTCTGCTACCTTGTTAGCGGTATTCTTGGCAAATATTAGCTTTCCTAAGATGATTCCTAATATAACCCCGACTACCACCGCACCTATAATTGCGATATTGTCCATTGTGTCTATCTGTTATGTTTAATTGAAATTTAATGTTTTT
>Ga0256900_1000046_pt1 | contig 33808 bp, 33 predicted proteins | sample MC6MC0688MT_FD_190190 | JGI IMG/M metagenome (GOLD analysis project Ga0256900, IMG submission 190190) | Metatranscriptome of enriched soil aggregate microbial communities from Iowa State University, Ames, United States - MC6-MC0688-MT... | ecosystem: Environmental > Terrestrial > Soil >... | reverse complement strand
TCACAAACACGCCGTTTTATTTATATCGAAGCTTAATCGGCTACTTGAGTTTCAATTTCATGCCGGGTTTTACGGCACCATTTGCGGACAGCTTATTAAGCTTAATCACTTCTTTAGTCGTCAAATTATACTTATCAGCGATCGCGGTAACTGTTTCCCCTTTCTTCACGGTATGTGAAGTGGGTTTTGCAGTCTTCGCAGTTTTCTTATCCGCTGCCTTTTTATCGGCAGCCTTCTTGTCTGCTACTTTTTTGTCTCCACCTTTCTTCCCTGCTTCTTTCTTATCTGCGACTTTCTTCTCTTCTGCTTTTGCCTTTGTTTTAGCGGGTGCAGCAACCACCTGGGCTTGCGCTTTTACCGGTTCAGGTCTGGCCATTACCGTATTCGAGCGATTGGCCACTATCGGAGTTTCCCGCTCCGCTCTTTGGTTCGCTTCAATCCTTTTTCTCAGGTCATCCTGGCTCAGGGGCTTACCATTGCTCGTTGAGGGTGGTGTATACGCTGGGGCAGCCGGTCTTGTTGCGGTTTGCGCTGCCGGCCGGGTTTCATAGCTAGTCTCGGCCACTACCGGCTTTGTTGCTACTTGATTATTTGCTGGTCTTGATGCAGCCTGGTTGTTTGTATTATTTTGATTGCCATAAACAGAGCGGTCCAGTTTGGCTTTCAGCTTATCCAGTTCACTTACTTCCTCATCAGCCTCTTCTTCCACTTCATTACTCACAGCCTGCTCCTGCGCAATTTGTTCTTCTACTGCGGGCTCATTGGCAATATTGTAAGTTTCTTCCTGGCTTTCGACTACTGCGGCAACTTCACCTCCTTCATGCTCAACTACCGCCACCGTTTCTTGTACAGGATTAGCGGCCGTTGTTTTCCTTCCGCCTGAAACATAGGCAGGATCACTTTCTTTCCCTTTTACGAAATCCGGGTTAGGCTTGTTACCAAACAAGGGCGCACGCAATAATGGTTTTTTAGGCGCTGTTTTTTTAAGGTACAATACGGTTCCTGCTTCCGGCTCTTCTGTGCCTTTCAGGTGATTGTATTGCTTTAATTCTTTCATTCTTATACCCTGTTCCTGGGCAACACTCAGCAATGATTCTCCTTCCCCGATCTCGTAAGTATCTGCTTTCCCTTCTTTATTCTTCTTCTCCAGGTAGATAAACATATCTTCCCGTAATGGCTCATCAGCCAGGTCATTCAGGTCCAGTAGTTTGGCATAACGAATATTATTCTGGTAAGCCGCGTTCAGCAAGAGGTCCCCTTTACGGGCATAAAATCCTTTCATGCCATTCTTCACGGAAGGAATATAATAATTTCGCTCCTCAGCCTGTGCCACAGCTACCATAGCCGGCTTGCTTCCTGACATCACAACCGGAGTTGCCGCAGCCAGCATTACTTCCTCATCACCTTCTTCATCACCCAGACCGCCACGCTCATCAAGTAGCGAGTATTGGTTTAATTCGTACTTTTCAATAAGATCAACGATCTTCTGCGCGTATTTTGGATTAGTGGCATAACCACATTTTTTCAGGCCGTAAGCCCATCCTTTATAATCGCCCACATCAAGCGTAAATAGTGTGGCATAACGCGCATTACTCTTTAAAAAATTGGAGTGATCGATGTAGGAGTTTTTATCATTATCGTATTTCCGGAAACACTCATTTTTAGCGTCATCGGTATACGTATAGGTTTCGCCATTCCAGCTCGTTTTACATTTAATGCCGAAATGATTACGGGCATTAAGACTGAGTTCACTTTCGCCACAGCCGGATTCATGAATACCTTGCGCCAGCTTAATGGCAGCCGGCACACCGGTTCTTTTTTGTTCGGCAATAGCCAGGTCTTTATATTTGGCAATATAGGCGTTGACACTACTCGCCGGTTGTGCAAAACCCAAGCCGCAGGTAAGGCTTAAAAGTGAGGCAGTAAGAATAAATTTAAAATTCATTTTGCTGTCGTTTATTGATGCAATACTGTTTTATAATGATTAAAGCTTACGCTTATTTTATTTTCCTGATGATACTGATACCGTCTCTTACCGGCAGCATTACCGTTTCCACGCGATCACTCGCCTGTACATGGTCATTGAAAGCCTGTATATGTTTGGCCGCGTTACTGCGTTCTTCCTCCGGCTTCAGTACGTCCCCGTGAAACATTACATTATCCGCTAAGATCACTGCTCCTACAGGCAGTATATCCATTAAAAGATCAAAATAATTGATGTAATTACCTTTGTCCGCATCCAGGAATACCAGGTCAAAGACATCTTCCAGGGCAGGTACCACATCCAAAGCAGGACCGATATGCTGGATAATCGTGGCCTGAAGACCGGCAGCTTCCCAATATTGAATGCGCATCGGGTTCAGCCGCTCATCAATATCAATGGTATGTACTTTCCCGTCTTCCTGCAGACCGGCAGCCAGGCAGATCGCCGAATAGCCGGTATACGTTCCCAGTTCCAGGATATTACGCGGTTTGATCAGCTTGCTGAGCATCGTCAGGATAGCGCCCTGGTGTGCTCCGGAAAGCATTTGCGCGCCTTTTACGCTTTCATTGGTTTCTTTATTCAGCGCCTGCAACACTTCTGTTTCCGCTATGGAATAGTGTTGTACATATTCATGCACGGCTTCCGAGGTGATCCAATTGTGTTCGTTTTCCATAATTTAGAAGTTAGGCATGATCCTTTTATTGGTATAAAACTCGTTGATATAGTCGACCACTTCGTCTGCAGTATCGTATATCTTGATCAGGTCCAGGTCATGCGGGTTAATGTTCGCAAAGCCATCCATCATAGTCGTTTTCATCCAGTCGAACAGCCCTTGCCAGTATTCCCGGCCTACACATACCAAAGGCAGGTTGATCGATTTCTCGGTCTGTACCAAAGTGGCGATCTCGAAAAATTCATCCATAGTACCAAAGCCACCCGGCATCATAATGAAGCCCTGGGCATACTTCGTAAACATCAGCTTCCTCGTGAAGAAATAATCAAAATTCAGGCTCTTGTCTGAATCTATATAAGGATTATTATGCTGCTCAAAAGGTAAAAAGATATTTAATCCTACGGATTTACCGCCCGCCTCGAAAGCACCTTTATTAGCCGCTTCCATGATTCCTGGTCCGCCACCGCTGATGATACCGAAACCGATCTGGGAAAGTTTTTGCGCTATTTCTACCGTTAATTTATAATACTTCTGATCGGGCTTGGTCCTCGCTGAACCAAAGATCGAAATACAAGGTCCGATCTTATTTAATTTCTCGAATCCGTCTACGAATTCTGCCATGATTTTAAAAATCTGCCAACTTGAATGGGCCTTAGATTCTGTCCAGTCTCTCAGTTTTACTTTTTTCAAATACTCCATGCATCCGTAAATTAGTGCTTTTTACAATCCCCAAAGATAGTTTTTTATACGTAATCGACTCCCATCGTCCTACATTTTAAGTTTTTCTTTATATACGGCAACAGAGCGGGATTCATTGATTTTTGTCATAGTTAGGTAATATCGTCTTACCTTAGTGTTCTATTTGGCATATTGAACAATAAATGAGTAATCTTAAAACAACATTCTTAGAAAAAAGTGAAGCAAAGGTGTTTGACGATAAGCACAGGCGTACTATTGCCTTTAATATCGACAAATACAATGCGGCGGTAGTAAATGGCAAAATGCAATACAGCCACCTGGACTATGCCCGGAAGAAAGCTAAGAACCTGAAGTGGAAAGCGATCGAATCCCTGGACAAGAACCTGGAGACATTTGAAAAAAAGTTTACAGAGCATGGCGGAAAGGTGATCTGGGCAGAGGACTCGGAAGATGCCTTACGCGCCATAGCAGAGATCGTGGATAAAGTGAAAGCGAAAACGGTGGTCAAATCCAAATCTATGGTTACCGAAGAGCTGCACCTGAATGCTTTCCTGGAAAAATTAGGGGTCAGCTCTGTAGAAACGGACCTGGGTGAGTATATACAGCAGCTGGACGGTGAGCCGCCTTACCATATCGTAACGCCGGCCATGCACAAAAGCAAGGAAGATATTGCGGAGTTATTTACCCAAAAACTGGGCACTCCACCTAACCTGAGCCCTACCGAATTAACTTTAGTAGCCCGCGAAAAACTCCGGGAAGCCTTCCTGAATGCGGATATCGGCATTACAGGGGCAAATTTTATCGTTGCTGATTCCGGCGCGATCGCCTTAACCGAAAACGAAGGTAATGTAAGGCTGACCACTGCACTGCCTAAAGTGCATATCGCGATAGTAGGTATTGAAAAAGTAATTCCTTCCCTTAAGGACCTGGCCCACTTCTGGCCATTGCTGGCCACTTTTGGTACCGGGCAGAAACTTACGGTTTATAATTCCATTTTCTTCGGCCCTAAATCAGCCGGCGAAAGTGATGGCCCGGAAGAAATGTACGTGATACTACTGGATAACGGCCGTACCCGACTCCTGCGCAAGGAAGTGCGGGAAAGTATGTATTGCATCCGTTGCGGCTCCTGCCTGAATGCCTGCCCGGTCTATAAAAATATCGGCGGACATGCTTATGGCACCACTTACAGCGGCCCGATCGGCGCAGTCATCACACCCCATTTAAAATCAATGTCGGAGTTCGGGCACCTGAGTTTCGCTTCCAGCCTTTGCGGGAACTGTACGGAAGTATGCCCGGTGAAGATCAATATCCATGAAATGCTGTTGGAAAACAGGGCCATCTTCGTGGATGAAGGGAATGCCGACATGAAAGAGAAGCTTAGCTGGAAATTATTCAAGATCGGCACTTCTTCAAAAATGTTTTTAGATATGGCACCATCATCTATAAAGAATAAGGTATTTAATAAATTTTTTGAGCCACTATGGGGCAGCCACAGGGCGCCGCTTGTTTTCCCTAAAAAGAATTTTGCCAAACTCTGGAAAGAGAAAAACAAATCTTAAGTGAACTATCTAACCTAAATATAGAGCGCCGGCTGAATCAGCCGGCGCTCTATATTTATAAAACTTTATACAATCTCTTATTCTTTCCTGGCCTTTGAAGGGAAGATAGAAATATTGATATAGCGGCCCGGATGATCTTTCAGGTCCTCGGACAACTTACCCAGTTCTGTTACCGTCTGGTTCAAGCTGTTGTATAATTTAGGATCGTTGACCAGTAAGCCTAAAGTACCTTCATTCTTATCCAGTTTACTCATCAGGGTGTTTAACTTTTGCGTAGTTGTTTCCAGGTTATTGATGGTCTGTTCAATCTTTGCTTCGGAGAACTGCTGGGTCGCCTGTTCGGCATTACCCAGTATCCGGTCTACGCGGCCATCATTCAGGCTGTTACTTACACGCTGGAGGTTGCTGATGGTCCCGTTCGCGTTCGTCATTAAGGTATTGATGTTCCCCGATTGCTTGGCCAGGGATTGAGAAAGTACCTCGATCTGTTTCATGGCCAGCTCTATAGAGGTAAGGATCTGCTCAATATGTTTGCCAGTATTATCGCTGACCACACCTCTCAGGTTCGTCATTAAGGTATCCGCATTATTCGTCACTCTGGTCAGGTTGTCCATCACCCCCGGAACGCCCTGGGTAATACCATCCATCAAGCCTACCGCTTCAACGCCCTGTAGGACGGAGCCTTCTTTTGCAGGAGTCTTACTTGTTGAAGGTACCATACCGATATTCTTGGCACCGGACAACAAATCAGAGCTGACCTGCTCCACTACGGAGCCTTCTGTAACCGTAAATTCGTGATCTACCAGCATTACCACTTTAAACCGGTGGTCGGGTTGCATTTCCACTTCTGATACTTTACCAACCTGGTAACCGTTCAGCATTACTTTTGAGGAGGTAGTCAAACCTTCCACGTTATCAAAATAAGTGATATACTCCTTTTCCCTGGAGAAAAGGTTATTGCCTTTAAAAAAATTGAACCCGAAGAAAAGGGCCAGGATCGAAACCAAAGCTAATATACCTATCTTAATCTCATATCTTTTCTTACCTTCTGCCATAATCTTGCATATTTTAGTTTATGCTGCAAAAATAGCTTCAATTATGTTTGCAACAGCAATTTGCGGAAATATTTTGATTTACCAGTTGGGGTAATTGTTGTTCCAGTGCCAGGATTCGGTTTTACTGCCTACTTTAAAGAACTTATCCAGGCTGATATTGATGCCCAATTCATTATAGGCACCGGCAGTTGCCAGCACGGAACGGCCGTAATGGACCTGGAGCTTATTAAGGTATAAACTGCCGCCAAAACTAAAACCAGCCATACCTTTCATCTCTAAAGTACTTAGCTCTGAGCGGCGTAAATGGCTGTAAGCCACCATAATGCCCAGTCTTTTGCCTAAAGTAAGCTCTGCACCCAGGTTAATATGCCGGAACAATTTATCGGCAAAATGGCTTTGTTCAGTGGTAGCCGTAGTATCGTTATCAAAGAAATTTTTCTTTTTATCGGCCGGGTTATTATACCGGATATCCCATTTATATAAGTGATGGGCCACAACAAAGATCTTCAGGGGTAAATTCTGCAATTCTTTGGTAAAACCGATATTCAGGTCGAAAGGTAAAGGCTCCGCCTGGTTATCGGGATTGTAGCGCTTGGTCATTACCCCCATATTACGACCTACAATGCCAAAAGTAATTTTATTGACGGTATCCATATAGGTCACGCCTACATCTGCCAGCAGGGCACCGGCACTGCGGTCAGCTAATACGGAATGCGCATATTTAAGCGTGGCACCATAGCGCCAATGCTCCCCATAACTTCTTGATGCCGAAAGATGCACCACCATATCGTTAGCCCTTACTTCCCCCATTGAGTTGCCATAAATATCTGCAGCCTGGAATTTACCGTAATTCATGCTCTGTACCCCCCCGCCAAATGTAGTATTCCACTTGGGCACATGGTAAGCGTATTGCAGGTTCAGGGCTTTTATATCGGCATAATACATATTATAATTAAAGGAAAGCTGGTTATGTAATCCCGGGCGGTACATGGAAGGGTTTTGCCAGGCCAGGCTGACGTCCTGTGTAGGCATAGCCGGGGTCAGTCCACCTAAAGCAGTAACATGAGCGCTATTGGCCACATTCAGGAACTCCATCGCATGCGTCCCGCCTAATACCTGTGCATAAAGGGAATTTCCCAATGAAGTAAAGACAGCAGCTCCTAACAATAATTGTTTAAATAATCTCATAAAATAGCTAACGTAAAAGCCAAAAATTTAGGTATATCTCCCTGCAAAGTACGTTAATTTACCCTAATGCCGGGCAAAGTAACTTATATTACTTTCATTCAATACAAAGTTAAATTTAGCTGATATGCGGCCTTATTCCTCTATTTTTAGATCATAAAATACATAGATTCTGTATTTTACAGCTTTAAAACAAATTATCCGGAACATTTAGATGAAAAACATAGTTGCTACTTTACTTATAGTACTTTCAGCCCTAACAGGATACAGCCAGTCTTTAAGCTTTTCCAAGGCCCAGAAGTTCAATCCTAAAAAGGAATTGTTTTCCATTGGCGGCTGGGTACAGGATCACCTGATGGTTTATTATACCGAGAAAAACAAGTCCTTCCTGGACCTTTATGATGCCAATATGGAAAGAAAAGCCATAGTTGCCCTGAATTTCATGCCGAATACGCCTAACCGGGTACAATTATTGCCGCAGACCAACCAAAGCTTACTGATTTACAGCGCTCAATTGAACAACAAAGAATTTTTCTACGTTTCCAGGCTGGATAAAGACGGGAAAATATTAGGCCGCCCCAAGAGCATTGATACGGCTTCCCAAAACTTTTTTGGCAACACTAAGTTCAGCTACCAGTTTATCCATTCCGAAACCAATGATAAAGTGGGCGTTTTCAGCTACCGGATCAAAGACAACAAATTATCCTTCCAGCTGACGCTGGTAGATGATTCCTTAAATATCATTCACAGCTCAACCCAGACAGTACCAACCAAGAGCTTTTACGATGTTGCGCAGGTATTGCTGAAAGAAGATGGCCGCGTTGTGCTATTGACCACAGACTTATCTACAAATAAGAATGATGAAGTTGCAGAAGCAATGGTGTACGTGGTAACACCGGAGGATAAAAGAAGGGCCGATATCAAAGCCTATCCTTTTGATTTCGGGGATATTTTTGTCGCCAACATTTTCCTGAAAGAAGATATCAGCAATACCAACCAACTGCATTTTGCCGGGCTGACCAAAGGCAAAATGGGCTCCCTCGAGGGCGTATATTCCGGTAAAATTGACCTGAATGCTTTAAATAATGAACCGATAAGTGGGCAGAATGTGCAGCTCGGCAATAATATCAACGAGGCCGGGCTGAACCAAAGAGGTATTATCCGCAATTTTGTGATCCAGGATATTATTGTAAAAAATGATGGCGGCTTAGTACTGGTTGCCGAAGCTTTTGCCAAAATTGTAAAAACCAATTATTCCGGACCAGGCTATTATAACTGGGGCTATGGCAGTATGGGTACGACCCGGTATATTGAATATTATTATGGCAACATACTCGTCTTAAACCTGGATGGCAGCCAGCATTTAGCCTCCTTTACTACCATTCCTAAATGGCAAAAATCTGTAGACGACTATGGTATGTATGCTTCTTACAGCCTGTTGAATACCGGAGGCAACCTGGCCTTTGTCTATAATGAGCTGCAGAACAGGGGCTACAAGGTAAGCAGTACGATCGCTAGCCTGGACGGGCAACAGGAAACCGCAGAAATAAACACCCAGATGAAAGGGGATAATAAATGGATTCCTAAGATGGGCAAGCAGACCAGCGCAAAAGAGATGGTGGTCCCGGTGCTTGGCGGCAATAAATTACAATTTGTGAAGGTTAATTTCTAGGATAAAATTACCTACCTATGTCATTCAAGCATAAAATCCCTATGGCGCTTATCCTGTCCCGTTTAGTGGCAGGTATGGTCCTGGTTGTGCTGAGCCTTTTATCATTGAAGCATTTCAATGGGATCGCAATCGCATTGATCAGTTATGGCTTGCTGAGCGATATTTTCGATGGTATTATTGCCCGGCAATTAAATGTATCTAATGAAAAGCTGCGGCGGCTGGATTCCAGTGCGGACCAGGTCTTCTTTATTTGTACCGCAGTAGCCGCTTATATTTATGCCCCTGCTTTTTTTAAAGACAATTGGTTTAAAATTTCCTTATTGCTTAGTGCTGAAGCTCTCTGCTACCTGCTGAGTTTTATAAAATTCAGGAAAGAAGTAGCCACCCATTCCATAGGGGCTAAAATATGGACTTTATTCCTGTTCGCTACATTGGTACAAGTGCTTGCACAGGGCCAGTCGACGATAATATTTGAAATCTGTTTCTGGACGGGCATAGCCAGCAGGGCAGAAATTATTGCTATTCTTTTTACTTTAAAAAAGTGGACTAATGATGTGCCCAGCATTGTTCATGCCTTTCAATTAAGAAAGGAAAAACCAATTAAGCGCCATAAATTGTTCAACGGTTAAATGATCTGCACTTCACGCTCCAGCGTAATGCCGAATTTTTCTTTTACCGATTCAATGATTTTTGTGGAGAGTTCGAATAGTTCAATTCCGGAAGCATTGCCATAGTTCACCAGTACTAAAGGCTGTTTCGGATGTACGCCGGCATCGCCCTGACGAAATCCTTTCCAATGACATTGTTCGATCAGCCAGGCCGCGGGAATTTTTGTTTTGTCAACGCCAACTTTGTAACCCGGAGCTTCAGTGTAATGGGATTTAATGACGGCAAATACTTCGTTAGCCACTTCCGGATTTTTGAAAAAGCTGCCGGCATTCCCCACCACTTTAGGATCGGGTAATTTTGCCGACCTGATAGCAATAACCGCATTGGCCACATCCTTTATGCCCGGGGTTTCAATCCCCATTTGCTGCAATTCTTCTTTTATATTTCCGTAAGAAGTATTTAAGGACGGCTCTTTGGATAATTTCCATTCCACCTCTGTAATAATATATTTGCCTTTAAGCACTTGCTTAAAAATACTGTCGCGGTAACCAAACCGGCAATCTTCATTATCCAGCCAGGTAAAGCTGCCTTTTTCCAGGTCCCAGAAGTGTACACGGTCAATCAATTGTTTTACCTCTACCCCATAAGCACCTATATTTTGTATGGGAGCAGCGCCAACCGTACCCGGGATCAGGGCCAGGTTCTCCAAACCACAATATTGCTGACTAATGCAATACAATACGAATTCATGCCACACTTCACCGGCTCCGACTTTTAACCAGACATGCGTTGCATCTTCTTTGATCAGTTCAATGCCTTTTATTTCGTTTTTGATGACCCATTGATCGGGTTGACGAGTAAACAGCATATTACTGCCGCCACCTAGCACAAGCATCGGGCGACCTTCCGGAGCAGCCGCCGCTAAACCGGTACAATCTTCCTTTTGCTTAAGGACCGAAAACCAGGGCGCTTTTACGGACATCCCGAAAGTATTGAGTTGATCTAAAGCGTAGTCTTTTTCAATGTTTATCATGAAAGGCACAATGTAATGAGTAATAAAAACAAAATAGCGGATTAATTAAAGCCGGTCCATCCCAAACTTATCGGCCAGGCTGGCCAGATCTGCCAGTACTTCTTCATGGAGTGGAATCCCGTTTGCTGCCCGCTCTTGCTCATAGGCCCGCTCAGGATCGCCCGGTATCAATACTTTTTGATCTTCTGCAACCGGTTCCGCATCCCTGAAGCGCCCGATCCAGCGGTCCATCTCTTCCAGGAAGCTTTCTTTGGAACGGAAGGCATCTACGCGCATAGCGCCGAAAAAGTGCCCCAGTCCTTCTCCGGGCATATTTTGCGGCAAAGGTACATACGCGGGAAAAGGAGGTGCCCAGGGACCATAAGAAGCGCCGCCCAGTACACCGGAAAGAATATCAACGATACTGCCTAAGGCATAACCTTTATGACTACCGTGTACCCGGTCCCCGCCCAGGGGCAATAAAGCACCCTGTTGCTTTAATATATTCGCGTTCCGGGAGCTTAAGCCATCTTTATCCTGAACCCAGCCATCAGGGGTGTTTTCTTTTTTTCTTTGTAAAATCTCCAGCTTGCCATTGGCCGCTGTTGTAGTAGCCATATCTGCTACAAAGGCCGGCTGATTTTTTGCCGGGATCGCAACCGCTATAGGATTGGTACCCAGCATCCGCTCTTTAGAGAACGTAGGCGCTACCAGCGCACTGGCATTCGTCAGGGCAATACCGATCATATCTTCTTCCAGGGCCATCATAGCATGCACACCGGCGATACCAAAATGATTGCTGTTTTTAACCGCGACCCAGCCGGTCCCGACTTCTTTTGCTTTTTTGATCGCCAGCTCCATCGCGTAAGGGGCCACCACCAGGCCCAATCCACGGTCCCCATCTACAGTAGCTGTTGAGGGTGTTTCATGCACCATACTCACCTGCGGCAGGGAATTCACCCGGCCGGCTTCCCATAAACGCACATAGCCGATCAGGCGTGCGATACCATGACTGTCGATACCCCGCATATCCGCGCTGAGCAGTACTCTGGTCGCGACAAGCGCATCTTCTTTAGGACAACCTATTTTCAAAAAAATAGCATGGGCAAAATCAAATAAGGCCTGGTAACTGAAGGTCATAAAATTAAATTCTTTCGGTCCGGTATTAAGCGGTGAAATTAGTTATTTTTAAAGTAGTCCATTACGAAAACTTTATGCTATCCTTATTTTTCTTAAGCAATCATTCGCTTAAATTTGTAATCATTAAAAGCATACATAAATTATGAAACGCATATTACTGATTGCGGGAGCAGCTACTTTATTATTAAGTGCCTGTGGCAACGATGACGACAACAAGACTCCGGGACAACACCTGGATGCTGCTATAGACAGCAGTAAAGAGTTCAGCAAAGATGCGGTGGAAGCTACGGACAAGGCCGCCACTGAGCTGGGTGAAGACATAAAAGAAGGCACTCAGTCTGCCGCGCATGAATTTGAAGCGGGTGTAAAACACCTGGGCAAGGACGCTAAACAAGCCGGAGACGAGGTTGCAGAAGGGGCTAAGAACCTGGCTAATGATGCCAAACAAGCGGGCAAAGAAGCCGCAGCAGGTGCTAAAGAAGCAGGCAAAGATATAAAAGACGGTACTAAAGCCGCCGGGAAAGAGATCAAGCAAGGTGCGATAAACACTAAAGAAGCGGTTAAAGAGGCCGTCAGAAAGAATTAATGTCCGAAAAACACTAAATTGTCTGTGGGCCCGGCGTAGCCGGGCCCACAGACAATTTAGTTAAAATAGCTTAGTTTTGCAGTGCTCAAATCCCTTAAAAATGTATCCCATTAAGTCCGCCCTATCCTTTGCCCTTTTCGCATTAGCCCTGTCTTCCTGCGGCAGTCAACCTGAAAACCAGGAAAAAAAAGCCTGGACCGACGCCCAAAAAAAAGAGTTTAAAGATAACTGCTTCACCTCTACCCGCTTCAGTTTTGAGCAAATGGGTAAGCAGCTGGACTCCTCCCGCATCAGCACTATATGCGACTGCACTGCCCTGGAACTTGAACGTCAATACAATTACGACGCAACTTCCCGTATCCCTAAAGCAAAGATCCAGTCTATTCTAAGCGCGGCGCTGGAAAAATGTGCCCCTGATATGATGGATGCACCTGATATAGATAGTCTAGCACCTAAAAGATAATTATCTTTTTTTATACACCGGTACGGTAGAGCAAGGCTCTCCGTACATCAAACTCTTTACGGTAGGAATCAGGCGCTCGCTGATGGCGAGAAAAGCACTTTCAGGCAAAGGAATGTCGCCGCAACCTTTAATTACTATTCTTCCGTCCGCATAAGCACTAATATCGAAACCGGCTATGTTCTGTAACATTAATTTTTCTTGCAATTGCGCTAAGGAGCAATGATGTGCCGTAGCCTTGCATTGCTGCAAATAAACCGCCAGCAGCATATAGGCCCACATAGGAATAATCGCATCTGCTGAACAGTAAACCGCGACCTGCTTGCCCTCATAAACGGACCAATCCACTTCAGGTAAAGCCGCCCGGAAGTCTTTTTCTCTCAGGATCATGCCCTTAAACAAAAACGGTGCTATATCTAAACCCGCCAAATCTGCTTCTTTCGGTAAAAATTGCTCTAAATTCAAGGTAACCAGGCCACTCTGCGCTACTTTATTTACGATTGTTTCCATTTTACAAATTTACGATTCCTTTCGTCAATGCAGGCTTCACGATTCAAGATAGCCTTATTGTTTCTTTTTATTTCCTTTTAAGCAGGGCTTTCATGGGATGTTTCAGACCGGAATAACCCATCATATCCACTTTAATACTTCCTACCAGGATAGGGCTATTGATCCGGACCGGCACCAGGTTATCATCATCGGTAACGTAGATATCCATTTTTTCTCCCCCTTTGAAAATAGTACCTTCAACAAGCAAAGGCCTTATTTTAATGGTTTTAAAAGTGCCGTATTTGGTAGTGATCGTTTCCCGGCCCATGTAGCGGATATACAGGTGATGTACTTCCCCATCTATAAACATATCAAAAGGAATCTTTTCACCGGGTTGATAGCTGTCATAATTAATATTGCGGGCATAATAGATAGCAGAAAGCACGTCCTGGATACATTCCGGAACCGTGTATTGTTTATTCCCGGAAGATGCCAGCTTTTGCTCCTGCACAAATTTAACCTGTTCCAATTTGGTTTTCCCGTTCTCATTCACCGATCTCTGGAAACGTTTTGGTAGCAGGGTTGCCGTATCAATATAAGATTCATACCGGTCATCCACCTTATAGATCCAGTCATAAGACTTATAGGTCTTGCCAGCCCCCACAACATGAAATACCGGTCGCCCTTCCAACGTTTCCAGCCGGGTAGTAAAACTGGCCTGGCCAGCAGCTACCCAGACCGCGCTGAGATTATAATACACCGTAAAGTCAACTACTTCCCCATCCCTGATCACCTTATTCTCCAGGCCGCAAAAATCTGCTTGGGCCCGTCCGAGAAGGGGCAGTAAAAGCAAGCACAAACACCATTTCCATCGCCACATGCTTTTCATATTCTTTGCTATTTAGGTCTTCGGATTGGCTAAGGCCTCAAAGCGGGCCCGCGCCTGTTGCACAAAGCTGCTACCCGGATATTTGATGATCAGGTTTTCGTATTCGGCTTTGGCCTTTTCCTTGTCTTTATATCTTTGTTCAAATATCTCTGCTAAGCGCATACAGGCATCATCAGCCAGTACATCATCACTATACTTATCCTGTATGATCTTCAATTGTGCCACTGCCTTATCATAATCCTGCATCTTCATGGCAATACCTGCTCTTTGCAGGTAAATGTCATCCTGCAGGTCATTATCGGGATAGGCTTTAGCCAGGCTATCCAGCAGCTGGTCCGCTTCGGCATACTTATGCTGGAATTGCAAGAGGTCAGCTTTGGCAAATTGGCCCAAGGCGGCAAAATTTTTATCCTCAGGTGTATTCTCCGTGATGAGGACGGAAAGATACAAGGCATCATTAGCTATAAGTTCGGTAGTAGAGGCTTTCAATACGGATAGCTGGCCCTGGGCATATTCAAAATCACCGCGATAATAAGAAAGTTTGGCATTCCGGAAACGCGCTTCTTCCCCCAGCATATCTTCTTTGAATGATTTATCCACCTGGCTGTACAACAGGGCAGCCTGCCAGACATTCCCCAGCAGCACCTGATAATCTCCCATATCCAATTGCGCTTCGCCCTTTATTTCACCCGGTATATAAGGCAAATTAATACTAGCCTGCAGGGTATCTATGGCCGCCTGGGGCTTATCTGCGTACAAAGCCAGGGTACGGGCATAACCCAGGATCGTCTTGCCGTTTTTCAGATCAGGGTATTCTGTAAAGAAAGTATGGTATTCACCTAATATTTTAGTAATATTTTCCGGCTCTACCGGGAAAGTCTGCTCCAATTTCTTTTGCCGGATATCAAGCCGGGCCTGCAAGGCTGAAGGGCGTAGCGGGTTTTGCAGCGGTAAGGTAGCCAGGTAATCCAGGCCTTGCAAGGCATGTTCCCATTCCTCTTTTTGGTATTGCTCGGCCGCCCAGTTAAAGACCATTTTCCCGTCTTGCCCCTGTTCCTGATCCATTTTAATGATATCTTTCAGTTGCTCCGACTTATCTCCTTTACCGGATTGCAGCCAGGTAAACAGTTCTTTCCAAAGGTAATTCCCGGGCTCTTCTTTCAATTTGCGGGCAATGACCGTTTCTGCTTTCTTTTGTTTTTTAGGATTATTATCAATTACTTTTTCCATTGCCTGCTTGGCATTTTCCATGCCATAAGGCCGGGCGATCAAAGAAAGGATAAGCATATCAAATGCTTTATCGGTTTCTCCCTTAGTATCATAAAGTACGGCCAGCTCATAAGCAAACGCGTAGGGGTTGCCGGATTTTTTCTGATAGGCTTCATAAGTCCTGATTTCATATTCAGGATAGTTGAGAAAGCGAAAAGCTGTGGCCAGGCTATTGGTCTGGAACTCATTGCCTACCTGCATCCCAATGGCTTCCTGGAATGTTTTATCAGCTTCCTTCTTATTCCCATTCAATAGCTGCGCCTGGCCCTTATCTACCCAAATGGAAAGATCTTCTTTACGGATCCGGGTCATATATTGACTCAAAGCGATTGCTGTATCGTAAGATTTGACTTCGATCAATGCTTTATAATAGCTATCATAATACTTTTTGTCATAAGGAGCCATCTGGAAGAGCTGGTTCAGCAGGGGCATAGCACTTTTGTAATCTTTCAGGGCAAGAAAAGAAAACGCATCTTTTTCCATTTCCTGGATACCACCTTGTGCATGGCTTTCCCCTGCGGCACAGAGCGCGCCTGCCAGGAATAAAGCGGTAACTATTTTACGGAATGTTTTCATCTAAAAATTTCGGTTAGGAATTTTCCTATCTGTTAAAAATACCAAGATTTCCGCTTTTTAAGCTTAAACCGGCTGTTAAATTACACTATAATACCTTCCCAAAAAGAAAAAGCGCTGAACGAATGGTCCAACGCTTAAATAAATTACTGCGAAAACTAACTTTTCTTTTTCTTCATGCTTATATCATGGTCGATCACCGCTTTAATAGAGGTAGCACCCAGTTTTTTACCAATGATCTTTTTATCTTGGTCCAGTACATAAATCACCGGAGTGGCATAAACATCATATAGTTCCCTGAATTTCCCTTTATTATTCGCGTCTACCAGGGTAACCCAGTCGCTTACATTCCATTTTTGATAAATTTCCCGGATATCATTGCCGCCTTCCACTTTTGTAGGTATAGAAATGATTTGCACACCCATCTTCTTCAGTTCTTTTTTATACAGATCGACTACTTTAGGCATTTCTTCCATACAGTGGCCGCAATCGGAAGCCCAGAAGGCTACTACCGTGTAAGGTGAGTTAGTCGCTTTAGTAAGGTCTACGTCCTGCAAGGTAGACAGGTCCTGAAGGATCAGTTCCGGCGCTTTGCTACCCAGTACATTAGGCGCGATCTTTTCGGCGCGGTCCTGGTATCTTGCTATAGCTGCAGAGTCCAGCCAGTAAGCTTTACCTTTTGAGTAATAATTCTCTACCAGGTGTACAAAGGAAGCGTCCACACCCATCATTTTATTGTCTACGGTCCAGTTACCCAGCCAGTGTAATACGTATTTATACAATTCTTTTGCCGGCGCTGCGCGTTTCAGCAACTGGTCCATTTCATAATTGATGGAATCCGGGATGGGATACACCAGGTTATTAAAATACTCACCCAGGCGGCCGTCTAACAAGGCGGTTTTCACCAGGCGATTATCGGTAAAGTCAAATTTATCCCAGAAATGTTGTTTATAGTAACGCAGTGCGTATAAAGAGTCTACGGTTTTGCCATCTTCCAGGTAATGCTTCTCTTTAGGCATATCCGGTGCATCCATCGCATTAAAGATCTGCGACAGTAAATTGCCAGGATTCTTTGTTACATAAGCTCTGCGGTATGCTTTCTCTTCTGCTACTACCTTATTAAATTTAGCTTCTATTTTTGTAGAATCCGATTGCTTCTTAGCTGCTTTAAGTTCATCTCTCAGCTTATTGCGCTCCTTTTGAAATACCGCCATTTTATCTTCATGCACTTCAAAATCCTTGTTGATCTGGTTTTGTTTGAAATGCGCTTTATTAGCAGTATCGACTGTGATATCCACATTATAGCCATTCTCCAGTAAAAAGTGAAAATATTTAGTATTTCCATCATACATCACCATGTGCAAACCGCCCAGGATACTGTCTGTTCTTTGAAATATTGCGGTATTGCCCCCCACAACGGTAGCTGAATCGAGTTTATAAATGGTAGGAAGACCTTTCCCGAAATAGTGGGCGATGTAGACTTTCTGATCTTTGATCGGCTGATCAAACTTTACCGCAACTTTATATCCAAATTGCTTCTGTGCAAAAACTGCTGTGGCTCCCAAACCCAGGAGGGCAGTAATAAGTAATTTCTTCATGAATTTCTTTAATCAAAGATTTTATCTTCCTTCTAAAATGAACCAATAGTCAAAGCTAATTAAACTATCTTTTTACCTAAACAAAAATTCGAGTTAAATTTGCTTTTTCTGAATAAACACAAAAATACAAATTGGCTCGTAAAAATAAAAAGACCGCGGTAAAAGGCATAAGGTTGGAAAAGTATGCTGCGGAAGGAAAGTGCATTGCACATTTAGAGGATGGCAAGACCCTGATGGTTGAAGGCGGTATACCCGGTGATATAGCTGAAGTTTTCGTATATAAAAACAAAAAAAGCTACGCAGAAGGAAAGGTGTTACATATTGAAACGCCCTCCCCTGACCGCTTAACGCCTTTTTGTGAACACTTCGGTTTATGCGGTGGTTGTAAGTGGCAAATGTTGCCTTACGAGCAGCAATTAGTGTATAAGCAACAACAGGTTAAAGACCAGTTAACACGTATCGGGCATATTGATTTACCGGAGTTTGAACCGATTTCCGGCTCTGAACGCACTCAATTTTACCGGAATAAGCTTGAATTTACTTTTTCTACCCAGCAATACCTGAGCAAAGAAGTACTCGATGCAGCGGATGGTGCTTTTATTGAACGTAAACCTGCTTTGGGTTTTCACGCACCCGGTATGTTTGATAAAGTGGTGGATATCGACACCTGTTATTTGCAGGATGAGCCTTCTAATAAGGTCAAAAACCTGCTGCGTAGCCTTGCCTTTGAGCATGACCTGCCTTTTTATGACTTCAAACAACAGGAAGGCTGGCTGCGTAACGTGATCGTAAGAGTAGCCACAACAGGCGAGGTAATGGTGAACCTGATTGTGCATCACAACAGACCTGAACTGTTTCTGCTTTTAGATGCCCTGGATACGCAAATACCGGAAATCTCTTCTTTAAACTATACCATCAATCCTAAACGTAATGATACGATTTATGACCTGGAGGTGATTTGTTATAAAGGCAAACCTTACATTGAAGAATACCTGGAGCATTTTAAATTCAAGATCTCTCCGAAATCATTTTTCCAGACCAACAGCCGGCAGGCAGAAAAGCTTTACCAGATCACCCGGGAATTTGCCGGTCTTACCGGTACCGAAGTACTGTATGACCTGTATTGCGGTACGGGTAGCATAGGCATTTTCTTATCTCAAAATGCGAAACGCGTCATCGGTATAGAGGTAGTGGAAGATGCGATTAAGGACGCCAAAATAAACGCGGAATGGAATAAGCTGGAGCATTGTGATTTCTATGCCGGTGACGTATCGGATATCGCGACGGATGAATTTTTCGAAAAGCATGGCAAACCGGATGTGATCATTACCGATCCGCCGCGGGCAGGTATGCATGAAAAACTGGTCAACCAACTGCTTAAAATGCGTGCACCAAGAGTAGTGTATGTAAGTTGTAACCCGGCTACACAAGCCCGGGACCTGCAATTACTGGATGCTGCTTATGAAGTAAAAAGAGTGCGCCCGGTGGATATGTTCCCACATACGCACCATATCGAAAATGTAGTTTTACTGGAACTAAGAAGCTAAGCTTGTTCCATAAAATAGCGCAAAAGCAATCTTCCCGATCCGGGGAGATTGCTTTTTTTGTTGCAGCCAGTTTCCTGTTACACAGGCGATACACCCGGCGAATAGCGTTCTTCGATAAAATGCCGTTTTTCTTCGACAAAAATTTCATCGAATAAAGCCCGCAGCTGGTCGAAAAGCCTGAACCAGCCCGTGCCGGCAATAGTAGCTTTACATTATAAACAAAAAACACATTTTCATCCACAACAATATCAATTATGAAAAAGTCTTTAAGCGCCATCGCATTATTAACTGCCATCATCAGCGCCTCTTTCGCTAACAAACAAAGCCCGGTTTATGACAAAACCGTTAATCCGACTATAGGCATCACGATCGGCAACCTCAGCAATCCTACCGCCTACTCCGTAAAGGACAAAAAAGGTACGATCATCCGGAAAGGCATCGTGAATAATGGTCATACGATCAATATTGATACGCGCGGGCTTAAAGCCGGAACTTATTATTTCGAGATCCTGGGCGAGGTGAAAAAATTTATTATTGAGTAAATGTTACTTTTGAGGACCATTGAAAATTTATTTTATGAGAAGTATCTGGATCTGTAACTATGAAGACAATGAAATACGCATTGAAAACAGCTGGTTTAATGGCGAGCAACTCTATGTAAATGACCAGCTGCAGGATGCGCAGGTAAATGTTTTCAGTACGGTATTAACAGGGAGCATAATGGATAAAAACAATGAAAAAAAGTCTATAAAGGTATCCCTGGGCGGTTTTTTCACGGTGGGTTGCCGGCTTTTCATCGATCATGTAGCCATACCGCTGACGAAGGTGAAATAAATCCATTTGACCACAAACAAACCAATGAACGATGAAATACCTGGGCCTCCTACTGGGCTGCCTGCCGATACTGGCCGGAATAGGCTTATTGCTGCAGCCGCTCACCAACAGTTTTGAATTAATTTATCTGCTTTGTGGTAGTTTAGGGATCGGTTCCGGTACCTGGATCCTATTATTTGAACGAGCTGCGGGAGGCAGGAAAAATGCTGGCTCAAAAATAAAACGCCCTAATTTAACTACCTTATAGCCGATAGCTAACCCTCATCATCTTGAACACAACTATGCATGCAAACAACAGCCCTACATTAATGAGCAGGTGGCAGGAACAAATCAAGATCCAGGCCAGGTCACTCTTCCGGCAAAATCGCCACTGGGTTCATATAGCTATTGCAAGCACGGTCACCCTGCTTTTCCTATACGAAGAGCTCTCCGTAATTGGAAAGCGTGCTTCTTGCTTATACTTATTTTTTGGCATCAGCAACGTATATATTTTCCTGTTGTTCATTATTCCACTGGCCAGAAGCAAAAAGAACCGCTGGCTGATATGGATTGGCTTCGTACTGAATTTCGGAGCTTCAGCCGGACTGGCCTATCTTACAGGCTATTCCTTAAACAAGATGTTACCCGCAGTAAACCTGCCGGGTTTTAATTACGGGTACCTATTCAGTATCGTCTGGCTTTACATTTCAGTCTATTATTTTTTTGACCTGTATATCCAGCAGAAAGGACTGAACCATTATAAAAAGAATCTTGAACAGAAAATTGAAGCGGAAAATAAATTCCTGAAAACACAGATCAACCCTCACTTCCTCTTCAATACGCTCAATAATATTTATGCCCAAAGCATAGAGGACCCGGAGACCTCAGTAACTACGATCCAACAACTCAGGCAGCTGCTACAATATATGTTGTATGACTGTGAACAGGACTTTGTACCCCTCCATGAAGAAATTGTCTTTATACAAAGCTATACCACGCTTGAAAAAATAAGGAATAAAAGCAGCAATGTTGCTATAAGCCTTAAAACAAGAGGAGTGGTAGACAAGCAAAAAATCGCTCCCCTGCTACTGATCAACTTCATTGAAAACGCATTTAAACATGGCGTAAAATCGAATATAGATCATGCTTTCATCCGGATCAACCTATACATATATGATAAGACACTCACCATGATCACCGAAAATTCCAAACCTGTAAACAGTGAAGCGCAAGGATTCGAAAAGGATAAAGGCATAGGGATTGAGAATGTCAAAAAAAGACTGGCGCTGCTCTACCCTAAACGACACCAGCTTAGCTTTAAGGAAGAAACAAACACTTATACCACCACCTTAAAAATCCGCCTGTACTAATGGAAAATGAAATCGTTGTCCAGCAGCATATAGAGAACAAACTGCGTTTTTACTACTTGCGTAATTACAGGTGGATATTACACTCCCTCTACTGGCTATATGTCTTTATCTTCGGCCAGCTGATGGTAAAGGAGCCGATCTTATCTGCCCAGGGATTCTTTCTAAACTTCCTGTTTGACAACTGGCTCATTATCGCGTTTTACTATATCTATGTACTCTACCTGATCCCGCAATTATTTAAAAAGAACCGGAAAAAGGCCTTCTGGATTAACTTCGCGCTCACGTTCTTTATTCTTACGGTTTTAAATGTAGCGTTCCAGATCATTTTTGAGCCCTATATTCCGGCAGCTTACGCCGATCATCATTTCCGATGGGCTGATTTTCCAAAGCACCTTATTTATTATTTCTATGTTTATCTCAGGAATTTTGTCAGCTTTGCGGGCTTTCTTTTCCTGATGGAAACCGCGGAAAGCCTGAGCAATTACAAAGCTACGGAAGCGGCTAAGAATGACTTTTCCCAAAGCCAGAAACAGCTGCTCAAAACCCGGGTAACTCCCGCCTTCATAATGAATACACTGGACCATATAAGCACTATGGCAAAGGATAAACAACCGCAAACGGCACAAATGATCGTCCTGTTTTCGGATGTGTTGAGATATCGCCTGTACAGGAGCAAAAATGATGCAATAGAACTATCCGAAGAACTGCTGCAGATCCGGCATACTTTTGACCTGTACAATACCGCTTACCGTAAAGCATATATCCTTGAAGTAGCAGGTGCGACCGATCATATCCGCGTTCACCCCTCCTCTTTCCTGGGTATGCTTACGCAAATCCTGGACACCAGCTCTTCGGAGCAGCAGGACAGCATTGTTTTTTACCTGCTGGCACTGGACCAGGAAATTGACCTGGCCATAGAATGGGAAAGTGATTATACCGACAAGAAAAGTATCGTCCGGAATATTACCCATCACCTGGATGAATTCTACCCGGAAAAATACCGGATTGAGTATGACCTGGCCAACCGCCTTTGCAGTATCCGTATCCACCTGGACCTGCCCTCACCGGTAGCTCTGTAATTTTTATTGTATTTTTGAACAAAGCAACGGCTGAATATGAACTGTATAATTATCGACGATGAACCGCTGGCTATAAAAGCGATCAGTGCTTTATGCCAGCAGTTCCCGGAGTTGCATATTGCAGCTACCTGCAGCAATGCTATGGAAGCCTTCCAGGCATTGCATAAGTACGAGGTCAGCCTGATCTTCCTGGATATTAATATGCCGGTAGTTGACGGGCTCAGCTTTTTACGTTCCTTAAAAAATCCGCCCGCGGTCATACTCACTACGGCCTACTCGGAGTATGCATTGGAAAGCTATGAGCTCAATGTAATTGACTATTTACTGAAACCGGTAGCCCCGGAACGCTTCGCGGCGGCTATTCAAAAATTCAAGGAAAGAAAAGGGATCAACGGAACAAAAACAACGATACCCGATACACCCAACAACACATCCCTGAAACCCGGCAGTTCTCCCTTTAATATTAATACTGCCATTAAGGACTTTATGTTTATCAAAGAAAATGGGAAACTGATCCGGCTTAATTTCAGGGACATTTTCTTTATTGAGGGGATGAAAGATTACCTGAAAGTGATCACTACACATAAAACTTTTGTCATTCATCAAACGATGAAATCAATGGAGGAAAGTTTACCGGCCAACGCTTTTATGCGGGTACATAAATCTTATATTATTGCGCTTGCCGCCATTAAACAGGTTGACGGGAATTGTATAGAAACAGACAAAGGCGGTGTTCCGCTGAGCCTTACCTATAGGGACGCGCTCTTGGACCATATGAATAGCTGAGTTATTGCCTTGGGTTTTGCAACAGTTCCAGGAATAGCTGCCTGGACAATATTTCTGCACCCATACTCATCAGGTGCGGGTTTTCTACCTGGCAATCGATCAAAGCATAATTATAGCTGGTACATAAATGGATCAAAGCCGCCTTGGAGGCATTCGGCACCAGGCTAAACATACTCTCCCCGCAAAATACGGCCCCTTGCTCTATACCATAGAGCCCACCCACCAGTTTTTCATTTTGCCATACTTCTATTGAGCTGGCATAGCCTAAAGTATGCATTTTTTTGTAGGCATTTTGCATGTCCGCTACAATCCAGGTACCGTCCTGGTCGGGACGAGGTGTACCCGCACAATGGGTGATCACTTGCTCAAAGGCCTGGTTGCGGGTAATGGTAAATACTTCCTTTTTTAATATTTGCCGCATACTTTTGGAGATTTTTATTTTATCCTTAAAGATCACGCAGCGCTCTTCCGGGCTGAACCAGCAAATAGGCTCGTCCTCATTATACCAGGGAAAAATACCGGAGCGATAAGCTTTGAGTAAGGTATCCGGTTCGAGATTACCTCCTACTGCCAGTAAGCCCGACTCATCGGCCTGTTCCGGGTCCGGGAATTGATCAAAGTCTTCTGCTAAAAAATAGATTGCCATACCAACATATATTCATTATATCCATCCACAAAATTAGGTGAAACAAAAGAAGAACCGCTGCCCGGAAAACATTGTTTTCCAAACAGCGGTTCTAAACATTTCCAGTCATTCAGATTATTGAAATAACCTGCTCTGTTCTATTTTTTCACAAGTTTAAAGGTACCTGCAATACCATTTTCATTTTTGATCACAACAGTGTACACACCATCAGTAAGTGCTGCAATGTTTAAAGTATTACTATTTACATCTACATCAGCAGTCATCATTATTCTTCCGGTTACATCAAATACGGATACCGTATGTTTAGCGGCCAGACCTATCACGTTAACTACATTGCTTGCAGGGTTTGGATAGATACTTAAACCAGTACTTTTAATGTTCACGAGACGTACATCAGAGAGGCTAACGACACCGTCGAAATCCATTTGTTTCAAGCGGTAATAAACATTACCCGGAGTTACCTCTTTATCTGTTGTTCTATAATCCAGTTTTTCATTGGAGTTACCATTCACTGCTTTGCTGGCTTCGAAGCTCACCTCTTTCCATGTTTTTGCATCGAAACTTCTTTCTACCGCAAATCCTTTATTGTTGATTTCAGCAGCAGTGCTCCAGCTCAGCAATACATTACGACCTTCCGCTTTTGCAGCAAAATTCATTAAGGTAACCGGTAATGGCGTTGTTGAGGTAATGGAATAAGCTACTCCAGGACTTGTTGCACCCGCTTTATCAATGATTGAATAGTTAAATGCAAATGGAGTTGTCGCTGTACCACCGCCACTTTGTGCATAGATCACCATTTTGGCAGGATCGAAGTTATCAATTCTAGCGGTAGCTGTACCTGCAAGTACTTCCTGAATACCGGTAGTACCGCCAAAATTGTAATACAATTTTGTTCTGCTATTGATCGATTGGATGCTGAAGCTACTTCCGTTAGAGCAAGCAGTTGAAGGACAGTCTTCCGGATCCGTCCCGGTCAATGCCCCGATAGCGGTATTGGACATTTGGATATAAGCATAACCAACTAATGTAGGGAAACCACTTAAACTTCCGGAAGGAGATGCATAACCAAAGGCGCTGTTCGATACACTATATGATTTCGCATCGGCAGTAGGTGTACGCTGGATACCGAAGTTGGCATTTACTTTATTTGTGGATACGGTTCCAAGATCTATTACATTTGAAGTATTGCTGGTTGTTGCGGTACCATTCGTATTCACACCGGTAGCTACCCATCCTGTAGTATTAGATCCGGCAGTCAGCTGGCTGCTCACCGCAGGGGCTGTAGTACCTGAAGTCAGGATTACTTTATAACCTACACCAGTTGGCATATTTCCAAATGCATAAGTACCATCTGCATTTACCTTCATTGAAGCTACCACATTGTTATCTGAAGTTCTTACCACGCTTGCAAAAAGATCTGCAGTAGTGGCTGCACTATTTCCTGAGTTAGTACTATTTTTATCACCACTTACCGGTTTTTCCGAATTGTTTGAGATCGCATCCCCGTTCGCATCATTCCAAACCTGGCCGCTGATATTAGCACCGAAAGTCATTGTTGCAGAACCGTTTGAAGTGCTTTCTTTACCTGCATTATCTACAGATTTAAAGGTAATCACTACACTACCGGGTCCGTCGAAGTTTGGATCAACGGTAATCGTTTGTGTAGGCGCACCAGAGGCATTCGTTGGTACGGTTACGCCACCTGCAGGCCATGTATTACTGTTGTAGCTGTTCCCGTTAATAACAATAGTTGTTGTATTAGTAGGGAAAGAAACGATACGGATATTGCTTACGCTACCGCCATCATAATCTGAGCTTGCTGTAGTATTCGTAAAAGTGTTCGCAGGAACGGTTACCTGTGTAGTTCCACCAGGATTAGCTGCAGTATTCGCACCTGTTCCTACTTCCGGTAAACGTTGGATACCAAAATTATAATTGGTTTTATTACCGTCTAATACAAAAGCAAGGATACCATCTGCAACGGCATCGATACCCACATTAGCAGTAGTACCGATCTGCTCGCCCACATTACCCCAAGCTGCAGGTAAAGTAACCTGTGTAGCATAGTTCAACTTAGTACCCTGAGCTACCTGGGTTGAGCTGATTACAATACTATAGTTGGCACCAGGAATATTGTTAAAGCTGTAAGCACCACTAGTAACAGTAGCTACTGCACGTACTACACTGTCCGATGATACCATGTAAGCGTATAATGTCGGTAAAGCAACCGGATTGGTCGCAGACTGATCGATCAGGTTATTATTTTTACCGTTCACATCATTGAATACATTACCGGTAACGTTGAAACAACCGAAGGTAACATTCACCAACTGGCCATCCGCTTCAAGCGCCCAGCCCCAGGTATTTAATACCCGCACATTACCAAAATCATCACATTGAACTGAATTGGCATCATTTTGAGCACTCCCTCTTGTCACCGATGGAGCAGGTACCACATTACTTATGTTACCATTACCATTCCAGGCCCTTGTTGGAGTAGCTAATGAAGAAACTGTTCCAACGAAAGAGTTATTGAGACCGGTCCCCGTAACATTAGCATTATTATCGGTACAAGCAGTAGTTGTAGGGTTATTGGGCAAACTTGCATCATCCCAATACAGCCTGTTGGAAGGCGAACTGAGTGGTGCAATAGTCTGGATATACATACCATCGGCATTCACCTCAGCATCATAAATCGGCAGGTTGAAACGGCCTCTGCGGTAAGTAGCGGAAATTTTAACGGCTGTACCCTGTACCAGGTTATTACCTAAACCATCTTTACCATCCCAGGTGATAGAGCCGGGTCCGGCAGGACGGTTAAAGGCTTCTAATACAAAGTCACGCGTATTAGGTGTATAACCATCACCATTACCATCAATGTCAAATACGATTCTTACATCCCCGACTTCCGGCATCGTATAGTTAGCCGTCAGGTTACTACCCGGGCATCCGGTAATCGGTACTGCACCAAAAGCAGGCGTACCGGCTATTTGTGCAATCGGATATAATGTGGCACTTGGCTGATTCAAAAAGGATTTGAACCCTCCTGTTAATGCGACATTTGACGTACCTGATTCTACCGATTTGCGGGACTGAGCCCAATCAGTGGCGGTACTGCTCACGCCATAATTGGTGAAGGCAATGTCATAGGCGAGAGGTGCTAAACCTGAAGTGTTAGATACAAAGCCCAGTTTGATCAGGGTAGAGTCATTAGAATAAGCGAAAAATGCAGGTGCCGCTTTTGCCGAAGCCGTTAGAATCTCTGAAGAGTTAATCGCTAATAAACCCCAGTTTTGAGAAAATACACGGCCGGTAAATTTCTGTGAACTACTTGCTACGGTAATATCCCAGAATGAAGATCTGAATATCTGATCTCCATTTGCGGCAATTGCAGTAGCATCCGTTCCGGTTCCTGTCGTTTTATAAAAAACCATGGAATACTCTCCATTCATTGTAGGTTGAAATTCTAATGGCGTATACCCATTAGTTGTACCCAGGATATTAGGACCGTTGACCGCCTGTGTAAAGTTGCTAATATAGCCATTTGTAGTACTATTGAACCTTTGTCTTGCTGTAGTCACCTCATTGCCATTCGGATCATAGATTCTCATCCACACGATAGCACCGTTTTCCGCACCAATCACTCCGATATTACCATATTCTCTCCACTTAAAGCCATAGTAGATCTTCTCTGTACTAAAACTCGAGATACGAACCCTAATCCTGTTTTCCGTAATGTTAGTCAGAAATGGACCGGTACCTCGACTTTGCCACACTAACAATGCAGAGTTAGTGTTTGCATCATTGTTAGAAATTTCTTTCGTCCCTTCGGCGAAAGTGTTACCTGCAGTTATTGCAAGTCCACCCAGGAGCAAAGCCAGCCCGCGCAACATAGAAGCAAAGCTTCGCCTGCCTACCTGAGGTATTACATTTGTCATTTTTTTGTTCATACTACTTTTTATTTGGATACATGCCCTTCTTTGAAAAGGGTTTTATTTAAGAATTAATATTTATTGCATAAAAGCAGCTATAAAATCTAAATAGCTCTTGCAATTCTGAAAAAATATTTATAAATTGCAGGATATGATTGATTGATCAAATCATTATACCTACAATAATAATTTTTAACAATAAGATGCTACCTACTGAACATGGGTTCAATATTTGACATTAAAGCATACAAAGCCTGTTAAAGACAATTTGTCTTAATACAACCAGATAGTTTTAATTATCATAGTAGCTTACGATCAGGAATCATTGAATCTGAGTACATAGCCCGGATAAGGGCACTCAGGATAAGCCTTCTCAGATTTGGAAGGAATGGGAAGTTGTTCATTTGTTTGTTCATACTATTCTCCTTTTTGATCAAATATTTTCTCGCAAATGCCCAGCGGCCCTGCTCAAAACTATAATGTCTATCAGGATTCTTATTGAATAATTAAAAGCGCAACGATAAAAATCGCAAATGCCTCTTTATTATTTTCACCATACATTCACATAGGACATCACACCTATACCAAAATATGGATCCAATTCGGGTACTCAAAACTAATATCTCAAATATCAGTTACTTTAAGAATACTGACTCAAAACAGTGTACGTTTTAGTATTTATTCAGTATTTTTAAGTACGTAAACATACTCAACAGCAAAACTATATGCTTTGCTTCAAACAGCCAAAGCATTATACAAATACATTATTTCATAATGTATAAAAAACTAACAAACACAGTTCAGCAATTAGTCAATTAGTCTGCAACCAGGAATAGAATAATGAGGGAAACAAACCGATGATGACAAGTCTGTGAAAAACATAGAATTGACACAACTTGAACAATGATATGCCTAAATTTGCAGCTTATTTAGTTTCAAAAATTAATTTAATGAAGTATTTACTGCTTACCCTACTTTCAATCTATTCCTTCACTTCATCAGTTATGGCCCAGCCCCCGCAAGACCTGTATGAGATCTACGATACACGCACCGGTAATAAAATAAACTGGGACCAATGGGTGAAAGAATACCTCAACAATGCAGATATTATATTGTGGGGTGAAGAACATAATGACAGTATCGGCCATTTACTACAAACCGATATGCTGCGCTCTTTACAGGAAAGTAAACACAGCCTGCCACTGGCTTTTTCCATGGAAATGTTCCATACCGATGTACAAGGTATTATGGATGAATATTTAGCCGGCTGGATCAGTGAAAAGAATTTTAAATCAGAAAGCCGTACCTGGAATAACTACAAGGATTACGCCGCTATGGTTAATTTCGCTAAAGAAAATAAAATACCGGTAATCTGCGCGAACACTCCTTCCCGCTACACGAACATGGTGACCCGCGGCAATTTTAAAGCCTTAGATGTTTTACCTAAAAAAACAAAGCAGGCTTACCTGCCGCCATTCCCATTAGACACTTTAAGCGGCCGCTATGCGGAAAAATTCCTGGAAGCTATGGGCGGGCATGTAAACCCGAATATGTTCATCTACCAGTCCCAGAACCTGTGGGATGCGACTATGGCCTACAACATTGTAAAGGCGGCCAAAAAACACCGTGTATTCCATATTGTCGGCCGTTTCCACACGGATGAATACCAGGGTACTACTGCACGTGTTTTAAAGCAAACAAAGAAAAAAGTAGCCACGGTTTCCTGTTTCCCGGCAACTGACTATAAAGCCGAAGAATATAAAAAGCTGGCAGATTATGTAGTCCTCACGAAAGGAGCAACAAAGGAGTAAACAAATTTATTTCCATTTTTGTGCAATATGAATGGCAGTATCCACCATGGCGGGCTGCCATTTTTCAATATGCCAGTCACTGTTGGCCAGCGAGGTATACTGCATTTTCTCCATTACATCCTGGTGATCTGCTGCAGTTTCCAGGATATGACCTATAATCTGCTGATGCCCGAATAACTCTTCATCAACAAGCGCTGCGGGCGCCAGTTGCAGCGATTCAGCCTGGAAACCGGCAATACTACGGGGCCAGTGCTGCTCTTGGTTGTATTGCGCTATAATGGTGCGCATGGTATTGAAGTCTTGCTGGAATTGTGTTCTTTGTACCGATGTAGTTAAGGCAATACCTAATTGCTCCAACATTACAAATTTCAGGTTGGGACAACGCCTTAACGCGATCTCTAATAATTCAAATACAGCTGCCGGTACGGCATCATCATGGGTATCTCTTCTCACCCGCTGCAAAGGTGCCCCGGGATGTGGTTCCCAGGAGCCACCGGAGATATGTATTTCCCGCACTTTATCCAGGGGATATAAATCCAGTAAAGCAGTAATATCAAGGTTGAAATTATGGAGCTGGCAATAAAGGTTGTGCAGGTCCAGAATAATAAAGCCATTCACCGGGCCTAACAGTTCCTCTAAAAATTGTCCCTGTATTTTAACCTCTTCCAGGTCATAGGCAAAAGCAAGATTTTCCAGGCCTACAGGGCACCGTGCGGCATCCGCAATACGGCTGATCCTGTCGCGGCCAATAGCTAAAGTATTGGCGGTATAAGGCACACTGAGCGGCGCACCTTTATGAAAATCCCGGCCGGTCATAAAACCAAAGTGCTCGGTGATATGATCAAACTGATACACTGCGGTCAAGGCCCGCAGGCGCTCCAGCCAGGCCCTTTGTGCTTCAGAGAAGCGTCCCGAAAATAAAGAGAAAAACACCCCATGGCCGACTAATCTTTGCGCCTCACTGTAAGCCAATAATAATTCATGGAACCACTCCGGCACCTGGTAATCCCGGGCATGAAGGGCATCAAAGGACCATTCCAGGCCACCGACTACACCCGCTTCTAATAAAGGCAAGGATGCCGATAACATATCGACATCCAGGTTCGTAGCAATACCGGGAATTATATTATCTATTACCTTAGCCATTATCCCATACCGCAAGCCGGGCAATAGTCCGGGTTATGTTTTCCAGAATCATCTACAGTGTCCGAACCCGGCTTCTGGTCCGGTACGACCTCATCTTTTTTATCGCAGGAGCTCAGGCTGCCAGCGATCAGTAAACCTATGGTCAGCGACCCGATCAGTTTTTTAGACAATTTCATAATGATAGTTTTTAAAGGTTAAGCAGAAGCGCTTTACCTATAAAGACGCGGTCACGAGCCAAAACCTTAGTAGCCTAGCCCATGCCACAAGCGGGACAATTATTGGGATCCCTGAGTACAGGCACATGCGCCGTATCTTCTTTGCTGAGTTGCGGATGCTCTTTTATCGTGTCTTTTTCCTGAATTTCAGGCTTTTGTGTAGCCGGCTGTCCCTCACCACAAGAAGATACCGCCAGCCCCAGGCCTAATACGAGCTGCGTCACTATTTTATTGTTCAATACCATAATTCATTATTATTTAACCTCTGCCGCAAGTGATACAGGGTTCTTTGTAAATTAAATCTGTTGAATCATTTGCTGCCCGCACGACCCGCGGCCGCTCATTATTCTTTGGCTGATCGCTTGTATAAGCACCCGGGTTCGGTTTGGCACAATTAATCCTTGTCGTGTCTTTTGGTTGCGTTACCTGCTCCGGCACTTTGCTTGTTTTTTGCGCCGCAGCTTCCAGCGCAATACCGCCCAAACTTATTGTACTTATTCCCAGCAGCATTCCCCTGAGGATGTTTTTTGATAGTTGCATAGCTTCATTGTTTTGCTACTACTATGATGCAGCGTTGAGCCGTATTCCACAAACAAAAATCGGGAAGACCCGAATGGATCTTCCCGATTGACCAAAATATCTTAAAGCCTGCTTTACTCTGCAGCGCTTGCACCTTCTAAAAGTACAGAAGCTTTATTGTTCAACACCTCAACAAAACCACCTGAAATATGGAAATGCTCTGTTTTAGTCTGGGCTTTATCAATAATTATTTTCATTTTTCCCTCGCCCAAAGCCGCTACCATCGCAGCGTGGTTTTCCAGGATCTCGAAAGAACCTTCTACACCAGGTAATTGTACACCATACACTTCGCCGCTGTAGATCGCCTTTTCCGGGGTTAATATTTCTAAATGCATACCTTTAAAATTTAAAATCAAAAGTCAAAAATCAAAAGTAAAAACCCGTTTTTGAATTTTTACTTTTGAACTTTTGACTTAAAGAATTATGCTTGTTCTAATAATTTTTTACCTTTTGCGATAGCATCATCGATAGTACCTACAAGGTTGAAAGCCGCTTCCGGATATTCATCCACTTCACCGTCCATGATCATATTGAAGCCACGGATCGTTTCTTCGATCGGCACCAATACACCCTGAAGACCTGTAAACTGTTCTGCTACGTGGAACGGTTGAGATAAGAAACGTTGCACACGACGGGCGCGTGATACGGTTAATTTATCTTCTTCGCTCAACTCATCCATACCAAGGATCGCAATGATATCCTGTAACTCTTTATAGCGTTGTAAGATCAGTTTTACACGGTTAGCACAGTTATAGTGTGCATCGCCTACTACAGCAGGAGAAAGAATACGGGAAGTAGAATCCAACGGATCTACCGCAGGATAGATACCTAAATCCGCAATCTTACGTGACAATACCGTAGTGGCATCCAGGTGGGCAAATGTAGTTGCAGGAGCCGGATCCGTCAAGTCATCCGCAGGTACGTACACCGCCTGTACGGAAGTGATGGAACCTGATTTTGTAGAGGTGATACGCTCTTGCATCAGACCCATTTCAGTAGCTAACGTTGGCTGGTAACCTACCGCTGATGGCATACGACCCAACAATGCAGATACTTCAGAACCTGCCTGAGTGAAACGGAAGATGTTATCAACGAAGAACAGGATGTCTTTACCTTTTCCGGAACCATCGCCATCACGGAAATATTCCGCCATAGTCAAACCTGACAAGGCAACACGCGCACGTGCTCCGGGAGGCTCGTTCATCTGACCGAAAACGAAAGTAGCTTTAGACTCTTTCAAACCTTCCAGGTCAACTGCATTCAGGTCCCAGCCACCTTCTTCCATAGAATGAAGGAATTTTTCGCCGTATTTAACGATACCAGCTTCGATCATCTCACGCATCAGGTCATTACCTTCACGTGTACGCTCGCCCACACCGGCAAATACAGAAAGACCACCGTGGCCTTTTGCGATATTGTTAATCAATTCCTGAATCAATACTGTTTTACCAACGCCCGCACCACCGAACAAACCGATCTTACCACCTTTTGCATAAGGCTCGATCAAATCGATTACTTTAATACCTGTGAAAAGTACTTCAGTTGAAGTGCTCAGGTCTTCAAACTTTGGCGGCTTAGCGTGGATAGGACGTGGATTCGTAGTCTTATCCGGCTGAGGTAAACCATCAATCGCATCACCGGTTACATTGAACAAACGGCCGTTGATCTGAGGGCCTGTAGGCATTGCAATTGCTTTTCCTGTATCTGTCACTGCAAGTCCGCGAACCAAACCTTCTGTACCGTCCATTGCTACGCAACGCACGCTGTCTTCACCAAGGTGTTGTTGTACTTCAAGTACCAACTTTTCACCATTTTCGCGAGTTAACTCAAGAGCGTTGTAAATTTCCGGTAACTTACTGTCAGAAGAAAAATGCACGTCCACTACAGGGCCGATGATTTGCTTGATTTTACCAACGTTAGGCATATCAAAAATTAGATTTTTTTATAAAGAGATTTTCAATTCGGCTGCAAAGGTAATGGTTATTCTCAAAAAAAGGAAACGATATAAAAAAAGGTTTGAGAAAAGCAACATTTTTTTACTTTAACGGATCATTTTCAAAAATACCGGCAATTGCAGGAACAGCATCTCTTTATCAATGGCTCTTCATTTTACTGATAACCGTCTCCAGCGCATGTTTTAATTTATGGCTTGCTGCCTTTATGGATTGGTCGTGCGTATCGCCGTCGGCAGTAACAGAAACAGGATGCAGGTTCTCAATCCGGGCTTCCAGCAGGCACCTTTTATCGTTAGGCCCGCCCTTACCGCCGTTTTCATCAGAAAGATGCACTTCTAACCTTGAGATATGACCTGAGAAATGACCCAATTCCTTCGTCAGTACTTCCTTTATTGATGTTCCGTAAGCTTCGTGGATGACCAGATTTTTATCTGCATTTAATTGAATAAGCATAGATCTTTAAAATTTTAAATTAAG
>Ga0256900_1000042_pt1 | contig 35126 bp, 36 predicted proteins | sample MC6MC0688MT_FD_190190 | JGI IMG/M metagenome (GOLD analysis project Ga0256900, IMG submission 190190) | Metatranscriptome of enriched soil aggregate microbial communities from Iowa State University, Ames, United States - MC6-MC0688-MT... | ecosystem: Environmental > Terrestrial > Soil >... | reverse complement strand
GTAAATATTCCACCTGAGTACTACGACCGCAAGGTTAAAACTCAAAGAAACTGACGGAAGATTGTATAAGCGGTGGAGTATGTGGTTTAATTTGATATAACGCAAAGAATCTTACCAACCCTTGAATACAAGTTATTTTAGCTGTGATAATGGAATTTATTTTCATTCTCATAAGCTCATTATAAGGATCACCTGAGGAGGTGTATCATATTGACTTGTACAGGTGCTGCATGGTTGTCGGCAGTTCGTGTTGTGAAATGTTTTGTTAATTCATTTAACGGACGTAACCTTCAGCTTTATTTGTTTTTGAAAAAATAGAGCAATATTAATTTGAAAATTAATTGAGAGGAGAAGAAGTCAAATCATTATGGCCTATATAGGTTGGGCTACACACGTACTACAACGGTAATTACAACGTGAAGCGTAAACGTGAGTTTTAGCTAAACATGAAAAATTAACCTTAGTTCTGATTATTCTCTGTAAGTCGAGAGTATGAAGTAGGAATCGCTAGTAATCGCAGAATAGAATGTTGCGGTGAATATATTCTCAATCTTTGTACACACCGCCCGTCACGCCATGGGAATTGGTTTGATTAGAAGTGGTATAGGCTTAGATTCTGATGTCTTTTAATTTTTTTTAAAGTTATCGCATCTTGGTACTAATTACGACAATTAGATTAAGGACTGGGGTGAAGTCGTAACAAGGTAGCGGTAGGGGAACCTGCTGCTGGACAAAATTTTTTTAAAGGATACGAATACTTAGACTTAAATAATATAAAATTACAAATTTTAACGATGATAAATAGATTATTGAATAATTTGACAAGCTTTTTTACTGATAATCGTTGATTATTTTCTACTAATCACAAAGATATCGGTACGTTATATTTAATATTTGGTGGCTTTTCTGGTATTATAGGTACTATATTTTCTATGATTATAAGGTTAGAATTAGCTGCTCCGGGTTCTCAAATATTGAGTGGTAATAGCCAACTTTACAACGTTATTATTACGGCGCATGCCTTTGTTATGATTTTCTTTTTTGTTATGCCGGTTATGATAGGCGGTTTCGGAAATTGGTTCGTTCCCTTAATGATTGGTGCTCCTGATATGGCTTTTCCAAGGCTTAACAATATAAGTTTTTGATTACTACCGCCTTCCTTATTTCTATTATTATGTTCTTCATTAGTAGAATTTGGGGCAGGAACCGGCTGAACAGTTTACCCGCCGTTAAGTTCTATTGTAGCTCACTCCGGCGGTTCCGTCGATTTAGCAATATTTAGTTTACATCTTGCAGGTATATCTTCTCTTCTAGGCGCTATAAACTTTATTACTACGATATTTAATATGAGAGTACCTGGTTTATCTATGCATAAATTACCATTATTTGTTTGGTCTGTGTTGATTACAGCCTTTTTGTTATTATTTTCTCTACCTGTATTAGCAGGTGCTATTACTATGCTTTTAACTGATAGAAATTTTAATACTAGCTTTTTTGATCCGTCAGGCGGAGGCGATCCTATCCTTTATCAACATTTATTCTGATTTTTTGGTCATCCTGAAGTTTATATTTTAATTTTACCAGCTTTTGGTATAGTCAGCCAAATTATCGGTACTTTTTCCAATAAATCTATTTTTGGTTATATAGGAATGGTTTACGCAATGTTGTCTATTGCAGTTTTAGGTTTTATTGTATGGGCTCATCACATGTATACAGTAGGTTTAGATGTTGATACTAGAGCTTACTTCACTGCGGCAACTATGATGATTGCTGTTCCAACTGGTATAAAGATCTTTAGTTGAATTGCTACGTTGTGAGGCGGCCAAATAGTAAGAAAGACTCCATTGCTTTTTGTTATAGGTTTTTTAATCCTATTTACCCTAGGTGGTTTAACTGGTATTGTTTTATCAAACGCTGGTCTTGATATAATGTTACATGATACTTATTACGTCGTAGCGCATTTTCATTATGTGTTATCCATGGGTGCTGTTTTTGCTTTTTTTGCTGGTTTTTATTACTGGTTTTGAAAAATTTCTGGCTATACTTATAATGAAATGTATGGTAATGTTCATTTTTGGTTAATGTTTATTGGCGTTAATTTAACATTTTTCCCGATGCATTTCGTTGGTTTAGCGGGTATGCCACGAAGGATCCCCGATTATCCTGATAATTATTATTATTGAAATATATTATCCTCCTTTGGTTCTATAATATCTTCAGTAAGTGTTATAGTATTTTTTTATTTAATATATTTAGCTTTTAATAATAATAATACCCCTAAGTTGATAAAATTAGTTCACTCTATTTTTGCTCCTTATATCAACACGCTATCTAAGAATTTATTAACTTTTGCTTCTATAAAGTCGACATCTGACTCTTCTTTTTTTAAGTTTAGCAAGTTTTTTATTTTTTTTATGGTGTCTTTATCCGTTCTTTTTATTTTTTATGATTCTCTGTTATGCTTAAACGATCATACTAATTCTTGAAAAATAGGTTTTCAGGATCCTACAACGCCAATTGCTTATGGTATTATAAAACTTCATGATCATATACTTTTTTTTTTAGCCGTTATTTTATTTGTTGTAGGTTATCTTTTACTTTCTACCTATAAAAAATTCTATTATGGTTCGTTAAATAATGATCTTCCCGAATCAAAACGTATTTCTTTATTCGATACATTAATAAACACTTATAAGGAAAATTTATCATTTAATGTTACTAATAGAACTTATAATATAAATCATGGTACAACAATAGAGATAATTTGGACTATTTTACCAGCATTTATACTTTTATTTATTGCTGTTCCATCATTTGCTCTACTTTATGCTATGGATGAGATTATTGATCCGGTTTTGACTGTTAAGGTAATAGGCCATCAATGGTATTGAAGTTACGAGTACTCGGATTATTCTGTAGTTTACTCTAACAGAATGTTAGATTATGATTCTATCGATAGGTTTGCTGCTATGGAAATGATGTACAAGGGCATGGGGTATTTAAAAGATCGTTCTCTATTAAGTTATTTATACATACCTATGGTCATTCCTGAAACAACTATCAAATTTGATAGTTATATGATTCATGAGGCTGAATTAAATCTAGGTGATCTAAGGTTATTAAAAACTGACATGCCCCTTTTTTTACCAAAAAATACCCATATTAGACTTTTAATTACCTCTTCTGATGTTTTACATAGTTGAGCTGTTCCGTCATTTGGTGTCAAAGTTGATGCCGTTCCTGGAAGATTAAACCAGACTTCCCTGTATTTAAAAAACACAGGAACATTCTATGGCCAATGTAGTGAGCTTTGTGGCGTTAATCATGCTTTTATGCCTATAGAAGTTTATGTGGTTAATCCTGTTTATTTCTATAATTACGTCTACATTTATTTTAAGAATTTTAATTTAATATAGAAAGAATAAGAGGCGGAGAAACATAAGTTTAACTCTGTTTTGTTCTTTTGCATATACAAAAGTAAACAGGTTTCAGGTTTGAAACCTTAGTTTTAGTAATGAGTTAACATTTTTAGAACTATAGTTAATTAAATTACCTGAAACCGTTCCGAATTCAAAAGGTAAATATTTTTAATTGATGTTTTATTTGATATATAATTCGAAAAAAACATTTTCTCAAGGCTAAATAAATAGATATTAGATTCCAAATGTATAAGTTTTATAAGCATAAATTGTACAAAAAATATCAGGATGAATTATGAGGCCATATAATAAGTAAAAAATCCTTTTCTTACAATAAAAAATCAATATTATTAAATTATAGGGATATTATTTTAAGAAATCGTTTACGTATAAAAACAAAATTTAAATATTTTCGCCGTGGTTTTCTAAAAAACTTAAATTATACTTTGTTGCTGTTTAAGTTTTTTAGAAAAAATATCCGTGTTTTTTCTTTCAAAAGAAGACAATCTCTTAGCGTACCACTGTCTTTATCAAGCAAAAGGTTTAAAACTAAACGTAAGGTTTTTTTTAAAACTTCAAAAATTGCTAGTCTGCTAAAATTTAATATATTTTATGCAAATACCGTTGCTTTTAATAAGGTTTTTATAAAACACAATTATTGTTTATCTTCTTGCTCTAATATCTATACGCAAACTAAACTTCTTTATTTTCCGATTATTTCTGTTAATAGGGGGCTGGTATTTTACAAGTCGAAAAATTTTTTAAGGGTAAATAACTTACAATTTGTTATAAAAAAAAAATTAAATCTACGTAAACAAAAAATTTTTTTTTATTCCGTTCACATAGCTGCTCCTAAGAAAAAAACTAAAAAGTGATCTTTATTTGCTTTAAAAAATATTTATTACAAAAAAGTTTCTTTATTTTTTGGTTTCCGAAAAGTTGTGGATTTTTTTAAAGTTTACAACCTAGCTGGCGCCTTAGCTAAGGGTAATTCTTTTGCAGTATTTTTAATGCTTGAAGGTAGGTTAGAGAATTTTCTTATGAGACTTAATCTTTTCCCCTCCATATATTTTATAAAAAAATTTATTGAATACGGTAATGTGTTTGTTAATAACAAAATTATTAATTATACATCCTACCATTTAAATTTTAATGAGATAGTTTCTTTTAATAAGAAATATTATAAAAAATTATATTTTTTTATTAAATCTAAATTAAGACAACGTAAGGTCATTATAAACGCGCCTTCTTTCGTGGAGGTAGATTATAAGCTTTTAGTCGCTATGTTAATTAGGGATCCTGATGAACTAGCCTTAACCAAACCTTTATCCTTTAATTTATATACCAAGTTTTTATCTGTAAATAGGTAATTAAAGTTTATTCATAGGTAGCTCAGTGGTAGAGCGATGGTCTGAAAAACCATAGGTCGGTGGTTCGATTCCATTCCTACCCAATTTAAAAAATTTATACTGTTAAATAACTTAGTGGTAGAGTATTAAGTCTTTAGACTTAAGGCGGTGGTTCGATTCCATCTTTATTTATATATATATATATTTATCTTAAGATACGAGGATGTTGACAAATTATTTGCTAATAATTTTTTGCTTTTTAGCTTTGTTTTGTAGTTTCATGATTATTGCGTCAAAAAACCCTATTCATTCAATCTTGTATTTAATTTTGGTTTTCTGTAATGTTACGTTTGTTTTGATAATACTGGGGGTTGAATTCATAGCTATTATATTTCTTATCGTATATGTTGGGGCAATAGCTGTCTTATTCCTTTTTGTTGTTATGATGTTAAATATAAAAATTTTGGAGTTAGATGAAGTTTTTTGAAGGTATATTCCAGCCGGTTTATTAATAAGTAGTTGCTTTTTGTTTCAACTTTTTACTTTTGTGTTTAATTTTAGTGTAGTTGAAGTTTTCGGCTTATTTTTTTATAATGGTTTTTACTCAATAAACAAGTTGGCGTTAAATTTTTCTGAAATTCATACAGTACCTTCTGGTTTATTAATTAATGGCATTTATATTTTTCCTAATTTATCTAACCTCGGCATTGATCAAGTCTTTATTAATTCTATATATAAGGAGGAATCATTTTTTTGTTTCGTTAAATTAAATGAAGCCTCAACCAATCTTCTAGGTTTAAGCTTTGAATTAACTAATACTGAAATTCTTGGTTGGTTGGTTTATACTTACACGTTTTTTATATTCTTAGTTGTTAGTTTAATATTATTAATATCTATGATTGGTTCAATTATACTTGTATTAAACCAAAATATAAATATAAAAAGGCAAGTCATTTTTAGACAGTCATTAAGGGATTTGAAATCTTCAGTTTCTTTGAAAAATTAGAAAATGTATTTATTACCTTTATTATTCCCTTTATTAAATCTTTTTATTTCTTGCATTTTAGGTAAATTTTTAGGAAAACGTGTTCTGTTTGTCTTGGTAATTAATATGCTTTTTTCGGCAATTTTTTCATTTTGGATTTTTTACGAAGTAGGTATAAATAAATCAGTTTGTTATATAGATTTAGGGCCATGATTTCATATAGGTTTGCTAAAGTTAAACTGATTGTTTTTATTTGATAGTATTACTTCTGTTATGTTAGTGCTGGTAGTGTTTGTTTCTTTACTAGTACACCTATATTCGATTGATTATATGAGTGGAGATCCACATATAATACGATTTCTGGGTTACCTTTCTTTATTTACATTTTTTATGCTTATGTTAGTAACTTCGGGTAACTTTGTGCAACTTTTCCTTGGTTGAGAAGGCGTAGGCTTGTCCTCCTATTTATTAATAAATTTCTGGTATACAAGGATACAGGCTAATAAATCAGCCATGAAAGCCATTATAGTAAATAGGTTTGGGGACTTTGGGATTTACTTTTCTTTATTAGTAATATTTTTTTTCTTTAAAAGTTTCGATTTTGGTGTGGTTTTTAATCTAGTTCAATTTTTAGATACCCAACCTAGGATGTCATTTTTAGGCTTTAGCTTGAATAGGGTTGATCTTATTGTTATTTTCTTATTTTTAGGGGCAATTGGTAAATCAGCTCAACTGGGTTTACATACTTGGTTACCCGACGCTATGGAAGGGCCAACTCCTGTTTCGGCGCTTATTCATGCAGCGACTATGGTTACTGCCGGGGTTTTTGTCCTTATAAGATCATCCCCTATATTAGAGTATAGCTCTACCGGTTTATTTTTAGTATCTTTAATTGGTGGTTTAACTGCACTATTTGCAGGTACGGTTGGTCTAGTACAGTATGATATAAAAAAGGTTATTGCTTATTCAACCTGTAGTCAGCTAGGTTATATGTTTTTTGCTTGCGGTATGTCTAATTACTCTGTTGGCCTTTTTCACCTTTTTAATCATGGTTTTTTTAAAGCGCTATTATTTCTTGGCGCCGGATCAGTTATTCATGCTCTTTTAGATGAACAAGATATGCGTAAAATGGGTGGGTTAATAAAATTAATGCCATTAACCTATGTAGCTATTTTGGTAGGCTCTTTATCCTTAACTGGATTTCCGTTTTTGACCGGTTTCTATTCTAAAGAAGTAGTTTTAGAGATAGTATTTTCTAAGTTTTCGATTAATAGTTTTTTTATTTATTGATTGGGTGTGCTTGCTGCCTTTATAACTTCTTTCTATTCCATTAGGTTAATGTACCTTGTTTTTTTTGCAAGACCTAACTCACACGCCCGTGCGGTTAATTCATCGCATGAGTCCTCTTCTTTTATTTTTTATGTACTGGCTTTTTTAGGGTTTTTAAGTATTTTTATAGGTTTTATTTTTAAAGACCTCTTTATTGGTTTGGGTACAGATTTTTGAGCAAATTCTATTTTTAATCTCTATGTTAATTCTGATATTTTATATGCAGAATTTTTAGATTATTATTACAAACTGATACCGTTAGTTTTCAGTATAGTCGGTCTTTTTTTTTCCTTATTTGTTTATTTTGTGATATACGACTACACTGTTTTCGTTGTTAAAAATAAATTTTTTCGTTATGCGTATTTTTTTTTGGCTAAAAAATGGTATTTCGATCTTCTATATAATAATATTTTTGTGTTTAATCTGTTAAGTTCATTTTATCTCTTGACTTTTAAGATTATCGATAGAGGGCTTATTGAGCTTTTTGGCCCGTTAAGTTTTGTCAGATTAATCAATAAATCTTCTATTATATTCAGTTCGTTTCAAACAGGATTTTTATATAATTATATATTTGTCGTTTTATTAGGTTTAATGTTTTTTATCAAACTGACTTCCTCTTTATTTTTTCCAAGTTTTAATTCTTTTTTTAACTTTGGTTTATTTATATGTTTATTAAGTTTAATAATATTTTTATCTTTTGGTAATAAAAAACAAAATATCTAATGAAGAACATATCCTTTAAAGTAAATGATTTTCAATATACAATAAATAATAAATTGACCTTAATACAGGCTTGCTTAAAAAATAAGGTCGACATTCCTAGATTTTGTTTTCATGAAAAATTATCTATTGCAGGTAATTGTCGTATGTGTTTGGTGGAGGATTTAAAACAAGTTAAACCTTTAGCCTCCTGTGCTATTAATGTTTCTAATTCTATGAATATTTACACAAATACTTTAAAAGTTAAGAAAGCGAGGGAATCCGTATTAGAGTTTTTACTAGCTAATCATCCTTTAGATTGCCCTATTTGCGATCAGGGTGGTGAATGTGATTTACAAGATCAGTCAGTAGTTTTTGGGAGTGATAGGGGCCGGTTTTATGAATTTAAACGCTCTGTAGAGGATAAGGATTGTGGCCCGCTCATTAAAACTATTATGAATCGGTGTATACACTGTACACGTTGTGTTAGATTTAGCAACGAGGTAGCCGGTGTTAATATTTTGGGTGTTACAGGCAGAGGTTCCAAAATGGAAATAGGTTTTTATATTGAAAATTTAATGCGAAGTGAATTGTCCGGTAATGTTATTGACTTGTGTCCTGTTGGCGCTTTAACTTCTAAACCATTTGCTTTTACATCAAGGCCTTGGGAGTTAAAAAGTTATAATTCAATAGACGTTTTAGATTCACTACATAGTAATATACGGGTGGATATTCGAGGTACTAAGATTATGAGAATATTACCTAGAGTGAATTCTGAGTTAAATGAGGATTGGATCACGGATAAAATACGTTTTTCATATGACTCTTTTAGACGTCAACGACTTTACGACCCTATGGTAAAAATAAGTGGTAGTTTTTTAAAAATTGGATGAAAAAAGGCTATGCTATTTATTAAAAAGTTTTTTTGCAATTTTTTAGGTTTTAATCATTCTTCTTTTATACCTTTGCGTGGTTACATAGGAGATTATCTAGATTTAGAGACGATCTATACTTTTAAAAAATTTTTATTACTAAACGGTTCCAATTTTTTTTTACCGAGTTCTTCCTATAATGATTTAACCGCTCTTTATTCATTTAATACACCCCTAACTCGACTAGATGAAGGCGATTTTTGTATATTGCTTGATGTTAATTTAAGGGTTGAACTTCCGATTGTCAATTCTAGGATTAAGCAATTAGTTAGCAAAAAAATGTTACCTGTTTTTGTTCTGGGTTTTTATTCTAATTTTAATTATTTTGTTAAGCATATTTCTAACTCCTCTAAAACTTTATTACATGTGTTAGAAGGGTCACATTGATTGAGTGCTAAGATTTCAAAAAAATTCTCGTCCAAGCCGATATTTTTGATAGGAGATTCCTCCTCTTTATTAAAAGGATCTTTAATTGTGCCATTATTCAATTTTACTAATGTGATTTGCGATAATTGGAATGGTTTAAATATTATATCTAATGACTCTTCATATCTTTCTACCAAAGAATTTAATCTGTCATCTTCTCATTCTCAAAATAGCCATCTGCTCAACTTTCCTATAAACTTTGTTCTAAACTATGATAAGGCAGTCTTAGTTGATTCGTCTGCTTTCCAAATTTATCAAGGCCATCACGGAGATACAAACGCAATAAATTCAAACTTAATATTTCCGAGTACATCTTTTATTGAAAAAAATTCTTTTTACTCTAATTCATTAGCTATTGTTCAAAAAACTAAAAAGATCCTTTTTAGTCCTGGTAATTCTAGAGATGATTGAAAGATTTTAAATGCTTTAATAGATAATTTTGGGTTTTCTTATTTCAAGGTTAGAAATTCTTTTGACTTGGTTTCATTTCTTTCTGAATCTACACCTTTTATTTTATATAAAAGGTCTTTTTCGTTTAAATGCTTTGGTTTTTACGAACAGTTGGTTTATCATTTTTTTAATTATTTTTCAGTTAATAATAATTATTACATATATGATTCTATAACTCGTAATTCGAAAATTATGTCATTATGTTTTAATAAGTTTAAAATGAAGGGGTACAATTTTTTCTAGTTTTACCTTAAAGTTTAAAATTCCGCTTTTGCGCAAATTTTAATGTTTATATTTTTAATTTTTTTGTATTCCAAAGTCCCCCTTATAGCAAAGCCGTATGTGGGTGTAATGTCTAAAAATATTTCCGATGAAGTTGAATTACGATTTTTTTTTAAATAAATTTAACAATGTTTATAATAATGATATAAGGTTAGTGGATTTAAGTAATAAATGGTGATATCATAATTGTAGGGTTCATTTCGCTGGTAATCAAAAACATAGTTTTCATATTGTTACAAGAAGCCCATGACCTCTTTATTCCTCTATAGCCGCCTTGATGTTTACTTTTGGTTTAGTTATGCATATGCATAACTATTTTTACGGTAATTTGTTATCATTGGCTGGCTTTTTTCTAATTTTACTTATGATGTTTGTTTGGTGAAGAGACGTGATTCGTGAAAGTACCTTTAGTGGTTATCACACGAAAAAGGTGCAACAAGGATTGAGGCTTGGGGTAATCTTATTTATAATATCTGAAGTTATGTTTTTTTTTTTCATTTTTTTGGGCTTTCTTTCATGCTAGTTTATCCCCTAGCGTCGTGTTAGGTTCAGTTTGGCCACCTCTTGGTATTAATGTTTTGAATCCTTTAAAAATTCCATTATTAAATACTTTAATCCTGCTCCTTTCGGGTTTAACTGTTACATGAAGCCATCATGTTATTAGAGATAAATCATGGCAAAAATTCTTTTTTTCTAATTCTAATAATGAGGAATTTAAGGCACCCCTTTTAGATAACTATGTAATTTGTGCTTTTGCTTTATTTTTAACTGTATTTTTAGGTTTAGAATTTACTGTTTGACAAGGTTACGAATATTATAAGGCTAGTTTTTATATATATGATGGTGTTTACGGTTCAACTTTTTATATGACAACAGGTTTACATGGTTTACATGTCATAATAGGTACTTTATTTTTAATAGTGTGCTTTTTTCGTTTAATTGATCTACATTTTATTTATAATCATCATTTTGGTTATGAAGCGGCTATATGGTACTGACATTTCGTTGATGTAGTTTGGATCTTTCTTTTTTTATCTATTTATTGCTGAGGTTCCGGCGTGGATAGCTTTTTTAAGTAGTTTTTAAAAATGGCATTTTTATTATATTACACCTTATTTATTTCTTTTATGTTATGATTAGCTGCACTGCTAATTATTTCTTTTTCTATTTACGGTTCTCCGGAAAAGGTAAAGTTGATAAAAAAAACCTCATTATTTTTTTCATTTTTTCAGTTTATATTAATAATTTTTTTTTGAATTTTGTCGGATAATATTAGCGTTTTAGCTGAATTTGATATTTATAATTTTCAATTTTATAAACAATGGTTATTTCTTTATAATTTTCATTACGTTATTGGAATGGATAATATTTCTTTACTTTTTTTATTATTAACATTTTTTTTAACTCCGATTTGTATATTGATAAGTTGAAATAGTATAAAGTATAGGTATAATAGTTTTATTATCTGCCTTATTTTTATAACATTTATTTTATTTAATATCTTTTGTGTACTTGATTTGGTGTTTTTTTATATTTTTTTTGAAAGTATACTAATCCCTATGTTTATTTTAATAGGCGTTTGAGGTTCACGCCAAAGGAAAATACACGCTGTTTACCAGTTATTTTTTTACACATTATTAGGTTCTCTTTTAATGCTTCTTGGGATTTTGGTAATATATTCTCATATTCAAACGACTGATATTAGAGTTTTGTATAATACTAATTTTAGTTTTTATAGACAGTTAATTCTTTGGGCTTCTTTTTTTTTTGCCTTTTGCGTTAAAGTACCTTTATTTCCTTTTCATATCTGATTACCCGAGGCTCATGTTGAAGCACCTACTGTGGGTTCTGTAATTTTGGCTGGTGTATTACTAAAATTAGGTACATACGGCCTTTTAAGGTTTGTGATTCCGATATTTTGTGACGCTACTTATTTTTTTTTACCCCTTGTTTACACTTTATGTTTATTAGGGATAATATATACTTGTTGTAGTACCATTAGGCAGGTTGATTTAAAGAAGGTTATAGCTTATGCTTCAGTTAGTCATATGTCTTTTGTTATTTTAGGATTATTTACTTCTAATATTCAAGGTATAGGCGGTAGTGTTTTTTTAATGCTTAGCCACGGTATAGTATCAAGCGGTTTGTTTTTTTGTATAGGTTGTGTTTACGATAGGTATAAAACTAGAATTTTGAGATATTATAGTGGCCTAGTTTCTACTATGCCCATTTTCAGTCTTTGTTTATTCATACTAATACTTTCAAATATTAGTTTTCCCGGAACTAGTAGTTTTATCGGCGAGTTCTTAATTCTATTAGGTTTATTTGAAAATAACCATTTTGCAGCGTTAATTGCCACCTTTAGTATTATTCTTACAGCTGTTTACTCGATTTGATTATACAATAGAATAATTTTTAATAGGCTAGTTGTTAACTATTACTTAAGGTTTTCTGATTTTTCCAAAAAAGAATTTGTTGTCGGTTTTATTTTTTGTTTTATTACTATACTATTTGGTTTGAAAGGATCTTACATCATTTCACTCATTGAGGCTCCTCTTTATGTCTATTTAAGTTTTAAGTAAAATTATGAACGTTATTAATTTTATTTATTCAATTTTCGATAAAAAATTATTTAAGTGCGGTACTATTTCTTCTCGCGGTCTTTTTTATAATGATTTAAATTTTTTTCATTTTGAAATATATTTCCTTCTTGCTTTAATCACATTTTTAATTTTTTTTGTTATACTGTCAAATAAAAAAAATTATCGGTCTTATTACTACCTAAATGTTGGTGGGATATTTTCAAATTTGCTTCCATTTGTCGTTATATTGCTTCTTATTATTTTAAATACCAATACCAACGATTCATATTATTTATTTGCTGGTTTTTATTATAACGATGCTGCTGTTGTTTTCTTTAAAAATATAATTTTAATAGGGTTCCTTATTTTTACTTTTGCTATTAAGCAATATTTATCATATTTTAAATATTATGATTTTGAGTTTATCTTGGTTTTATTTATTTCTCTTTTTAGCAGCTTATTAATATTGAACTCTAATGATCTGATTAGCTTATTTTTTATAATTGAATTACAAAGTTTAACATTTTATATATTAGTTGCTTCTAAACAGACGTCTTCTTTTTCTACCGAAAGCGGTTTAAAGTATTTTATTTTGGGCTGTTTTTCTTCAGGTATAATACTTTTTGGGATTTCGCTTATATACGGTTTTACTGGCTTACTTTCTTATACTGATTTAACTTTATTTTTATCTGAAGTTTATGTAACAAATTTCATTTTAGATTCCAGTTTTTTTTCTTTTAGCGGATTCCTTATTGGGTTTTTACTTTTGACTGTTGGTTTTCTTTTTAAACTAGGGTCAGCCCCTTTTCATATGTGAATGCCAGATGTTTACGAAGGTTCACCTTTACTGATTACCGCTTATCTATCTACGTTGCCAAAAATTTCTCTGATATTTGTTATTTTTAAACTTTACTATTATGTCTTTTTTGAAGTTTTCTTATTTTCTCAAGGTTTGTTTACACTAACAGCTTTATTTTCTATTTTATTAGGCTCAATAGCAGCTATCTATCAGGTTAAATTAAAAAGGATGTTAACTTATAGTATGATCACCAATACAGGTTACTTATTGCTCGGTTTATCTTTTGGTGATATTTCTGGTATTTATATAACTATATTTTATCTTATTTCTTACATTTTTATCATGATAGGCCTATTTTTTTGTTTTTTATCACTAAGGGATCGTTCAAGCGGCCTTCTTGTTAAAAGAATAAATCTGTTTTCTAATTTACTTGAAGTTAATCCATCCCTTTCTTTTAGTATTTTCATATTGCTTTTTTCAATTGCAGGTATACCACCTTTACTCGGTTTTTATAGTAAATTCTTTTTATTCTTATTTTCTTTGAAATATAAAATGTATTGAATGACAATACTTTTTGTTATTTTCAGCGTTGTAAGTGTATTTTATTATATAAGATTAGTTAAATTGATGTACTTTAATAGAACCACAGGTTGGATATTTTTGTATGATATACCATTTTTGAATTCTTTAATAATCTCATTTATTACAATTATAAATTGTTTGTTTTTTTTTAACCCAAATCTTTTATTTAAACTTATTTATAATTTTAGTTTTTATCTATACATATAAAAATCTTCCTTGGTGCATGTTTAACCGTATACATATTACTGTAAATCAGCTCGTAGCATCGGACCTTTTTTTAGGTTATCATATTGCAAATTGAAATCCTCGTACAAATTTTTTTTTGATAGGTAAATATAAAAATACAAACATATTTAATCTAAATTATACCTATTTTTTGGCTAAAAAATTTATTGTATTTTTATCTGAATTATTTGTAAACAAAGGTCATTTATGATTAGTAAATGAGAATTTTTCCTTATTCAACAGAAGTAGTGAATTATATCAGCTGTATAGTTTATTTCCTGAAATAACTTTTTTAAATTCGAAATGGTGTAAAGGTATGCTATCTAATTATAAATACGTATCCATTGTTAAACCTGCTAAGTTCCCCCATAGTATTTTTGTACCTAATATTCAAAATAACCATTATGTAATAAACGAGTCTTTTATTATAAATATACCTTCTATTGCGATAGTGGATTCAATTGATAATCCCTCAAATGTTTTTTTTCCAATACCGGGTAATTCAAAAAGTTTGAAATCTTTATTCTTTTTTTATATGGTTATAGCTAAATCTTTATTTTACTCCCGTTATATTACATCATCTAAATTTATATTTAATTCCATAAATCGTTTAAATGGATTGAATTCAAAGCTTTACCGTAATCTATTCGTTCGTGATTATTTTGCTTTTTTTAAAAAGAGATTTTTGTTAGAGAATATAATATTTCTTTTTAAATCTGGATTTTTTTCCAAAAAAAAATTTAACTTCCTTTTTCGCCCTAAGATGCATATTACATCTAAAACATTATTGTTTAAATGAAAAATGCCTTTATTAATTCTTTCTAGTGTTTTCAAAAATGTTTTACATTGGGATATTTTTAACAAGATTGTATTAAAAAAACGTCTTGTAGTAAAAAATCTACAGTTTTTTAAAACATTAATGTTTGTTTTAATTTAATTTTTTATTGACTTTTTTATTTGGTGGATATAACTTAATAGGTAAAGTGACAATTTGTGAAGTTGTAAATATGGGTTCGATTCCCATTATTCACCCTCTGTATCGTTTGGCGGAATTGGTAGACGCGATGGGCTTAAAACCTATTTCCATGAGGAGTATTGGTTCGATTCCAATAACGGTCATTTTTATTTGTAGTAGAGTTTTGATAATCTAAATTTTTTTTTGTATCTTTTTACGATTTTAATATTTATGATTAAAGGTGAGTGTATGTTTATAACTAATTTTATATCTTCTTTTTTTATATTGTTTTTTAATACTATTGTATTAGATTTTTTCTTTTTTATAACACATAATCCTATAAAAGATGAAATTTTTATTTCATCTTCTTTTAGTAGTAGGTATTTTATGTAAAGAACCATACCTGTTTTTATAACGTTGTTATTTAGATTATTTTTTCTTTTTTTATTAATTTGATTTATTGCCATTTAAAAAATAATCTTAACGTTTTTTTTGTTGGTAATATTTGAGGTAGTTTTAATGAAAATTTTTCTAAACTTCTCGGATACTAAGCAACCTTTTGTTATAGCAAATATATAAGATTCCAGATCTAAAGTGATAATCATTTTAGATTGATTATAAGAGCCGATGGGTAAGTTGTGCTTATCCTTCTTTAACAATATGTCATAGCTGTTATTATTGGTTTTTGTATTAGATTTTTTCTTTAATCGAATAGTATACATACGATCCTTTAAATTTATCAGCATATAACCATGTTTTTTTATATAAAAAAAACAAAAATGAAAAACTTAGAAATTATTTTACAAAGTTCTAAAATGATAGGTTCTGGTCTAGCTACTTCAGGTTTAATTGGAGCAGGTGCTGGTGTTGGTATAGTTTTTGGTTGCTTAATTTTAGCTTTTTCGAGAAACCCTAACTTACAAAAAGAATTATTTAGTTACGCTTTAATTGGTTTTGCTTTAACTGAAGCTATAGGATTATTAGCTCTAGTTATGGCCTTTTTAATTTTATTTATATAGTTTTTAGTTTTATTTTATGTTAGGGTATCCAAGTTCGGTTAAGGGGAAAAGGCTGTAAACCTTTTGCTACAATGCTTCACAGGTTCGAATCCTGTCCCTACCATTATTTAGATTTTTTATTTATTTTAATTATGCGTTTTATAAAAAAATATCCTTTATTAAATATAGTAAATAGTTTTCTAATAGATTATCCAGCTCCTCCAAATATAAGTTATTTATGAAACTTTGGAGCGTTAGCTGCTTTTTGTCTTGGTATTCAAATTGTTACCGGTATATTTTTAGCAATGTTTTATGTCCCGAGTATTGAAAGTGCCTTTTCAAGTGTTCAGTATATAATGAGAGATGTTAATTATGGCTGATTAATAAGATATATTCACGCTAATGGTGCCTCATTTTTTTTCATATGTGTTTATATTCACGTTTTTAGGGGTTTATACTATAACTCTTATATTACCCCTCGTGAGCTTCTTTGAAATTTAGGTGTAACAATTTTGATAGTTATGATACTTACTGCTTTTTTAGGTTATGTTTTACCTTGAGGTCAAATGAGTTTTTGGGCTGCTACTGTTATAACTAGCCTTTTCTCTGCAATTCCTGTTGTTGGTGAATATATAGTCATATGGCTATGGGGTGGGTTTTCTGTGGATAACGCTACCTTAAATCGTTTTTTCAGTTTACACTACCTATTACCGTTTGTTATAGCGCTTTTATCTTTAATACATGTTGCTGTTTTACACGAAAGTGGTTCTAGTAACCCTCTAAATATAGCGTTATCGGTTGCTAATAAGGTTCCATTTCATCCTTATTTTATATTTAAAGATTTATTAGGAATTATTTTTTTTTTAATTGTTTTTTGTTACGCTGTTTTTTTCAAACCTGATAGTATTATTGACCCAATTAATAATGTTCCGGCTAATCCTCTAGTTACACCTACTCATATTGTTCCGGAATGATATTTTTTACCGTTTTATGCTATATTAAGATCAATTCCTAATAAACTGGGTGGTGTAATAACACTAGGTTTGGCTTTAATTGTGTTATTTTTATTACCCTTTATAACTAATAATGTTTTTAAGGGTTCCTTTTTTGAAATTTCTAAAACTATATTGTTTTGATCATTCCTTTCCGTTTGTGTTTTACTAGGTTGGATTGGTTTTAAACCTATTGAGGACCCTTATTTAATGCTGGGTCAAATGCTTACTGTTCTTTATTTTTTTTATTTTTTTAGCTTAGCTGTTATAGTACCTACTTTACAGGCCTATACCTTTAAAAATGTATTTGCAAAATAATGACAAGCTTTAATATTTTTTTTTTATTATTTTTTTCCTTTGTTATATTTTTTCTGGGGATTTTAGGAATATTTATTACAAGAAAAAATATTATTATAATATTAGTATCGATAGAATTAATGTTGTTAGCTGTTAACTTTAATTTTGCTATATTTTCTGTTTTATTGGAGGATATGTTTGGTCAGGTTTTTATTCTTTATACGTTGACCTTAGCCGGTGCAGAAGCTGCAATCGGATTAGCTATTTTAATCATTTTTTACAGAATAAGAGGTATAATTAGCGTCAATTTCGTCACCTCTTTAAAAGGATAGCTATTTGAATGTTTAAATTTGTTAGGGATTTTTTTGAAAACAAACAATCGTTTAATATTAAAACCTTTGCGATCTGATTAAACTCTTCTATTAAAAATAGAGCTATTTTTGTGTATTCGATGGCAACTTTTAGTATACTTGTAAGATACGTTTATATTCCTTTCACCACAATTATTGGTTACCTGATTTTGTTACGCTTTACTCGGCACTTTTTTCCTACAGTTGTGCTACAATTTGCTTACTCGTTTTTGGTGTTTTAAAAAGTGTAACACTTGGTGATCTGATAAGGAGATTTATCGATATAGATAGAATTCGTGAAAATAAAATAAGGGGCGAGAGGTTTAGAGAATTAGTCGCTGAAACCCATAATGCCCACGACTCATTTAAGATTTATTCCCGCAACCACTTATTGACTTTTGTCTCCTCTTTTTTTCTTTTAAGCGTCTCTTCTGGTACAGGTTTTGCACTTTACGTATCCGTTTGTGTATTGCTGTACAATTTATGAGTGCTATCTAATATACTTTATTTTGCTAGGTGTATACATCTAACACTTGTTCCAGATGATTTAAAAACTATAAGGCCTGCTTGATTGGTAAAATGAAATAATTTTAACGATAGTCTAGTTTTGATGAATGGTGCTGGTAACGTCATTAGTGAATCCACTACAGGATCTGGTTTGGGTAAAAAAATTTTAGATAAGGCTTCAAGGGTGGCTTCTAACTCTTTTAATTACGTAACTGATAGCAAGAATACCTTTACTATTATCAGAGGTTTAGTCCTGGCAGGTGGTGTTATTGCGAGCGCAGATTACGCTTCTGCTGAAGGTAGCCATAGAACTACTTATGTAACTAGAGCATTTGAAGTTCATGAGAATGGTACTTGTTCACCTGATCCTGACACACGTTTGAAGGCCGCAGCTTTACGAAGAAGAGGCATTGATTTATCTGATTGTTGTGAACCAAAAACCCGCTGTTTAAACCCTGAGCTTGTAGAAAATAAATATGAAGCCGTTAGGCCTTACGAAAGTAAAAGGTATTTAGCACTTGAACAAGAAAATAAAAAGCTTAGTTCTAAACAGTTTCCTACAATCAACTAAATTATTTTTTTTAAATTCCAAAGAAAGCGTGTAAAAGCAACTTTATTACAGAATTAAATATTACTGTTTTTCGTATTCTTTGCAAAAGATTTGTTACAACTTCTGATATAATGAAAAAATACCAATTTTTGAAGTCTAATTTACTACAAAATCAAAATATAAATGAACTATTCCTTCAGTATTTAAAAAACGATAGCAATATCGGAGTTATCAAAAGTATTGTTGACGGTGTTGTTATAATAGAAGGTCTTTCTAACGTTAAAGCTGGTGAAATGCTTCAATTTTCTAACGATATTCAAGGTATGGCGCTAAATCTAAATTCTGAAACAGTCTCTGCTGTTTTATTTGGTGATGAAACAAAGATCAAACCTGGTGAATACGTCGAAGGAACTGGAAATATTATTAGTGTACCTGTTGGTATGAGTTTATTAGGAAGAGTTGTAAATGCTCTAGGTCAACCAATAGACAATAAAGGAGATTTCCCGGGCTCGGAATTAAAACAAGTTGAAGTTAAAGCCCCTGGTATTATTACAAGACAATCAGTTAACGAACCAATGATTACCGGAGTTAAAGCTATTGATTGTTTAGTCCCAGTTGGAAGAGGTCAAAGAGAGTTGGTTATTGGTGATAGACAAACTGGAAAAACTTCAATATGTTTAGATGCTGTTTTAAATCAAAAATACGAAAATTCTAAAAATAAAAAAAATGCTTTATATTGCATCTATACTGCAATAGGTCAAAAAAGGTCCTCTATTAGTAAGCTAGTTACTTTACTTGAAAAAACTAATTCCCTAGAATATAGTATTATTGTGGCTGCAACAGCTTCTGAAGCAGCACCACTTCAATACCTTGCCCCATACACAGGTTGTGTTATAGGAGAATATTTTAGAGATAATGGTAAACATGCTTTAATCATCTACGATGATTTAAGTAAACAAGCGGTTGCTTATCGTCAAATGTCATTATTACTAAGAAGACCTCCTGGTAGAGAAGCTTATCCGGGTGATATTTTCTATCTTCACTCTAGATTGTTAGAAAGAGCCGCAAAATTAAATAAAAATTTTGGTGGTGGATCACTAACAGCCTTACCTGTTGTCGAAACACAAGCAGGTGATGTTTCTGCTTATATCCCTACAAATGTTATCTCTATTACTGATGGTCAAATATTTCTGGAAACTAATCTTTTTTACAATGGTATTAGACCTGCTGTAAACGTTGGATTATCTGTTAGCCGTGTCGGTTCTGCTGCTCAAATATTAGCTATTAAGAAACTTGCAGGTTCTTTAAAATTAGAACTAGCTCAATATAGAGAAGCTTTAAGTTTTGCTCAATTTGGTAGTGATCTAGATGAAACAACTAAAAATTTATTATCAAGGGGTAATATGTTAACAGAGTTATTAAATCAAAATAGATTTACGCCTATACCTATAGAAAATCAATTTGTTTTAATGTATTCTGGTATTAAGGGGTTTCTTACGAATGTAAATAATAAGGTTATTAGATCTTATGAAAATGAATTATTTAATAGGATCTCAAACTATTCTGTTTTTAACACTAATGTAATTTTACTATCTAATAACGAATATTATAAAAAAAAGAATAATAATAACGTTGTAGCCTTCTTTATCAGCTATTTCAAGTTTATTACTACAAATATTTTTGGCTTTTCTGCTAAATAGTTTTATATTTTTTTACATTTAAAAAATGGTAAGCTTAACTGTTTATTTTATTCTTTTATCACTATATTTAATATTGAATGTAATTTTAACAGTAGCATTCTTAACATTATTTGAAAGGAAAGTATTAGCCAGTATTCAAAAAAGGAAGGGTCCTAATTGGACCGGTTTTTTGGGAATCTTGCAACCACTTGCTGATGCTTTAAAGCTTATATTAAAAGAAAATCCTGTTCCACAAAATGCTTCATCTGTTTTATTTTTTGGCGGCCCTCTTATATTATTAATTTTAAGCCTGAGTGCCTGGTTCGTCATTCCTTTTAATAACGAAACTGTCGTATCTGATATAAATATTGGGATCCTTTACGTATTTATGGTTTCATCTTTAAATACATTAAATATAATAGTTGCCGGGTGGTCGAGTAATTCTAGATACGCATTTTTAGGTGCACTACGTTCTATTGCACAAGTTATAGCGTATGAGGTTGTTATTGGTATAATAATTATAAATATAATAGTTTTGAGCGGATCTTTGAATTTTTTAAAGATAGTTTGAGCGCAAAAAGATCTTTGATATGCTTTTGTGCTTTGAGCCCAATTTTTTCTTTTTTTTATTGCTATGTTGGCGGAAACTAACAGGCACCCTTTTGATTTGGCTGAAGCTGAATCAGAGCTTGTTTCAGGTTATAATGTTGAACATAGTAGTGTATTATTTGCTTTATTCTTTTTATCAGAATATGCAAATATTATACTACTTTGTCATGTAGCTACTATACTTTTTCTTGGTGGTTGAACTATGCCTGATTTATATTTTTTTATTAAATTTTTCTCCGTAGAATATTATGTAAGTATTGATGAATTTTTTTACGCACTACGTTCAAACTTTTATTATATAACATGAATTTATCATTCTCTAGTTTATATAATAAAAGTTTATATTTACCTATTCGCTTTTATATGAGTCAGGGCAACTTTGCCAAGGTATAGATATGACCAATTAATGCGATTAGGTTGGAAAGTTTTTGTTCCGCTTACGATTGGTCTAGTCTTTATTAGTATTTCATTAACTTTATTTTTTGATGGTTTTCCTTCGGAAGGGGGGTATATAAATCATTTTTTTTCTAGCGATATTTTTATATAATTTTTAACCGTATTTTAAAGATCTTTATATCAGCGGGGTAGTTTAAGGGTAAAATGTTATCCTCCAAAGTTAAAGATAAAGGTTCGAGTCCTTTCCCCCCTGTGTTTTTTTAATTATTTAAGTAAATATATGCGTATTAATTTAAATTTTCATTACGATAAGCTACATTTAAAGGAAATCATTATTTTAATACCTAAATACCATACTAATATGGTTTCATTTCTCACACCTATTTTAGGCTTATATGGTATAAATGTTAAAGAATTTATTAACGATTTTGAGATAAAAACTAGATTTATTAATTTTGACGTTATTGTACCAACTTTAGTAAAAATTTCTAAAATAAAAACATTCGAAATAATACTAAAAACACCTTATGTCATTTCTATTCTTTCAAATTTAAATAATTTTTCTGTCACCAAACCAAATATTGATCTTCTTTCAGTTTATAAAATTTCACTATTAAAGTCTGTTTTTCACTCAAATTTTTTGGACGTATTCCACAGACGTATTTATTTATCACTAAGGAAGTATTTATCCTTAGTGATAAAAGTTAACTTCCATTTAAGTGTGAGCTCCGCTTTGGCAAAAAAGAGTCTTTCAAATTTAAACAATTTATTGTTATTAAAATTTAATATACAAAATAACATTTTATTTGCTAAGTTGTTGAATAATCGTTATGGCTTATTTGTTAGCTTTAATAACAGTTCTGCTTCAAATTTAAATTATTTAAAGACGGTTTTAGCTATTCAAAATATTTCTATTTTTAAAGCCAAGTCAAACCTTTTATCCTCCTTAACAGGCAATAAATATTTTTTTGGAAATATTTATTTTATAGGTGCAACTAGTTTGAAATATTTTATAGGTTTTTTAAAAGAAGTTAGCTTAAAATCCTTTGGTAGCAATTTTTTCCCTATTTTCTTTAAGATTAGGTCTAATTTGGTTAGTCAACCGTTTGTAAAACTTTTTTTATCTGTATTCAATTCACAGGTTAAGTTAATAAATTTTTACGCTTTAAGAGTTATTTATACGATTTTTATAAAAATATTTAAAAATTTAAACTTTTTAAATAAAAAACTAACATTTTTGCTAAATAGGAATAATAGTAATAGTAATGCCAACATATCATCAAATATTAAAGAATCCTAGAAGAAAAAAAATGCATACTAATAATGTAAAGGCTTTAGAAGGTTGCCCGCAAAAAAAAGGCGTTTGTGTTAAGCTTAGAATTGTCAAACCAAAAAAACCTAATTCAGCTCAAAGAAAAGTGGCTAAACTGCGATTATCTACACGCAGGATGATTATTGCTTACATACCCGGTCAAGGCCATAATCTACAGGAATATTCTTCCGTTCTAGTTTCAGGAGGTCGAGCACCAGATCTACCTGGTGTTCGTTATACTTTAATAAAAGGTAAATACGATTTTAGTTGAAAAGAAAGCTTTGAGAGAAAAAAAAAATTATCTAAATATGGGTATTCGACTAAAAAAAAATTTTAAGCGTTTTTATTTTAAAAGCTTTTACTTTAAAAGAATTTTAAAATCGAAAATTAAACGTTATAACAGTTTTTTAAAATTATATAATAGTGCTAAAAGCTTATCGCAGCATAGTTTTAGAAGGCGAAATAAGAAGGGTAAATTTAGGGTTAAAAAGCTTCGCTTAGGTAAGTTTAAAAGAGCCTTATTCGTTAAAAGGCTTTATAAATTGGGTTATAAAAAAAGGTATTTTTTTTGTTATCTACGTCAAAGAATAGAGTCGATTAGATTAAAAAAGTTTTTGGTTAAGTACAGGTGAAGAAATAAACAGCGTTTATGGAAAAGGATATACCGTAGAGGTTTTAAGCGATTATATTTCCGTTTTTTTAAAAAAAAATCCATAAATTTCACTGCGCGTCATTTTAGAACAGCCAACAGTTTTTATAAATCCCACGGGCTTTATTTTTTTTTAAAAAATTTTGTTAAATACAGTAGGCTAAAGTTAGTTCTTGCAAGATACGGTAAAATATTTAAAAATAAAAAAAAAAAAGTTATTTGTAAGTTGTCAAAGGATAGAGTTGAAAAATTAATTCTGCTAAATATCTTTTTCCAAGGCCTTACTTCTAGGGGTAAAAAAAAACTTTCTATTAGTATTTTTAAAACCCTTTTTTTGCTTCTAAAATTTAAGTACAAGCGAAAATTTATTGATTGTTATTTGCAATTTTTGGAAAAAGTTAGGCCTTTAATATATTATAAGGTTATGTTTATTGGAGGTAAAAAATATAAAATACCTACGTTAATGCCTATATCAAAGAGCTACTCCACTAGTATTAGATGGTTAATAAATAATGCTGATAAGAGGGATATTGCAACTTCTTTATTTAGCCAAATAAATATTTCATTAAAAAATGAAGGCTCTTTGATTAAATATAGAAAAGAATATCACTCCGCCTCTTTTGAAAATAAAAGTTATATAAGATTTTTAAGATTTTTAAAAACAGGATTTTAATATGTCCACATTATTGTGAAAAGATAGGCCAATAAAAAATTTAACGTTTGGTTTAAAAAGGATATCCGGGAGAAATAATCAAGGTAGAATAACTAGATATCATCGCGGAGGTGGTGTTAAGAGAATGGGGCGCTTAATAGATTATAAAAGGTATATATGAAATATTTTTGGTTTTGTGCACAGGGTAGAGTACGACCCAAAAAGAAATTCTTTAATTGCTTTGATTGTTTACTCTAATGGTGTTATGTCATATATTTTAGCTCCAGAAGGTTTATTAGTGGGTGATTGTATCTTTGCGAAAGAGAATATTGTTCTAAAACCGGGAAACTCTACATATTTACAACACATACCTATTGGTTTGAAAATTAATTCTATTGAATTAAGCGAAAATAAAGGGGCTCAGTTCATACGTGCTGCTGGTTCTTATGCTACTATAATAAGTAAATTCGAAAAAATTGTGATTTTGAAATTAAAATCAGGTGAGTTAAGAAGAGTTCATTCAAATTGTATGGCAACAATCGGCTCAATTTCTAATTTTCAATATATATATAGGAATTTTAGAAAGGCAGGGTTTTACAGACTTAAAGGTTGGTTGCCAGTTGTTAGAGGTGTGGCAATGAACCCTGTTGACCACCCACATGGTGGTGGACAAGGAAAAACTTCCGGTGGAAGGCCTTCTGTAACCCCTTACGGAGTTATAACTAAAGGTAAACCAACTCGAAAAAATAAGTCAGCTTTTATTGTCAGAAGGAGAAAATCTTAGTAAGAAAATGCGATCGGTTTGAAAGGGTTGTTTTTACAAAAATAATAATAACGGTTTAAGTAAGTCTTCAACTGTGATTAATACTATGTTAAAGAAGAAATTTACTTTACATGATGGTAAATCTTACAAATCTATTCTTATCGATCGTTCTATGGTTGGTTTAAAGATAGGTGAGTTTGTTTTTACTAGAAAGATGGGGGTTTTGCATAAAAAAAAAGTATTAAAAAAAAAAGGTAAAAAATAATGGGTCATATTATAAATCCTATTTCTTACAGACTATATAATATTAGATATTGAAATAATAATTGGTTTTCAGGTAGCTTGAATTATTCTTATTTAATAAATCAGGATATACTTATAGACCGTTTTTTTAGAAAGTTTTTAACAACCCACCTTGATTCGACTAACGCTGGTATAATATTTGTTAATTTAAAAATTATACGTTCTTTCAATAATATATCTTTATATGTTTATATACATGATAGTTTTCTTGATCTACTGTTTTTTAATTTAAAAAAAAATGCTAGATTTTTATTGATTAAGCGATTATTTAACAAGAAGTTTTATAAAAAATACAGGAAAGCACTTAGACAAAATAAACAATTGAAGCAAGGGCTTTTTATGTTGTTAAAAAAAAGAGTAATTTTAAGGTATTCGAGGAAATTATTTTTTCTTTTCATAAAAAATAAGATTTTAAAAATTTATTGGGAAAGCTTCAAAACACTGTCACTTTTTTATCTAAAAAGGTTTAGTCGTTCAAGCTTTTTATCAAAAATTTTTATTATCGGATTATCGAAAATGAATGTTAATGCAAACATAATTAGTGAATTTTTTTTTATCCGTTTAACGCAATATTATACTATATGGGAGGTTTTAAGAAATATAAACTTTCTATTCAAATCCCTTATGAAAAAGAGAAGGTTAGTAAAGGGGTATAAAATAACATGTTCGGGTCGATTTTCTCGTAAACAAAGAACTACCTACAGTTGGAAGGCTTTTGGCAGTCTAGCTTTTAGTACTGTAAAATCTAAATTAGATTATAGTTATAAAACAATCGCTTTAAAATATAGTTCTTGCACTATAAAGGTTTGGGTTAGATTAGGTAAAAAAAAATCTAATTTAGTTGATTTTGTAGTTTAATATAATAAAAAATGAGATTTAAAAAATATTTTAAAATAAAATATAAAAACAATAACGTATATGAACACGATTTAATACATTTTGGAGATTTTGGATTAAAATCATTGGGTAATTGTAATTTAACTTCTGAACAACTAACAGCATCACTTAAAGCAATAAAGCGTGTTATAAAGAAGAAGAATTTTTTAATAATTAAGGCTTTACCTTTTTGGATGTTAACAAGAAAACCTCGTGATGTTCGTATGGGAAGAGGTAAAGGCAGTCCAGCAGTGAAGGTTTATCCCTTGAAGGCAGGTAAAATTATTTTTGAGTTTAAAAATGTTAACGAGACCTTGCTATTAAGAGCCTTAAAATCATCTTCACTAAGATTGCCCGTACCTACTAAAGTTGTAAAAAAATATGATAAACGTACAGACTGTATTAAAAGTAGCTGATAATTCTGGGGCAGTATTTGTTAGTTGTATAAGATTGTTAAATTCCTCCTCAAGAGTCGGCGCGGGCGTGGGTGATACAATAACAGTAGTTGTAAAAAAAAGTATTATAAAGAAAAATATTAAGAAAAGTAAAGAGGTAAAAAAAGGACAAGTCTGTTCTGCGGTAATTCTAAGGACTATAAAGGGAGTAAAGAGATGGGGAAATTTTTTTTTAAGATCTTCTTCTAATTCAGTAGCATTAATAAATAAGTATTGTTTGCCAATTGGGTCTAGATTATTAGGGCCTGTTTTTCGCGAAATTAGAGTTAATTTAAAATTTAGTAAAATAATTTCAATAGCACAAGTTACCCTTTAATGAGATTTTACAACCGCTACAATAGTTCATTAAAAAATTATTTACTTTGTAGTATTAATTCATTTAATACTAACACATTGAAAATTCCATTAAAACCTACCTTGTCTGCAGTTTTTAACACGTTTAGGGGGGAGAGGAGCTTAAAATTTATAAAATTGTATTTAATGATACTGTACGTTTCTAACCAAAAACCGTTTATAAAAAAGGTAAAATTTAGTTACATAAAAAAGAAAATACTTAAAAGGTTTTTTATTTCGGTTTCACTAAATAAAAAAAACTCTTTCAATTTTTTTATGTATATGTTAAACTTTTATAATTACTTTTTTCATATTTACTATCAGAAATGCCTTAAGTATAATAGGTTTGAAAATAGCCTTATACTTTATATAGATAATATTCAGTTTTTCTTTAAAAATTACAATAAACAAAACCAAAAGACGCAAATTAAGCTGGCATTTAATTTGCGTAATAGCCAAGCAAGTATACTGTTTAAATACTTAAACAATATGTTTTTAATAAAAGTAAAAAATTAATTATGAAGTACCTCTTAATAAAAAATAAAAAATTGTATAAATTATTTTTTAAATTTGAATTGAAAAGGTTACAGTACAAGTCTGTGATGTTAAACACAAGATTACCAAATTATATAAGACAGAAAGCTTTCATGTATATTAACAAGTTAGATAAAAACACTTCTTATGTCGCCATTAAACAACGTTGTTTCTTATCTAACAACGGAAGATCAGTTTTAAATCATTTTAAACTGTCTAGAATAAAACTAAGACTATTAATTTCTAATAACTACGTAAACGGTGTAAAAAAATTTAATAAATAAAAAAAAATGAGTCTATTGAGCAACATGATAAGTATTGTAAAAGTGGGTTATAATGCACGACATTTGCAGGTAATTGTACAAAACTCAAAACTTTGTATAAATGTTTTGAGTGTACTATACAAGTTGGGGTATATAAGAGGTTTTATAATTAAAGATCAAAAAAATATTACAATATTATTAAAATATATAAATAATAAACCTGCAGTCAGAAATATTGCAGTAATTTCAACGCCCGGTAGACGCACTTATCTAAAACATAAAAAACTTGAAAAGTTTTTGACAAAAAAAGATTCTGGTTTTTTAATTTTATCAACATCCAAAGGTATTTTAACTGACGAGGAGTCAAATATGTTTAAAATAGGCGGTGAGGCTTTATTAAAAATAAACTAAAAAAATGGAATTATTAAAGGTAATAAAATCACAAGATAAAATAACTTTAAAGACAGAAAAAGTTAATAAAAACGTTTTTTTTTATTTTAAAAATAAAAAAAAAATATTATTAAAAATTACTTTTAGTGGTGAGCTTTTTTTAAAAGAAAGAACTTTAATCACTTTAAATAATTTAAACTATTCTAATTATTCTAACTATATAAAATTTATGGCAAAAAATTTAGAAACTTTTTTTTATGACCAGTACAATTATTTTTCTAAATTACATATGATTGGGTTAGGTTTTAAAAATTTTATATTACGAAAGCACCTGTATATACTTGTCGGCGATTGTAATTACATAATATTTCGCATTCCAGACAGCTTAAAAATTTTCTGTAAAAAAAATCAAGTTTTTATACTAGGCGAAAGTAATGTTGAGATTTTTAATTTTATGTCGAATATAAAACGTGTTAAAAAATCTAATTTTTATAAAGGTAAGGGGGTATTACAGTTTAAAAATTTTAAATTTACAAAATTAAAGGTTGGTAAAAAGCAAAGGTTTATGTAATTAGAATATCAAGTATGAAAAAGCTTCAAAATTTTAATACATTTGTATCAGATAACAAAAATAAAAACATTTTTAGCGCATTGAAAGATATTCACGGTGTAAATTTAAAAAAAATCAATAAAATGGGTTTGGTAATGGGTCTTGACAAGTTTGAGAAAGTTAGCAGTATGAATTTTGAACTTTTTTCTTTAATAAAAAAACAGGCTATTTTTTTTTATAACTTAGAAGAAAATAAAATATTTAATAACGTTAACAAAAAGAAAAAAATAAAAAATTATACAGGAATGCGTCATATATTAAAACTTCCGGTCAGGGGCCAAAGAACCCACACCAATGCTAAAACGCCATCAAAAAATATAAAAAAGGAATTATAAAATGAAAATTTTAAAACCCATAACTTTTAGAAAACCACGAATAATTTCACAGAAAAAAGTACTTCGCTCTAAATTGTCCAAGGTAAAAAAAAGTCCTTGGTATAAAGCAAAAAAAAATTATGTAAGTTTCAGACAACGATTAGTATTAGCTAAAAAAAACCCAAATAAGAAGCGTTATTATTTGTTTTTTAGCAAGAAAAGAAATAATGTTTTTTTAACTATAACTGATGTAATAGGTAGGGTAGTAGTGTCACAATCAGCAGGATCTTGTAAAATTACTACAAAAAAAAAAAAAAGATCCCCGGATACGTTAAAAACTGTTTCGGCATCTGTCGCAAAAATAGCACGCGCAAAAAATATAAAATATTTGTTTAAATTTTTTATGAATACAAATCAGACAAAAATAGGAAAAACAATTTTTGAAAGTTTTAAAAAAACAGGTCTATTTATACTACAAGGAGTTGTGGTAAAAAATAAAAGTCACGGCCTTTTAATGAGAAAAAAAAAAGCAAAAAGATTATAATAGGATTATAGGTTTTTAAAATTTTCTCACATAAGGAGTTTTTTGATACAGGCGCGGCTTTGATCTATGTACGTGAGCTAAAAAAAAATCTGTATAAGGTGTTAGAGGAAAGTATTAAAGAATATTAATTATGTATAGATTTTGTATAAAGAAGCAAAAATAAACAATTAAAATCAATAATAAAAAAATGGTGTTATAGTATATAGATGAATATATATATATATATAAGATAAATATATTAAATAAAGTTCTATAAAGGTTTTTATAACCTTCGAAAAAATGGGGTTTATCTTGTTCGGTCATAGCTAGATAAACCGTATTTTCATATGCCACAATTAGATAAATTATCTTTTGCTACACAATATTTTTGATTAACACTATTCTTTTTTGGTTTATATTTTTTAAGTGTTAATTTTTTTGTTATTTTGGTATTTAAAAATCTCAAATTAAGAAATATTATATATAAGATTTGATACTTCTTTTTATACAGGTTTGATTATGTGGATTATAATAACAAACATAAGTCATTAGTAAACACGTCCTTTAGTTTTATTTATTATACTTTATACATTAATTTTTTCATATTAACAAAAATTAATTTTATATTTGAAAAAACAAAAAGTATAATAAATAAAACTCAAACATTAAATCAATCTCAAAGGCTTTTAATGATCAGTTTGTTAAACAACTTTTTAAATTCGAACAGTGTTGATTTTGTTAAAAAATTTCAAGAATTGAATATTGATGAAATATAGCATACTATTATTCTTTACATTATTTGCAATAAACAATTTATTACATTATATTAGCGAAAAGGTTATTATTGTTATATTTATAGTATTTTTATTTTTTTTAATGGGCTTCTTATCAAATATTATAAATAGCGAATTTAAATCAAAAATTGATTATATATTAAACGATATTAATGCTTATGTAAATGTAGTTTTTAATTTTCTTTATATAAACAAACTTTTTTATTTAAATTTAAAATCCTTAAAAACCGGCTTCTTATCTCTAAACTCGATATTAGGCAAAAAAATTGATTCTTTAAAATTTTATACAACGTTAAGTAACAAATTAAATGCAATAAGTAGTACTACTGTTTTATTATTAAAATAGTTGTTGAAGTTTTACGCATTTTTCCTTTTAAACAATCACTTTCATGACATTGGAATATATTTACATTTTTATTTTCTTTTGAGGAGCTTTCTTTATTTCTTGCTTATTAATTTTTCTTTCATATTTCCTGGTTTATCAGGAATCAGATATCGAAAAAAATTCTGCATATGAGTGCGGCTTTCAGCCATTTGAGGATACGAGGAGCAAATTTAATGTGAGGTATTATTTAATAGCCATATTATTTATGATATTTGATTTAGAAATAATGTATTTATTTCCTTGATCAATTTCAATATCAACGGGAAGTTTTTTTGGAGTCTGGGCGATATTTTTATTTCTAATAATACTAACAGTTGGCTTTATATACGAGTGGCAGAAAGGTGCATTAGAATGGGACTAAATTTTTTTATGTCTAGAAAAATTTACTACATAAAATTACTTACCGGTTTGTATAAAAAATTTATTAAAGCATTGATAGTGAAAAAAAATGAAAGCAATAATGCATACTTGTTAGTTGAAACAGCAAATTTTTATAATCTTGTATTTAGCCTACAACGTAGTAGTCTAACACAATTTAAAGTTTTAAATGATGTATGTATTGTAGATTATCCGGAAAAAATTGATAGATTCGAATTGAGTTACAATTTATCCTCTATTAAGTATAATTTTAGGATTTTTATCAAAACTTACACATCCGCATATGTTCCTTCAATTTCAACTTTATTTAATAGTGCAAACTGAATAGAGAGGGAATGTTGGGATATGTTTGGCGTATTTTTCACCAATCACCTGGATTTAAGAAGAATATTAACTGATTATGGTTTTGAGGGCTTTCCTTTAAGGAAGGATTTCCCGTTAACAGGATACATAGAAATACGTTACGACGATGAAAAAGCAAACATCGTGTATGAACCTCTTGAATTATCCCAAGAATATAGACTTTTTAATTTTACCAGCCCATGAGAAAAAATCAAATAAGCCCATATATAAAGACATCAAAGATAAAAAATTTTACAATGAATTTTGGTCCACAACACCCGGCAGCACATGGTGTTTTAAGGCTTATATTAGAATTAGATGGCGAACTTGTTAGAAAGGCTGACCCGCATATCGGATTGTTACACAGAGGTACGGAGAAGCTAATTGAGTACAAAACTTACATTCAAGCACTGCCTTATTTTGATCGTTTAGATTATGTTTCAATGATGTCGCAAGAACACGCCTACTCTCTTGCTATTGAAAAACTGCTTAATTGTAATGTTCCAATTAGGGCCCAGTATATACGTGTAATTTACAGCGAATTAACCAGAATATTAAATCACATTCTAGCCGTTACAACTCACGCCATGGACGTTGGAGCTTTAACGCCGTTTTTATGATTATTTGAAGAACGGGAGAAGCTAATGGAATTTTACGAAAGAGTGTCAGGCGCTAGAATGCATGCTGCATATATAAGACCTGGCGGTGTCGCTCAAGATTTTCCATTAGGCTTATGAAACGACATAATGCAATTTGTTGAACAATTCTTTTGACGTTTAGTAGAAGTCGAGGAGCTCTTAAACGGCAATAGAATTTGAAAACAAAGACTGGTTGATGTCGGAATAGTAACAGCAGAGGAAGCTTTAAGCCACGGATTTAGCGGTGTAATGTTAAGAGGTTCTGGCATAGCTTGGGATTTAAGAAAAAATAATCCTTACGAGGTATATAATAAACTTAATTTTAATATTCCAATAGGCAAAAATGGTGATTGTTATGACAGGTACCTTATACGCGTATATGAAATGTACGAGAGTTTAAACATCATTAAACAGTGCTTAACTGCAATGCCTGCTGGTTTGATAAAAGTGAATGACAAAAAGATTACACCGCCGGAAAGAACTGACATGAAGTATTCAATGGAATCACTTATTCATCATTTTAAGCTCTATAGCGAAGGTTTTAATGTTCCGGAAAACGAAACATACGCTTGTGTAGAAGCACCAAAAGGTGAATTTGGTGTGTATGTAGTGTCTGATGGTTCAAATAAACCTTACAGATGCAAGATAAAAGCCCCTGGGTTCTTGCATTTACAGTCCTTAAACTCTATGTCAAAAGGACATATGATAGCTGACGTTGTTACCATAATAGGTACACAAGACATTGTTTTTGGTGAAATAGATAGATAATCGATGATTTTTAATCCTCTAGAACAATTTAGAATTTCAGTTTTACAAAAATTATTTTTTGGAAACATTGATATTTCAATTACAAACAATACAATAATTTTATTTGTAATCCTTATAGGCTTTACATTTTTATTTTATGTAAATTATTCAACTAATACTTATATTCCTAGTAAATGACAATATGCGGTGGAAAATATTTACCTGTTCGTATTACAATTATTTAAACAACAAATTAATAATATAGTAGCTCTTAAATACTTCCCCTTGGTTCTTTTCGTTTTTTCGTTTATTTTATTTGCAAATCTTATCGGACTTTTACCCTATGGATTTACTATTACAGGCCATATAATTTTTACATTTCAGATAGCCTTTTCTTTGTTTTTTGGAATAACATTAATAAATTTTTTCAACAACAAGACAGAATTTTTTAATCTTTTTGTACCAAGCGGAGTACCTAAACCTTTAATACCATTTCTGGTTGTTATAGAAGTTGTATCATATTTAATAAGACCTTTTAGTCTATCGGTTCGACTTTTTGCAAATATGCTAGCAGGACATACCCTTTTAAATATATTAAGCGCCTTTATTTTTAATGTTTTTAAAAAGTATGCTTTAATTTCATTTTTACCCTTACTGTTTATAGTTTTTATTATAGTTTTAGAGTTTTGTATTGCAATAGTGCAAGCCTACATTTTTTCAATTCTTACATGCATATATCTTAACGATATATATAACACTAGTCATTAACTTAGTTAAATTTAAAAGAAATCTCTTGGAGTTTAACACATTATTGTCAAAAAAAAAAAAAAAAATGATATCTCCTATAATACTAATCTCTGTTCCTGTAATTACAATAATCTCATTGGCTACTGCGTATTTCTTTGCACCGGATATCGACCCCGCGCTGACTTTATTATACCCTGACATTCCTGTTCGTCGTATTTGACCTATGGTTTTTGATGAGAATCGAGATGAATTGTCACCTTACGAACTCCGTTGTTTTTTAAGTAATGTTCATCGAACCGAGCTAGGACATTTCACCTGTAACGTAAAATATCCTATTCTAGCAATAAACAGCTTTGATGATGTAGCTTTGTTTACGAAAAACTACGTCGGTGCTTGTGGGAAGTCCATAAATGTTAATCCAGAAGGCCAATTTTCTTTTAGTTGGCCCACAACATATCATAATGATAAAAATTCTGTGCACGTCTTTTCTTTTACGGGAATTCGTGAAATATTAACCGAGGGTGATCTAACTGAGGAAGATCAAATTGTTGTTGATTGATTTAATTCTTGAGCAAAAGATAACCCTTGGTGGACATATTTATTCGTTAGTCCTGATGATCCAGGCAATAGTGATGGCAGCCCTTCATGTATCAAAATCACGTATTTTACCCATCAAGTGTATACTCCTGAACCTGGTGGAGTAGGTTGTGATGGGTTAGTGTACGATACTACAAGACTTAGAGCCCAATATCCGGAGCCTGTAATGTATTCTACTGCGGATGTTTTAAATCAGCCGCCGTTTACTGTGAGTAAGGAAGGCCTTTTCCCTAGACTTTGCCTAATTGAGTTATTGAAATCAGCGATACCCGATTACCATATTGGTGTAATACATTCTTATTCTACTTTTTATACTACTCTCGTTCACCCGGTTAACAATCTTCCACCACAAGATTTCATTTCTGTTCATCTAGAAGGCGCTGGTAGCTATAAGGATTTTAATCCAGGCCCTCTTTCAAGTTCTGCCGGCAATCCAGCTGATTCAATAAGCTCTGTATTTCCAAAAATATTAATTTTTGTTGCCTGCGCGACTACCTTAGCTCTTTGTACTTATTTAGGTTATAATTACATTGGTTAATCTTTTTCACATTAACTTAAATTTTAATGTTTTTGATTTCCATTTTTGTAGCAGTTATCTAGACGCCGTTTGTTCTTACTTTTTAAAAAGGTTACAAAGCTGGGATATAGCCAAAGGGCAAGGCGGTGGGTTTTGAACCCATGATTATAGGTTCGAGTCCTATTATCCCAATTTGTATAGCTCAATTGGTAGAGCAATGGTCTCTTAAACCAGAGGTTTTGGGTTCGAGTCCCAATACACCCATTTTAAACCCTTCGTCTAATGGTAGGACGTTAACCTTTCACGTTAAGAATATGAGTTCGATTCTCATAGGGTTCAATAAAACACCTATAACTCAGTTGGTTAGAGTGCACGCTTGATAAGCGTGAAGTCGATAGTTCGAGTCTATCTAGGTTCACATAAATGGATATGCTGAAATGGTAGACAGGCTGATTTTAGAAATCAGTGGGTAATTCCGTATGGGTTCGAGTCCCATTATCCCCAAATCGTATTTAACTTAAGCGAGCACAAAGTAAAAAATTGATTATAAATACAAATAAGTAATTATATAAAAATTAAAGGGTAAATAACGAATATCTTATAGCATAAAAG
>Ga0256900_1000038_pt1 | contig 36323 bp, 30 predicted proteins | sample MC6MC0688MT_FD_190190 | JGI IMG/M metagenome (GOLD analysis project Ga0256900, IMG submission 190190) | Metatranscriptome of enriched soil aggregate microbial communities from Iowa State University, Ames, United States - MC6-MC0688-MT... | ecosystem: Environmental > Terrestrial > Soil >... | reverse complement strand
CTTTGCTGTCCTGCAGCCCTTCGTTTATTTATCCATTCTTGCTATTTTCGGAATGAATTTGGCCAGTACACTCACCAGCTCCTGCTGGTTGGCCATGACTTTTTCTATGTCCTTATAGGCCATTGGGGCTTCATCAATACCACCACCGATGAGGGTGACCTCATGCGCCGCCAGGTGTTTCTGGACCTGGCTTTTCGTGAGTTTAGTTTTACACTGGGACCGGGACAATAAACGGCCTGCGCCATGTGAGGCCGAATTCAGGCTGGCTTCATTGCCCAATCCCATGACCACATAACCCGGGGCAGTTAAGGAACCGGGAATGATCCCGATCTCGCCTAAACCCGCCGGTGTAGCGCCTTTCCGGTGTACGATACATTCTTTGCCATCGATTATTTCTTTCCAGGCGAAATTGTGATGATGCGCAATTTTTGCCACTGCCTGTGTACCCAGTAAGCGGGTAATGCGGCGGTGAATGTCATCATGGCAAGCCTGGGCGTAGTCCCCGGCAAGGTTCATCGCGATCCAGTATTCCTGCCCGTCATGGCTGTTCATATCCAGCCAGGCCAGGTGTTGCACCTGTCTCGGTAGCGGACATTGCTTGGCCGCGAGATAGGTGTAGTGCCGCGCAATATTCGATCCTAATGCCCTGGAGCCACTGTGCGACAATAAGCCCAGGTATTGACCTGGTTGAAGTTTCCAGGGATTGTTGCCCTCCTCGATGACTACAATGCCAAACTCAACAAAGTGATTCCCGCTACCGGAAGTGCCCAGCTGGCGATAAGCTTTAGAGAGAAGGCTTTTGAGTAAAGGGATTTCCCGGAACTCAGGCCGCTCAAAGACTTCACTTTCTCCCTTCGTTTTATGTACCTCGTACATACCGAATTTAGTATGCTCCGATAGCAGCTGCGTTAGCTGGTAGCTATTGCTTTTGAGGTACGATGCAGGGATCGGGTAGATGCTCAGGCACATACGGCAACCTATATCTACGCCTACACCATAAGGGATCACCGCATTGTCTGTGGCTAATACACCACCGATGGGTAAGCCGTAACCACTATGGGCGTCCGGCATCAGGGCCCCTTTGACCGAAACCGGTAGCTTAAGGGCTTCAAACATCTGGTATTTGGCGCTGTCCTCAATCTCATTTTCGCCGAAGATCTCGAACGGTGCACGCAAAGTGTTGAGCTGATGCATCTGTACTTTAACCGGTTCGATCAAAGCTTCTGCGATCTTGCCCCAGATAGGATGTCCTTTGAATTGCGCGGGAGCATCCAGTACCAGTTTGGCGTCTGATAAAAGCCTTTCCTTTTTTTCTTTTTTGCCATAGCGACTGATTTGTCCCATGGCTATATTGATACTATTATTATTGGGGTAACCGATTTTTAAGAGGTCTTTCCCTTTGATTTTATTTCCCATGATTTTGATTGAAAATGATATATAATTCCTTTACCACATCAATAGTGTATTGAGGTGATCCAGGTATTGGGAATCTTTTTTTGAGCAAAAAAGAAGCCCGAAACTTTTGGCTCCGGACTTTCGTATCAAATGGAAGGAGTGATGCCTCCTATGAAAAGTGAAAGTCGCGAAGCGCGTGCACACCAAGTCCTATTGGTGCTGCAGCGGATATGTTAGTAGAGAACAGGAACATTGTTGCTTCGTTTTAAAATGTGTTTGAATTAATTTTCGGGGCAAAGGTAAAAGTAATTTTTAAATAAAAAAATATTTTAAATTATTTTTAAAAGAAAATCAATTACTTATGTATTATTTGGCATGAAGATTCTGTTTGCGTCCGGTTGGATACATTTCAGTGCAAAATCGAATATTTGTACTGCAGGTATATCTTTCTTTGAGGCAATAAACACAAAAAAAGCGTCCGATAAATTTTATCGGACGCTTTGGCGATGGCCATATTGTGCTTATCTAAAATACGGTATTCCTCGTAATGATACATTGCGTCCTGTATGTAAAATTGAAGTCTGGCATTTTGATAATGATTTGTAGTGTTTTAAAATTCATTGCGAAAATAGGGGAATTTTTTAAAAGACAAAAAATCACCAATTAAATTTTTCTTATAGCTGTCTATATTTTCGTATAATCACGCTGCGCCAGGTTAAGGCGTATGCCGGAGAAAATATGGTAATGACTGGAATTGTTAGCGGATAAAGCCGCATCATAACTAAAGTTGCCATAAACACCACCCAGGTCAAAAAACAAATTAGGTGCGATCAGGTAACTGGCCTGCAAGCTGCCCAGTAGCCGGGTCAGCTTTGGCCCGTTAACCATTTTTACGCCATGATCATAAGGGTAATTCCTGCTGTAATCTTTGGACAGATCATTGCCCAGGTTAAGGCCGCCGGTATCTACACCATGCTGGTAAAACATAGCTTTTCCTTCCAGGGTGATCCGTTTGTTAGGCCGGTATTTGGCAATGAAAATCGCCTCTCTAAATCCTGCTCCTAAAGGGTGGCCCAGGGGCAGGTTATTATGGGTAAAGTTAGCGGCTATATAACCCTCACCACGATCTATATGCTGGAAGGTGTATGGACGTACTACATTGCCTTCTAACTGCAGGTCCAGGTTGGGGATCGTAAAGGCATCATAGTAGTTTAATCCCAATTGTGCACCCCATTTGTTGTGCATATAACCATTGCCGGCAAAGAACTCTTTTGCTGTAAACTCATTCAGCAGGAATTGACCATACAGTCGTAAACCCTTTGTGGCAATCGCTTTCGCGTTAATGCCTATAGTAACTTTGTCAGGACTGCCTAAACCTCTCTCTACCGCGCGATAGAAAATGATGGGATTTAAATAGCCCATTTCAAAACCATTATTCCTGTTGAAGACCACCATTTCATAAGCGCCTACATTCAGCCACTTTGTAAGGTTGACACTTAACTGGTGTGCAGTAGCAAATTTATAATTGGCTTGTGTATTACTTAGTGGATTGCCGGGGATGTCGGTATCAGCGTTGAGGCGCAGGTACAGGTTGTCGTACTGCAGTTTCCAAACTTTGGTACGGATGTTCGCATAAGCAACCGGTGCAGAGAAGTCCGATAATACTAAGCCCCTGTAACCATCACCGAGTTTGAAATAATCATAACCAAGGTTGACACTGATATAATCCTTCAGTAAGCTGGCACTGATATTCCCGGTAGGGAGCACATAGCCATAGCTCTGATTGGCAGTGTTGTAACTGTAATTGCGGGGTGCGCCGATCAGCGTGTTCCTGCCCAGGTTAATGGCCTGGTAGTAGCTTACCGGCTGCTCCTGTACGTAACGTACATTCAGGTCTAGCCCTACGTAATGCTTGTACCTGGCTCTTATTTTAGCTCCGGCAGCGAGGTTGTATTTGAAATCTGCCTGATCGGCCACACTTTCATAGATGCCTTGTACACCCAGCACCGGGTTAGCACTAATGAAAAAGTCGCGGTTGTTGTAATAAGCGAGGTCCGTAATTTTCTGGTAAAATGGTCCTGCCGGACGGCGGGAATCAATAGCCCCGAAACCGTCTGGTGCAGCCCATTCACCGGCATTACTCAAGGCGAGACCAATATTGGCATTGTCGGTTTGTGTCCAGCCTGTGCGGGTATTGTACTGGGCTGCCTGTTCCATAAATTCCGCAACACTTTTTTTATCTAAAGGTTGAACGGTAGTATGCAGGTCCGCGGGGAAAGCCCCGGAAAGGGTAGCAAGCCTGTTGACTAAATCGTAAGCATCGCCATCAATTACTTCGTAAGCACTTTGAGCATGGCTCAGACCGGCGGTCAATAAAAGGAATGTGGGGCAGAGTACAATTTTTTTCAAAATGGGTTAATTTGAATTTGCTGCAAATTACAAAAACATTTATATTAAAGTAGTATTTGCGTAACGGTATAGATAATTAAGCCTACAATGCCGCCCACCAGCGTACCATTGATCCGGATGAACTGGAGGTCTTTACCTACTTCCAGTTCCAGCTTTTCACTCAGGTCTTTGCCCTCCCAGTTGCCAACGGTCTGGCTGATGAGTGCGCCCAGGCTGCCTTTATTTTTCAAAACAATTTTATACGCATTCTTGCGTACCCAGGCATTTATTTTTTGATTGAAATCCGCGTCATTTTTGAAAGTGTCCGCGATATCGTCAATAGATTTTCGGATATAACTTTTTAAGGCCGACTGGTCTGCTTCCAGCGCGGTTACCATACCGTTCTTCACGCTTTTCCAGATATCTGCTGCGAGCTTTGTGGTCTGGCTGCTGTCCAGGAATTCATGTTTCAACTTGTCAATATCCTGTTTCCATTCCGGTTTGGTCTTAATATCTCCTGCAATAGCGGTTAACTGCCGGGCAATATCGGCTCTTATAGGGTGTTGCGCGTTGCTTTCTATGTCGGCGAAATATTTTGTGAGCCCATTGGTGAGTTTCTTCGCGATCATGTTGTCCACAAAGCCGGGGATGAGGATAGAGCTTTCTTCTTTGACTTTATCCTTTACCATGTTCTCATTTTCGGCAATGTAAGTTTTTAATTTACCGGCAACGAAGGTCATCAGCTGGTTGTGCATATCCTTATTCATCGCGTATTCCAGGCCTTTTCCTAAAAGCTCGTTAGCATTGATCTGGTCAATAAATTCCTTGCCTTTTTTGTCAATCACCCCGATGATAAACTGGTCATCGAGCTCCAGGATAATCTTGTGCGCATATTTGATCACCTCTCCTGATAACAGCTGTTTATTTTTCTCTTTCTCCAGCCAGTCTGATACAAACTTCGAAATTTCAAGTTTGGAGATATAGGGCCTTAGATTTTCAGAAGTAAGGAAATTGTCGACAACGAAGCTACCCAGGTTATCACCGATTCTTTGCTTACTGTTTTCAATCAGGTTTGTATGGGGAATACGCAAACCTAAGGGATAATGGAATAAGGCGGTCACTGCAAACCAATCGGCCAAAGCGCCTACCATAGCGGCTTCCGTAAATGCTTTTACATAATACATCCACTGTTGCGGGGCTTTTTCTATGGTAATGGTCATCGCTATAAATATAAGCGCCATCAGCAGGAATAAGCCGGTGGCCAGCAATTTATGTTTACGGAGTTGTTGTTTTTTTTCGGTCGTGGTCATAATGCGCTTGTTGTACAATTGCTAACAAAGGTAAAAAATCAAATATAGAATCGCATGCAATCTCTTGTTAACTTAATAGCCCGCATTTATCAATAATTGATTAGTTTTAGCAGGTGGAGCTTTGCTACAGCTTCTTTTTATTCTTATTTTATGCTTATTGAACAGATTATTGACAGCGTTTTCCCGCTTCCGGAAAGCTCAAAAGCTACCCTGATCCAACATACCCGGCAAGTTGCTTTCAAGAAAGGTCACCTGATTATTAAAGCCAACAAAGTCGATCAGCATATTTATTTTATCAAGAAAGGCCTGGTGCGGGCCTTTGCCGATATAGAGGATAATGAAGTGACCTTCTGGATCGGCAAAGAAGGGGCTACCATTATTTCTATGAGAAGTTATGTTGAGCATAAAGAAGGTTATGAGAATATAGAATTGCTGGAGGACTGTGAACTGTATCAATTGGATGGTGCGATCCTACAGCAACTATTTTTAGCAGATATTCATATTGCGAATTGGGGCCGGAAGTTTGCCGAGCTGGAATTGATCCATACCGAAGAGCGGCTGATCTCTAAACAATTTAAAACCGCTACAGAACGCTATAAAGATTTACTGGAGCATAACCCGGACCTGCTGCAAAGAGTACAGCTCAGTGTCATTGCTGCTTATCTTGGCATCACCCAGGTGAGTCTGAGTCGCATCAGGGCAGATGTGCGCTGATGCGATTTTATCATTTGTAAAATGAGAAACCGCGATCTTTTAGGAACTTTGTGGTTCATAAAAGATTAATATATGAACTGGGTTTTATTGGTGATTGCGGGAGTTTTCGAAGTAGTTTTTGCTTCTTGTCTGGGAAAAGCGAAAGAGGCTACAGGCGCCACGGCAGCCTGGTGGTACGCCGGGTTTTTAGTAGCTTTAGTGATTAGTATGGGGCTGTTGGTGAAGGCCACGCAAACATTGCCGATCGGTACGGCATATGCCGTATGGACCGGTATTGGTGCAGTAGGTACCGCCCTGGTCGGTATACTTATCTTTAAAGATCCTGCAAGTTTCTGGCGGGTGTTCTTCTTAGCGACATTGATCGGTTCCATTATCGGCCTGAAGGCCGTATCGCACTAAAGGGCTTGCTACGCAATCAGGCTCTGTCGGAGATTGTTTTTAATAGACGGTCCAGGTTCAGGCTCCTTGCGGCCGCATCGAAGATTTCTTTATAAACCCCTTGGTCCATGTACAAGCTTTCATGGGTACCGGACTGGACTACGGTACCGTTTTGCATCACATAGATCTTGTCGGCATCAATGATCTGGGATAGAGAATGGGAAATAATAACTACGGTACGCCCTTTCTTAATCGCATCCAGCGAGTTTTTAATATGCTCGGTCGCAATTGCGTCCAGGCTGGCGGTAGGCTCATCCAGCAAGATGATTGGAGGATCTTTTAAGAACAGCCTGGCTATGGCAATGCGCTGTTGCTGTCCTCCGGAAAGCAGGGTAGCATCGTAATTATACTGGCCTGGTAATGCCATGATCTGCTCATGCAGGTAAGCTTTTTTTGCCGCTTCCATGATCTCTTCAAAGGTTGCTTCGGTTTTTCCGTACCGGACATTCTCTTCGATACTACCCTGGAAAATATGATTTTTCTGCAACACAAGCCCGATCTCGCTTCTCAGGTGTGCATTGTTGTAATCACCCAGATCAATGTCATCCAGTTTTATCGTGCCCAGGGTAGGGGTATAAAATTTGCTTAATAAATTTATTACTGTTGATTTTCCCGCCCCGCTGAGGCCTACCAAGGCTGTAGTTTTCCCGCTTTCGATATGCAGGGAAACATCATGTAAGGCTTTAGTGCCATTGGGGTATTCAAAATAAACTTTGTCGATATCAAAGTTGCCGCTGATCTTATGGTCGGCGACAGGGCCTTGTGGTTCGATCTGATCGTCCGCATTTAAAATTTCAAAATAACTTTCGGCATAGATCATTGCATCATTCATATCGTCGTAGATGCGGTGCAATTGCCGGATCGGGGCCGATACATTGTTGAACAGCATGATGTGCAGCATAATCGCACCAATGGTCATTTGCTGCTGCAGCACGAGGTAAACGGTCAGTAAAATGATCAGTACCACACCGATCTGTTCAATAAATGTTTTCAACCCGTCATAGAGAAAGCTGGCCTTGCGTGTGGCCAGTTGGCTATCCATTAATTGCTTTTGAAGGTTAAGTTGCTTTTTTCCTTCCAGCTTTTCCCGGACAAAACTTTTAATGACCATAATGGAGTTGACCAGGTTCAGTAAGCCCGAAGTTTTCTGTTCCCTCTGACCACGCAGTTTTCTCCGGACCCCGCCGAGTTTCTTTGCCTGCCTTGCTGTGATGTAAAAATAGATAGGTACAATCACGGTAGACACCAATCCAACATAAACATTCTGCAGGTACATGATGAAGAGTGCGATAACCGCACCGGAAAATAAGGGTAATATATCAATGAAGAAATTTTGTACCAGCCGGGTAAGGCTCTCGATGCCGCGATCGATGCGGGTTTGTAATTTACCCGAGCTATGGTCTTCATCCGTGAAGTAGGCCACTTTATAAGTCAGGATCTTATCTATTGCTGCTTGCGCGAGCCGGGAACTTACGTTGATCCGGATTTTTTCCCCGTAAAACTTCTGTCCGAAATTGATAAAAATATTCAGTATTTCTTTACCCAGTAAAATCACACTGATCATTATAAGTACCGGCATTCCTTTGTCAAATGAGCCAGAGGTTTGGATCAGTTTGCTGACTTCATCCACTGTATATTTAAGTACAACCGGGTTGACCTGCGCGGTCAGGGCGCCTAATAAGGTAAGTAGGAGTGTACCATTGATCAGCCACCTGTAGGGGCGGGTATAAGGAGCGAGTTGCCGGTAAATACTGTATAAATTAATCGTCTTTTGGAAGGGTTTGGGCATCTATGGATTTAATGGTTACCTGAAATTAGTTATTTATGTTTGACTTTAAGAAAAGGCATGAGTTTAAACAAAGGTAATAAGGTAATATTGCCTTAAGCATTGGGCATTAATCTTTCCAGGGAACTAAATCTCCCTGTTGCCCTTTATCGTAACTTAGTTTCTTTTTGGAAGTATGTAATTGATAGCCAGACCTATCTAGTTAAATTGTTTTAATACTTTTATTGAAAATGACTATATGAAATAAATTATTTTTTCATTACATTTGAAAAAGCAATGTGGAAATTAACTAGCCGCTATACATAAATAAGCAACAATTAAACCTACTCTGATTTTTCCTTTTGTCAGTTGAAAGGGTTTAACTAAATTTGCACACTTTACGAATGGCTGTCAATCGAAAATTGCTTATTTTTAATCTATAAAAATAAAGATGTTTATGATGGTCGAGCAATTAAATGTATCAGAGATGAAATCAACCATGATTCAAAAAGAAGAGATTGAAAACTATTTGATGGTTCCTGCTGCCGAAGACCGATCGAAAGAGTTAAGGAAAGAATTGGAATATGCCGTAAGGTTAGGAAATGAGTATAAAGGTAAAACAATCATCACTTTTCAAACTTCAGAAGGCCCAATGACTGTAGAAACTACAGTGTGGTCGGCAACCGAGAAAAGTATACAGCTTAAAGGTGGTGTTATTATCCCTTTAACCAGTATTATAATGGTTTCTTTCTAAACCATTGTTTCGAATAACTAATTTCAAGGATAGTTTCTCTCTCAGAAATTATCCTTTATTTTTATTACTATGAGGATAGGAGTTAATACCCGCTTGTTTTTAAAGGGTAAGCTGGAAGGAATTGGCTGGTTCATGCATGAAACCTTAAAGCGCATGGTGGTCAATCACCCGGAGCATGAGTTTTATTTCTTTTTTGACCGGCCCTATGATGCGTCCTTTATTTTCGCCTATAATGTTACCCCTGTAGTGCTTTCGCCACAGGCAAGGCACCCGGTACTTTTTTATATATGGTTTGAATGGTCGATCGCAAGGGCATTGAAAAAGCACAAGATCGATGTATTCCTTTCCCCGGACAACTATGCCAGCTTAAGTACCAAAGTACCGACCTGCCTGGTGGTTCACGATCTGGCCTTTGAGCATTACCCGCACTTTGTGAGTAAGGTCAACCTGATGCATTACAAAAGGTATGTACCCAAATTTGTACAAAAAGCGAAACGGGTTGTTGCCGTTTCAGAATTTACCAAGCAGGATATAATTAACCGTTACGGTGTTGCTGCCGAAAAAATAGACATTGTATACAATGGCGCGCATGAACTCTATCAGCCCCTTGCTTATGAGGAAAAACAAAGGATCCGTGAGCAATATACTGATGGGAAACAATTTTTCCTGTTTACCGGTTCTTTGCATCCCCGGAAGAATGTGATCAATTTACTGAAGGCTTTTGTGAAGTTTAAGCGCCGGCAGAAAAGCCCTATGAAACTGGTAATCGTCGGGCGTATGGCCTGGCTGGCAAAGGATATTGAAGAGGCTAAAGCCAAAATGCCTTTTAAAGAAGAGGTGATCTGGCTCGGCTATGTGGATATAGAAGAGCTGGCGAAGATTACCGCCTCGGCCTACGCTATGGTGTACCCCTCTTTGTTTGAAGGATTTGGTATCCCTATCCTGGAATCTTTAAAGTCCGGGGTGCCTGCTATCGCTTCAGATACCTCTTCTATGCCCGAAGTTTTAGGGAATGCCGGTATTTTAGTTAATCCCGTAGAGGTGGAAAGTATAGCTGCTGCCATGGAAAAGATGTATAAAGAGGAAAGCTTACGAAATAAATTCATACAGGAAGCGGCGGTACAGAGTGGTAAATTCAGCTGGGACCGGAGTGCGCAGCAATTATATGCATCCATTATGAAATGTATTTAAAACTTTATGGCCGGCAACCTGGATAAAGGTAGGGCAGGAGAACTCGCTGCTGTAAAGCTTTTGCAAGAGAAAGGCCATGTTATTCTTTTTGAAAACTACCGCTGGCAACATAAAGAAATTGACGTTATCTCACAAGATGGCGATGTCCTGGTATTTACAGAAGTAAAAACAAGAACCAACTTCAACTATGGTTACCCGGAAGCCGCGGTAGACGAGCGGAAACAGGCGCATATGAAAGCCGCAGCTGAAATGTTTTTACTCGATCATCCGCAATACCAGAAGCTGAGATTTGATACCATCGGCATTCTGATGCACGGGAATCAGGTAAAGGAAATCGTACATTGGGAAGCTGCTTTTTATTGAAAGTCGGTGTCGTAGATCTCCATCAGGATGGGCTTTGGGCTTTTATCAATTATTTTGGCCAGAGCCTGCAGGAAATCCGGTGATACTGTTGGGCAGCCATTACTTTGACAGACCGGGTAGGGATGAACCTCTCCATCGGGTACGCAGGAGTGGGAATGCAAGACCACGAATCTTTCAAACGCATTATTGTTTGACGTGTCCAGCCCGTACATTTTATACGCCAGTCCGAACTTGCCCTGGTAAGGTTGCCCGATCTTATATTTTCCTAATGAAGTACAGCCACCACCCACAACATTGTTGTATTTACGGCCGACCAAAGCGCCTTCGTAACAGTTGCCATGAGTAACTAATGCCGATTGGCGGATCTTCTTCTGTTTCCAGTCATAGATATGAAATCTCTTTTTACCCGAGGATTGTTTCATGTCCAGGATGAAAAAGATACTGGTGTCATAGCCGTTTTTAGCCGCGTATCTGGCCAGGCTCCGGGCTTTGTCCGTGAGCTCTTCCAGCTTATGGTCATTTAGGTCTACCGCGATAAAGGTAGTATCTGCATCGTTCTTATCTAAACCCAGGTAGGTTTTGGTGCTTTTAAAGTTGATCAGCGCGAATATCAGTACGCCGGCAATAAGGGCCAGGAAAATGAATAATATAATTTTTTTCAAAGGATGGCATTTTGACTTGCAATTTAGAAATTGCTTTTGTTTTAATTTGGTTAAATTTGCGGCTTGAAAAACCCGGGCGATAATCTTAATGATCCATTGATCGACGCCCGGACCTGATTTTAGTAAATAATAATAGAAAATAAAATGCTTTTAGCACTTAATAATGTGTCCTTTTCTTTTGGCGCCCGTACCATGTTAAATGAAGCGAGCTGGCAGATAGGGGAAGGCGAGCGGATAGGGCTTATAGGTCCTAACGGGGCCGGTAAGTCTACTTTATTGCGCCTGATCATGGGCGAGTACAGTATCAATGGTGGTTCTATCCAAAAAGCCAATGATACGACTATCGGTTTTTTTAACCAGGATCTCTTAAGCTTTGCTACAGATGACAGTATCCTGTCCGTATGTATGTCGGCTTATGAGAAAGCGGCCCGGTTAGAGAAACAGATCGAGGTAATGACCAAAGAACTGGAAACTAACTATGAGGACGAGGCACTGCTCCTTAAGTACAGTGAATTATTACATGAATTTGAACTGGCCGGCGGATACGAGATGGAGCATAAAGCCGCCGCGGTTTTAGAAGGACTTGGCTTTAGCACTAAAGATTTGCACCGGCCTTACAACCAGTTTTCCGGGGGCTGGCGGATGCGCGTTTTGCTGGCAAAGATCATGTTGCAGCAACCGGATATCTTAATGCTCGATGAGCCTACCAACCACCTGGATTTACCTTCTATCGAGTGGCTGGAAAAATACCTGCAATCCTATCCCGGAACGGTAATTATCGTATCGCATGACCGTTTTTTCCTGGATCGTATGGTGACCCGGATCGTAGAACTGTTCATGCAGAAGCTGCATATCTATTCCGGCAACTATTCTTTCTATGAAGAAGAGAAGGCCTTGCGTATGGAGTTCCTGGAGCGGGAATACGAGAATCAACAAAAATTTATTAAGCAACAGGAGCGCTTTATTGAACGCTTTAAAGCTAAGGCTTCAAAAGCGGCGCAGGCACAGAGTTTGATGAAAAAGCTGGATAAGCTGGAGCGTATTGAACTGAATGATGAGTCGGGCCCCCGGATGAATATCAACTTCGAGGTGGGCGTTACGCCCGGTAAGATCATCTGTGAACTGAAACAGGTGTCTAAAGCCTATGGTGACCTGCAATTGCTGAAAAATACGGATGCTGAAATAATACGTGGGGATAAAATTGCTTTAGTGGGTGCGAATGGTAAGGGTAAATCTACGCTGATGCGGATTGTTACCGGCGGGGAATCATTTGAAGGAGAACGTAGTGGGTGGCATAACGTTGTGCCAAGCTTCTATGCCCAGCACCAATTAGAGAGCCTGAATGTAGAGAACACCATATTGGATGAGTTGAAATTGTGCGGTAGTAACAAAACGGAAGTACAATTACGGCAGTTATTAGGATGCTTCCTGTTTTCCGGTGATGATGTATTTAAGAAGATCAAGGTATTGTCCGGGGGCGAGAAAGCCCGGGTTGCCTTGGCTAAAGTAATCACCAGTAATGCTAACTTTTTACTGCTCGATGAGCCTACGAACCACCTGGATATACAATCAGTAGAACTCTTGATTGAGGCTTTACAGCAGTATGAAGGTACTTATATTATCATTTCGCACGATCGTTATTTTGTCAGCCAGACCGCTAATAAATTCTGGGAGATCGAATCCGGTAAAGTACAGTCTTTTGAAGGGCCTTACGAAGAATGGATGTATTATAAGGAAAAGAAGGCAAAAGAATTGCAAGCAGCCGCGGCGCCAACCGTAAAAGTTGAAAAGCCCAAAGAAGCTCCTAAAGTAGAAGCGCCAAAGCAGCACCATGTAAACAAGGAACAACAAAAAGAAGTTCAGAAATTACAGAAGCAATTGGAAAAACTGGAGCAACAATTACAGGAAGCGAAGAAAAAGAAAAGCACCTTCGAGGACGCTTTAGGCGATCCGGAAGTGTATGCCGATAAAGAAAAGTTTAAAACTGCAGAAGCTAACTACCAAAAGCAAAGTAATGAGGTTGCGCAGCTGCAAAGCCAGTATGATACTTTGTTTGACAAAATGATGGAACTGGAAGAAGGAAGTTAATAGTGAATAGTGAATAGTGAATAGTGAAAAATAGGGAGGGGAAATTGCGTAGCAATTTCCCCTCCCTATTTTTATAAATATGATCCAGCTTATGGGATACGGAATGCGGTTTCGCATTTGATCTCGGAAAGCACGATATTGCTTTGGAAATGATCAATATGGGGTAATGTAGAAAAGACATCAACCAGGAATTGATTATAGGCTTCTATATCCTGAACTACGATCTTCATCAGGTAGTCATATTGGCCGGAAAGTGTCACGGCTTCCACTACTTCAGGGATCTCCCTTACCGCAGATTCAAATTGGATTTGCGCTTCTTTAGATTGCTCTTTAAGCGTCAGGCTGCAATAAGCAACTACTTTTAAACCCAATGTGTTCCGGTTCAGCAAGGCTACATAGCCACTGATGATACCGGCTTCTTCCATGTTTTTGATTCTTTCATAGGTAGGTGTGAAAGAAAGTTGGATCCTGGAAGCAATCTCTTTAACGGAAAGCTTGGCGTCTTTTTGCAGGATCTCTAAAATCTGTTTGTTTTTATCGTCTATTTGATATTTCATGTAATTATCTATTCGTCAAATATATTAAGTTTCTAATGAGTTATGGCCATTTAAGCGTATAATTTTTATTATTTTTTAATTAAGTGCTTATGGATGGTCCAATGCTTGCTTATCGTATCTTTTAATGGTTTGTGGCTATTGCCCTTTAAACTTTATCCAGCACACTTTTTGGTGTTTTATTACCTCTGTCCATCCGTGCAAAAAGGCTGATAAAGAAGCCGATCACCATGATAACAATACCGATCCATAATAACCAGATCAATGGGAAAATAAGCGCTTTCATCACGATATAATCATCTTGTTGCGCCCTTTGTTTGATCCCCAGTTTAAAGGTCTTCTTTTCCGGATCAATACTTTCTACCCTGATGTGGGTACCTAAAGCATTTAGAGAGTCGGATACAAAACCGGTTTCATTTCCCTTAACGTAAAAAACAGGTTGTATAGTACCTAATTTGCCACCAATATCATAACCGGTGAACTGGAACGGTACCGCAGCGTCATGACCTTCGTTTTTGTAAGCAGCATTGGTGATCTTTCCACCAATGGTATCCAGTACAAAAAAACCGTTATCCACGAAAACCGTATCCCCCTGGCGCACCTCGATCGATCTGAAAACAGAGCTGTCATTCTCTTTAGGTGCAAATGAATTGACATAAATAAAGATATCCTTATTCCAGTAATGCTTGGCATCGGGATTCGAACTTAAACCTTTTTGTCCTTTAGGATTTACAAAGGCATCCGGGTAAAGCATAAAGCTTTCCGTCGTTTTACCGGTCAGGGCATCTACCTTTTCAAATCTTACTTTGAAGAAGGTGATCGGCGGGTCATTATGCGTATCAGAACTATCACCCAGGTAGGTAACCAGGTACTCACCCATCGGAATAGACGTATTGCGGTACAGCATCACGTTATTGCGGCTCTCAGAGGCATTCTCTTCAAAAGTTTCCTTACCGAAGTTCAATACCTTGCCGCTGATGTCTTTTGAAATAACTTCTTTCTTATAGCCAGAAAACAGGATACCCAAAAGTATCATCGCAAAGCCGATATGGGTTACCGAACCTCCGGCTTTTTTCAAATTGCCTTTCTGAGCGGTGAAGAGGTAAGTAATGTTAGCAAAGAAGGAATACAGTGCTACTACCAGGAAGAGCATGTATTGGATATGTGCGATCTTTTGCTGGTAAACAATCAGTGAGCCAATGATAATGCTTGCCAGTAACATGGCGCCATTATTCATCCAGAAGCCTTTCATATTGGCCGTCTTCTTGTATTTGAAATACTGCGTGCAGGCGGTCAGGATGGCTACAATAATGCCGAACCATACCTGGATATCATTATAATAGCTCACCACATCGGTTGGCGGCGCTACATCATTACCGGAAATCGCTTTGTATAAAGGCGCCCAAACCGGCAAAGAAGTCATAAAGATGATATGAATAGAACTGATCAGGAAAACTATGGATCCAATTAACATCCAGAACTCCCGGCTGTTACCCGCTTCCTCACCGGCAATATGCGGCATTTTTTTCCATTGACGGATCATTAATACCACACCCAATACCAGGATAATGAACATCGCGATCACCAGGTGCCACTTCATCGAAGCACCCTCACCGGTAAATGCGTGTACCGAGGTGTCTCCAAGGATACCGGTACGGGTCAGGAAGGTACTGTACCAGATCAGGAAATATTGCAGGATAAAGAATACCAGGGTGATTTTTAAAGACCGGCCGGTACTCTTATAAATGATCAGGGTATGTATTGCGGAAATAATGATGAGCCAAGGCACCAGGGACGCATTTTCTACCGGGTCCCAGGCCCAGTAACCGCCAAAGTTTAAGCTTTCATAAGCCCAGGCGCCACCCATCATGATGCCCATACCTAAGATACCACCGGCAGCCAGGGTCCATCTAAGGGCCGGGTTGATCCAGGTTTTATATTCTCCTTTCCAGAGTGCAGCAATGGCATAAGCAAAAGGGAACAGGGTTAAGGCGAAGCCTAAAAACAGGATCGGCGGGTGAATAACCATCCAATAGTTCTGTAAGAGTACATTCAGGCCGTTACCATCGGTAATAAATTCAAGGTAATTCGCTTGTTTCAGGATAGGAGCGTCCATCTCGTTGCGGAGCAAAGTGAATGCAGAAGCACCTATTTTGGTATCACCAATATAAATACCCAGTTGCAGGGTTACTAAAATGGCTTGTACGATTAAAACGACCACCATTACTTTGCTTTCCCATTTACCGCCTTTGGCGATTACGAAAAAGCCCAGGATAGCATGCCAGAAGGTCCATAGCAGGAAGCTACCTTCAGAACCTTCCCAGAAACAGGAAAGCAGGTATTTTGCTTTGAGTCCTTTAGAGCTATGGCTGTAAGCATAGGAGTACTCGAAAAGGTGGTTTTGAATAATGTAAAAGAGGGTAAGGAAGATACCAATTACCGCAAAGGCATGTAAGGTATAACTGATGCGGGCGATTTTTTGCCAGCTGAGCGATAATTTTAAATCTTTCAGCTCATACTTGTTGACCTGCAGGTAGCTGAAGATGGCAAACAATGAGCTGATAAATGAAAATACTAATAAGAATTGACCTAACTGGCCGGGCAATAAATGCTCTCCAATGAATTGAGTTTCCAAGTCGCGAAAAAATTAAAAGGGTGTCTGAGGGATGAGGAATTAGCTTGCACTTGGGTTTTGAGCCACTACAATCTGGTCTTCCTCATATTTTGATGGGCACTTCATTTGTATTTTTGCACAATGGAAGATGTTATTTTTTACAAAACCGGTCATCACCAGAGATTCCGAGCGTTCGAAATCCTGGGGTTTGGTGCCATTAAATACTACCTGTAAAGGAGTACCGGCTTTGTCAACGGCATGAAAGACGAATTTGTTCGCATCTTTTAAAGGGTCATACACCATTGCCTGGGTAGTGTCGAGGCTGCCCATGACCACGAAGGTTTTACCCTCTTTCTCCGCTGCGGATTTGAAGGTTTCGTAAGAGCTCAGGTTGCCAAACATGGAAACTGCTAGTCCAAGGACTACGGCAATGGCCAGTAAAAATATAATGCTAGTCTTCTTCATGATACATCAAATTAAAATTTGACTTTTAAAAATTGCACGCAAATTTAAGCTATTTAATCCTTTAAAAGCTGCTAACCCAATAGTACTTCAGCTAAAAGCGTTGTTTTTTTAGAGATTTAACAGATATTAGGCTTTTGCCTGTTCGAATTCGAATTGGGCTTTCGCGATTTTTATTTCCGTGTAGCTGTATTGAGCGCCCAGCCTGTCTTTTAAAACCGTCAGTCCGGCTTGCGGGTTATCGGCGATTTCTCTTAAAATAATGCCCATTTTTGCCGGATCGATCAGCTTCCTGCCTTCCAGTTTGCCCTCGCTTACCGCGAAACTGAGGTGGGTGTAGATCGTTTCGGTGCCCAGTCCGCGGATCTCAGCGATCTTTTCCGGGCTTTTGCCTTCCAGGAAAAGCTCCAGACTGATATCTTTTGATGGCGGCTGTTTTTCCCCGGCTAGCCCTTCCGTTTTATTTTCTGGTATCGGTACGGCACTGAACATCTTATTCACCTCCTGGATAACTGACTGTATGCCTACATTGCCGGCAAGGCCCAGGGCTACTGCTGCTGCCTGCTCGATTTGTATCCGCTTTTTCTCGGTGATCTGCCAGAGTTGCTGCACATCCTGTACGTATTTTTTGCTTTTCGCCTTTAACTTAAAAGTTTTGATATGCTCTTGTGTTGCCGAGAGCACCGGGTTCAGGATGTTTAAAAACCATACGGCACCGGCCTGTACCCGTTCGCTGAGTTTATTATACCTTTCTTTGGCATGCTCATTGATGATTTGTTTTAAAGTGGGTTCAAATTTCTGGGCCGTATTGTCCAGGGATCTTAATTGTTCCAGTTGTGCTAAAGCAAATTCGGAAGCCATATCTTTTTCGGGTATCGCGCGCCGGACCAGGTCTTTCGTGAATTCCAGCCATTGGTCATAAACTTCTGTAAAATCGAAGGCCGTAGCCACCGACTGCTCGGCAAAAACCTGCTGGCTAAGCACCAGCATATTGTCCATAGCATCCGGGTCGCTTTCTTTTTCGGCAAAAGCCAGTATCCTCGGGTCCGTATGGATACTTCCTGCTGCAATCCTGGATTTGAGCACCAGGCCGCTTAATGAGGTCAAACGGGATAGAGCCACATATACCTGCCCGGGCGCAAACGATTGCCCGGCATCGATAATGGCCTTTTCAAAAGTAAGCCCCTGGCTTTTATGGATAGTAACCGCCCAGGCCAGCCGGATGGGATATTGCGTATAGGTGCCCAGTTCGATCTCCTTGATCTCATCCGCCTCTTTATTGTAATCGTAACGCAGGTTTTTCCATTCTTCGGGCTCCAGCACCAGGTCTTTGTCTTCGTTCAGGAAGCGCACCGTTATCTTTTTATTAGGACCATCGAGTGCGGCAATAGTGCCGATCTTTCCATTATAGTAGCGGCGCTCTTCACCTTTGTCATTTTTGATGAACATGATCTGGGCGCCTTCTTTCAGCACTAGTTTGTCTTCAACCGGGTAAGCTTGCGGCGGGAATTCACCGCTTATTTTAGCTTCAAAGATCACCGGCTCTGCCATGATCTGTTCCAGGGCCGACTGGTTGATCTCGTCGGCCTTATAGTTGTGCGTAGTCAAGGTAATAAAGCCGGTGTGCGCATCTGGAATGAAATAGGGATCATAGTGATCGTTCAGAATCTCCAGGTCTTCGGCTTCTACTTCATTGTTCCGGATGCGGTTCAGGATTTTGATGAATTGCTCATCATTCTGCCGGTAGATCTTTTTCAGCTCTATATATACGGGTTCTGCGTCCTTCATGACCAGCGCATCGAAAAAGTAAGGGGAATTATACACCTCTTTCAGGTGCTCCCAGTCTTCATCTTTTACTACCGGTGGGAGCTGGAACATATCGCCGATAAAAATCATTTGGATGCCGCCAAAAGGAGTGTCCGGCTTCCGGCGTACCATGCGCAGCAGGGCATCTATAGCATCTAAAATATCGGCACGTACCATGGAGATCTCATCGATGATGAGGGTGTCCAGGTTTTTGATAATGTCCCGCTTAACCTGCGACAGTTTGGCTTTTTCAAACAGCTGGTGTTTGTTATAAACATTATTATGGCCGCCGCCCCATACGGTTTTCGTGGTAGGGATATAGGTGCCGAAGGGTAAAAAGAAAAAGGAGTGGATCGTGCTGCCACCAGCATTGATCGCTGCCACGCCGGTAGGCGCCAGCACTGCCATCCGCTTATGGCTATGCTCCCGGATATATCTCAAAAAGGTAGTTTTACCCGTACCGGCCTTACCGGTCAGGAAGACGGGCTGGTTGGTATGGTTGACAAAAGAAACTGCTTTTTCGAATATGGGATTACTTTCCATTAAGTAGGAGCTTGACGCGAAGGATTAAGTGATTATTGTAAACTGCAAAAATACGTGAAAAGAAATTGATGCCCTCCTTTTAGCGGGTGTTTCATTACGCTGATAGGTAAATGCACCAATAAAAAAGCGATCGAGCTTGATACTCAACCGCTATATAATTAAAAGAACTTTTGTTTAACCTTAAGTAGTCATGTTACCGCTGGCATTAGCCGCATTGCGGAACAGCATAATATCTTTATCAAATAAGTAGATACCGCCCTTGTCATCGCCTACTAATTCTAATTTATCATTCAAAGTACGCGCCAGTGCTTCTTCTTCCAGTTGCTCGGTCACATACCATTGCAGGAAGTTATGCGTAGAGAAATCTCTTTCACCCAGGCAAAGTCCTACCAGTTCATTAATGCTTTCCGAAACCGCGATTTCATGTTTCAGGAATTCTTCAAATACGCGCTGTAAGGATTGGAAGGTAATATTAGGTTGGCTTAATGCCGGTACTACTGCAAAACCACCGCGCTCATTGATATAACGGATCAGTTTCAACATATGAATACGTTCTTCATCGCTCTGTTGATAAAAGAAGTTGGTCACGCCATCTAAACCGGGTTGGATTTCTGCCCAGCTGGCCATCGCTAAGTAGGCCTGGGAGGAAGCCGCTTCCATAGCTACCTGTTTATTTAATGCTTCCTGGATTGTTTGAGATAACATAGTATTTTGTTTTTTAGCTGAATTTCAAAGGTAGGTAAAATCTATAAAAGTAGTTGAGCCGGTACTATGGTTAATGCTGATTTTACTATAATTATAGCTTATTTAATTGTTTGATGAGCTGCTGTAATTTCTTCGTTTTGGGCGGATAATCTGCCACTTCCGGCAGCCGGCTACTGATCAGCTCTTTTAATGTTGCTGCAGATTCCCGGTTTACAACAGATGCGGCGCTTTTGGCATAAGAAGGCAATTGATTAACCGGGGCCTTCAACACTTCATCTAATAATAAGGTAAGGCAGGTTTCCTGATACGCCGCATGTGTTGCCAGTTCGGTAAGAATTTTTACATATTGGTCCCGGGCGATGACGGAATCTCCATCGGCAATTTGCGCGAATAAGCCCAGGTTTCCAAAAGCCATTTCCGGATTAAAAACGGCCATAGGCGTAAGCATGAAAAAGGTGGCCCAGGCGACCTTTACATTTTTGTCGGCAAGTATCTTTAAAAAAGAAGGGTAGTAGGGGACTAACACTTCGGGAGTGCTTTCCGATATTTTTTTAAGTGCTTTGGAAGCAACCATTTTTTCTATAAACTTCCCTTTTTCTAAGGTATTGATCCATTCTTTTATAGGGTCTGTATGCATAAATTATACCTTAAGTGTGTTTATTTTCATCCTGAAATATTGGTCCAGTTTGAGTAACAGCTCCAGTTGGGAACGGCTGCGCCGCTGACTTACGGCAGATTGTTTGATCCTGAGCCATTCTGCCAGTTCCTGCTGGTTCTTTTCGGGAAACAACATACATAATTCTACGATCTCTGCCTCCGCCAGGCTCCATTGGTTCATATTTAATAAAGCAAATTCTAATAAGAGATTAAATTCTTTATCGAATAGTTCATTGCCGGTCTGCAGCAGCATAGCCGGTTTCTGAGGTATTTTATCGCTTTTGTCCCACTCGGTATAACTAATAGCAGTGCCTTTCATTTTGCGTAAAGCTTCATAGGGCTCCTCTGTTGTGCCTATACCGATCCTTAATTCGATGTCGAGCTCTTCGATCTGCCGGAAGATGGCTTTTATGATCATCGCTACAAATAAACTTTCTTCCGGGTAATTGACCCGGAGCAGGAAGGCATTGCCGCCAAAGATTTCCCATTTTAAAGGAGTGTCGCCAAAACTGGCAAAGAACTGCTTTAATTTAAATAGCCAGGCATTGGGATTCACCTTCCAGGAGTTCACTATTTTGCCACTGATTACTGCGATCAAGTCTTTCTTTTTTTAGATTAAGGGATACTGTTATAAATATAGCGATTTGTTTACCTGTTTTTTTGCCGGACTTTTGAAATTTAATTGTATTGAACTTTTGTTTTGAATTGAAGGACAAAAAAATTACTTTTGCAATCTGTTTCAAAAATAGAATTTCTCATGCAACCATCAGTAAAAATCTTTGCCGGGAACAACTCCCATCAACTAGCAGAAGATATTGCTAAAGCAGCTGGCAAAAAATTAAGCCAGGTAACCATTCAAAAGTTCAGTGATGGTGAGTTTCAGCCAAGATTTAATGAATCAGTAAGGGGTGATCATGTTTTTATTGTTCAGTCTACGGTTCCTCCTTCCGATAACCTGATGGAGCTGTTAATGATGATCGATGCGGCACGCCGTGCTTCTGCAGGCTATATTACTGCGGTGATCCCGTATTACGGTTTTGCCCGCCAGGACCGTAAAGATCGTCCAAGGGTGGCTATCGCCTCTAAGCTGATCGCCAACCTGTTGACCGAAGCAGGTGCGGACCGTGTAATGACCATGGATTTACACGCACCCCAAATCCAGGGATTCTTTGACATCCCGGTGGATCACCTGGATAGCTCTGCTATTTTCATTCCTTATATTGAAAATTTAGGCCTGGAAAACTATGTATTTGCTGCCCCGGATGTGGGCTCTACCAATAGAGTTAGAGAAGTAGCCAGCTACTTTGGTGCTGAAATGGTTATTTGTGATAAATACCGTAAGAAAGCTAATGAAGTAGGTTCCATGACCGTGATTGGTGATGTAACCGGGAAGCATGTGATCCTGATCGATGATATCGTGGATACTGCCGGAACTTTATGTAAAGCGGCCAGTTTGCTGAAAGAAAAGGGCGCTTTGTCCGTAAGAGCATTCTGTACGCACCCGGTATTAAGTGGTAAAGCTTATGAGAACGTAGCAAATTCTGAACTGGAGAAGCTGGTTGTCTGTGATACCATTCCTTTGAAGGAAAACATTGATAAAATTGAGGTTTTGACTTCGGCGCAATTATTTGCCGTTGCTATTAGAAATACTTTTGAGAATAAGTCTATTACAAGTTTATTTGCTCATAAACCAAAATTGACTTAATTTCGTACCCTCTTTGTATAAAGAGCACTGTTTAAGCATCAAAATTCGGTAAGCCTGAGGGCAAAAACTATTTTGAAATTATTAAAATCGCGATTCAGCTGCAGATGTTAACCGAGTAACCGTTTGTCGTTGAAAAGTAAAAATTAGATATAAAATGAATACAGTTGTTATTGAAGGACAATTGAGAAGTGACTCAGGAAAAAAAGCGGCTCGTGATTTACGTAGTCAAGGTAACGTTTTAGGCGTAATTTATGGTGGTAAAGAAGAAGTACACTTCTATGCGCCTGTTTTAGCGTTCCGTTCTTTGATCTATACTTCTGCTTTCCAGGTTGCTGAAATCAAAGTAGAAGGTAAATCTTACAAAGCTATCGTTAAAGATTTACAATTTGATGTGGTTACAGACAGATTGAACCACGTTGATTTCTTGGAATTAGTAGAAGATAAGAAAATCGTTGCTGATTTACCTTTCATCTTCGAAGGTCAGCCTGCAGGTGTTAAAGCGGGTGGTCGTTTACAATTACGTTTAAAGAAAATTAAAGTAAGAACTTATCCTAAGCACTTAACGGATGGTATCAAAGTTGACTTGACTGATCTTGAGTTGAATGGTAACCTGCGTGTTGAAGACATTAAGGCAGAGAACATGGAGATCATGATGCCAGGTCGTCAACCGGTAGCTTCTGTAGTAATGACGCGTGCATTACGTCAGGCTGAAACTGAAGCGGCAAAAGGTGGTAAGAAATAATAATTTTCTAAATTATATTTTTAAAAATGCAGTAACGAAAGTTGCTGCATTTTTTTATGTCATTAAACGGAGCTTTCAGGCGCTGTATATTGTATAAAGCATAATATTCCTGAAAAAGAAGTTATTGCAAATTAATATTTGTAAATTTGATCCTTAAATATAAATCATGAAAAAAGCTTTATTTACTATTGCGGCCAGTATTGGTTTTGCAACACTTGGCGTGGCCCAGACGCCGGTTATCGTTAATGGTACTTTTGAATTATGGACGGATATTACTGCACCTTCCTTCCCTCCAGGGGCTCCGGATTTGGAGCGTCCTAATGGCTGGTATGGCTCTGATCAGTTATTAAACCATACGGTAGGAACAGTTTTTCTTGCTCAAGGTCTTGATTTTGACTATAACAAGCAATTGTTTAAAGATACGGATATGCATGAAGGCTCTTTTGCAGCCAAATTGATGACAAAAGACTTCGGTGATACGTTGAAAAAGGTGCCGGTACTGTTGACCAATGCCAGGCAAAATGTGAGTATGTCGGCTTTGTTAGGTGCTGATTTTGATAATATTGACCTGATGACTTTATTCCGCTTTTCAGAAGGTACCGCAATGTACGGGAAGCGTATTGACAGTATTACTGCTTACGTGAAAACACCGGCAACCAATGCGGATTCAGGAGCTGTATTTGTGCTGGCTTACGAAACCGTGCAAAGCAGTTCCGGAGCAGATTCTAACGCTGTCATCGGGCAGGGAGGAATGACCATTGCACCGAATTCAAACGGGTATATTAAAATATCGGTACCTGTATTTTATGCTGCCGGACAAGCGACTGATTCTATGGTAGTAGGATTCGTGTCTTCTTCTGCGGACTTTACAGTGGACAATACTCTATATGTAGATCACGTAGAAATATATGCAAGTGAACCAAGTTCTGTTCGTAATATTAAGGCGACTGATCTCGGTTTCCAGGTGTATCCTAACCCGGCTACCACTCAAATCAATTTTAACAATAAAGGTAATCTGACGCATACTACCCTGATCATTCAAAACAGTGTTGGCCAGATCATGCATTATGCAAGTTTGGGCCAGGGCATCAATACGATTGATTTAGGCAAATATGCGGCTGGTACTTATTTCTACGAAGTGTACAATGAAAAAGGTACTGCCAGACAAACCGGCAAATTCGTAAAATAATTAATTACTTAATTTTTTGAAAAAGCAATGGTTCCGCCATTGCTTTTTTGCGTTAATCCGGGTCGTATTTTTGTAACTTTGCTTCAATTGTAGCATTATGAAGAACATAGTATTAGCCAGTACTTCCACCTTATATGGCGGGCAGTATTTAGATTATCTGAAGGACACGATATTGGAGTTGTTTGCAGGAGTGAAACATATAGTATTTGTCCCTTTTGCGCGGCCGGGAGGCATCTCCCATGAGGCATATACGGCAAAAGTGCAGGAGTTTTTTGAAAGTATAGGTATCAGGGTGACCGGGTTACATACCTTTGAAAATAAAATTGAAGCCATTCGGCAGGCGCAGGGCTTTTTTACAGGAGGAGGGAATACTTTCCTGCTGGTAAAAGCCCTGCATGAGTCCGGATTAATGACAGAATTGAAGCAAGTTGTAGCGAAAGGAACCCCTTACATGGGAGCGAGTGCCGGCAGTAATATCGGTGGCGTAAATATGCGCACCACTAATGACATGCCTATTGTCTACCCACCAAGCTTTGATACAATGGGCCTGGTGCCTTTCAATTTGAACCCGCATTACCTGGACCCGCAGCCCGACTTAAAACATAATGGCGAAACCCGGGAAACCCGCATCGGGGAATTTCATACCCAGAACACGGTGCCGGTAGTCGGTTTAAGGGAAGGAAACTGGATCCGGGTGAAAGGGGATATCATTACCACCGAAGGCACGGAGTCCACACGTATTTTTGAAGCAGGCAAGTTGCCTTATGAATTGCCTGCCGGCAGCCGGTTGAATTTTTAATTATGATCAAAGAGCATTTTCAGGCGGAAATTGCACCCACATTGCCCCATTTGCCCGGTGTTTACCGGTATTACGATGCCGGTAAGAAGCTATTGTATGTAGGTAAGGCCAAGGATTTGAAAAAACGGGTCAGTTCTTATTTTGTGAAGAAAATCGAGAATGCCAAAACTAATACTTTAGTTAACCAGATCGATTTTGTGGAATGGACCGTTACCAATAATGAGCATGAAGCTTTTTTATTGGAAAATTCCCTCATCAAGCATTTTAAGCCACCCTATAATATCAGCTTAAAAGATGATAAAACATACCCCTATGTAGTGGTTAAAAACGAGCGGTTTCCCCGGGTTTATCTTACCCGCAGGTTTATCAAAGACGGCTCTGAATACCTGGGACCTTACACTAATGTATCTCAGGTTTATGTTTTGATGGACCTGATGAAGAAGGTATTCCCGATGCGTAACTGTAAGCTGAACCTGACCCGGGAAAATATTGAGAAGGGGAAGTTCAATAAATGCCTGGAATACCACCTGGGTAATTGTAAGGCGCCATGTGAGGGTTTGCAGACGGAAGCAGATTATTTAAAAGACGTAGCCCAACTCAAGCAAATCATTAAAGGGAATGTGACACAGGTATTGAGCCAGCTCAAGCAGCAAATGCAGGAAGAAAGTGAGCGTATGGAATTTGAAAAGGCCCACCTGAGCAAACAGGCGATTGACAGCCTGCAGAATTTCCAAACCAAATCCAGCATTACCAACCTCAGGATCGGGGATGCGGATATAGCCAGTATCATTGATAATGAAACGCAGGCCTATGTGAACTATATGGTGCTTGTGGGCGGTACGGTTGTGCAAAGTAAGAGCATACAGATCGAGAAGAAGCTGGAAGAAAGCAAAGAGGATCTTTTGGCTTATGCTATTGCTTATTTGCGCCCTCGTTTTCAATCTGCCGCTAAAGAGATCATCGTTCCTTTTAATATCAATACAGAGGAGGAAGGCCTGTTACAGACGATTCCGCTGGGTGGCGACCGGAAGAAGCTCCTGGACCTGAGCTATAAAAACGCGGAGGAGTTCATGCGGCAGTTTTTATTGAAAAAGAAAATGCACATGGATAAAACGATGATGAAGGACATGAATATGGTGCTGGAGCAATTAAAAGTGGATTTGCATCTTAAAGAGGTGCCTTTGCATATCGAGTGTTTTGATAACTCCAACTTCCAGGGTGCATTTCCTGTAGCAGCTATGGTTTGCTTTAAGGAAGGCTTACCTTATAAAAAAGAGTACCGGCATTTTCACATTAAAACAGTTGAAGGGATCAACGACTTCGCTTCTATGAAGGAGATCGTGCACCGGAGGTATTCCCGCTTGTTGAAAGAAAATAAGCCCTTGCCTCAGCTGGTAATCATTGATGGCGGCAAGGGGCAGTTAGGCGCGGCGATGGAAAGCATTATGGAACTGGGCCTGCTGGGTAAAATGACGGTTGTTGGCCTGGCGAAAAGGGAAGAAAGTATATTTTTCCCGGGCGATTCAGAACCTTTGCAGCTGGAGTACAATGGTAGCAGCTTATTACTGATCCGCAGGGTTAGGGATGAAGTACACCGTTTCGGTATTACGTTTCACCGGGATGTAAGGAGTAAGGGCACGATAAAAAATGAACTGGAATCCATACCGGGGATCGGGCAGAAGATCGCAGAAACTTTACTGCAACGCTACCGCTCTGTGAATAAGATCAGGACTATGACCGAAAGAGAGCTTACTATGACCATTGGCGCGGCTAAGGCCCGGCTGGTTTGGAACTGGTTTCACCCCGAAGAATAGGTAGGTAAGTATGTATTTGTTTAATTGAATAAGGTAAAAAAGGCCCTCAAGAATTATTCTTGAGGGCCTTTTGCTGTATTGAAGCTTTTGTTATTCCAAATGGTAATCTATGAGGTGGTTGCTATAGGTTTTGTCTATAAAATTGGGTACATGGAAGTCATAATCTTCTCCAATGATCCCTTTACCTCTTTTGAACTTCATGATCATGGTACCACAATCTACCCAGTTGTCTAATGGGCTGAACCGGGCATATAGCTGTGTTTCTGAGACAATAACATTATCCAGTGTTTCTCCGTTTACCACAGCTGTTTCTGTGGTGGAGGTGATCTTACAGGTTGTTTTAGCGTAAAAAGTCAGGCCGCTATAGTTAATCGTCGCGGTATTTTCCCAGGCGTCGTTCACTTTAGGATCACCGTTGAGTACCTGTGCTTTTACGAAAGCATTGCCGGCATCATCAATTTTAATGAGGCTGTAATAATTGCCTTCAAATTTTGCGTAGAATTCCTTTACAATGGTGCCACTGGCTGTATTTACCTGTTCGAAGTAATTATAGTTAAAGTTGTCGATGACCGTATCCCTGCCGGTATAATACCTTTTGAAGATGGTACTGTCGCTGGCTTCATATAACCACCAGTTATTGACATTAATGGGTAATAATTCTCCAATACCTTCATTGGTAGGGTCAATCTCTTTAGGTTCGCAGGAGCTGAACAGTACGAGGCCCAGTCCTGTAAGTAACAGAGAGGATAATTTGATTAGTTTCTTCATGAATTTTCGGGTTTATTGATCGGGTAATTCGTTAAAAATAATAAATTTTTTCCGGACACACCAAAACATCCAAAGGTATGTCATTTATATTTATATCTGAAATCTGTTCTACCGGCGGGAAAAAGCTGAACCCGATTTTAAATACGTCTTCACGGCACCTGCTTATATAACGGTCATAGATGCCTTTTCCGTATCCTACCCGGTAGCCGGACTGATCGGCAGCCAAAAGAGGCACAATGATGATATCTATTTCCCGAGGGGCTACCAGCGCTGTGCTAATGGGTTCAATAAGTCCGAATTGTCTTTGTTCAAACTCGGTATCTTCATGGACGGCATAGGCTTCCATGCTACTGTTGCTGATATCGGTAACCGGGTAGGCCAGGGTCAGTTCGGGAAAAATAAAAGACAGGTAATGGGAGAATAAATAAGTGTTCGGTTCTGCCTTATGCTCCATAGGAACGTAGTTAAAGACCGTTTGCGCAAACGGGAGCTCCAGTCTTTGCAATTGGATCAGCAGCAGGTCGTTCAGTTTGGACTGTTCTGCCGGGCTTAGGGCATTGCGTTTGCTGAGGTAGGTCGATCTTATTGTTTTTTTATCCGCAACCATTTTGTATATTTGAAAGTTGTGCTGCAAAGGAACGATAATCAGTTTAAAATATTGTTTATGGAAAGCATTTTAGTATAGCTTAAATATTATTTGGCTGATATATAAAATAGTCTTACTTTTGCATCCTCAAAAAAATCTGCATATTTTATTGTGGATTTGGGAGAGTAAACATTTAACTCGTTAATACCAAAAAATTAAGCAATGGCTAAAGAAATTACAGGCTATGTAAAGCTACAAGCGAAAGGCGGTCAGGCAAACCCTGCACCTCCAATCGGTCCTGCTTTGGGTTCTAAAGGTGTAAACATCATGGAATTCTGTAAGCAATTCAACGCGCGTACTCAAGACAAACAAGGTAAAGTATTACCGGTTTTGATTACCGTTTATTCTGACAAGTCGTTCGACTTCGTTATCAAAACTCCTCCTGCAGCAATCCAATTGTTAGAGTTGTCAAAGGTTAAAAGTGGTTCTAAAGAGCCTAACCGTAACAAAGTAGGGAAAGTAACCTGGGCACAAGTAGAAGAAATCGCTAAAGATAAAATGAGCGATCTGAACTGTTTCACTATCGAAAGTGCAATGAAAATGGTTGCCGGTACGGCACGTAGTATGGGTTTAACTGTTGAGGGCGATGCGCCTTGGCAAAACTAAACCTTATTAGTTCACCCTAATTTTAAAATTTGTTGTTACAATGGCAACCCTTACTAAAAAAAGAAAAGCTGCAGAAGCTAAAGTAGATAAAAATAAGTCTTATACGCTGAGTGAAGCTGCTCAGCTGGTAAAAGAAGTTAACTGTACTAACTTTGATAGTTCAGTAGACGTTCACGTTCGTTTAGGTATTGATCCTAAGAAAGCTGATCAGGCTTTACGTGGCACAGTTACCTTACCTCATGGTACTGGTAAAACTAAAACTGTATTGGTTTTATGTCCTCCTGATAAAGAAGCAGAAGCAAAAGCTGCCGGTGCTGACTATGTAGGTCTGGATGAATTCATCACAAAAATCGACGGTGGTTGGACTGATATTGATGTAATTATCGCAACACCATCTGTAATGCCTAAAATCGGTCGTTTAGGTAAAGTATTAGGTCCACGTAACTTAATGCCAAACCCTAAAACAGGTACTGTTACTAATGATGTAGCTACAGCTGTAAACGATGTTAAAGGTGGTAAAATTGCTTTCAAAGTAGATAAAGCAGGTATCATTCACGCATCTGTTGGTCGTGTATCTTTCGAGCCAAACAAACTGGTTGAGAATGCACAAGAGTTGATCAACACTTTGATCCGTATGAAGCCGGCTACTGCTAAAGGTACTTATGTAAAAGGTGTAACTATTGCTCCTTCTATGGGTCCTGGTATCGCGGTAGATGCTAAATCTGTATCTTAATAGCAATAGCGAAAAACATTAATTCACAATTTTCGGTCAAACGAAATTCAAATTATTATAAATGAACACTGCTCAAAAACAAGAAGCTATCGAGCTTTTAAAAAGCAAGTTTTCTCAATACAGTAACTTCTACGTTACTAACACTGAGTCTTTGTCTGTAGCTCAAATCAATAATATTCGTCGTGCATGCTTCGAGAAAGAAGTTGAAATGACTGTTGCAAAGAACACCTTAATCAAAAAAGCTTTAGAAAGCTTGAATGATGAAAAATATGCCGGTTTATACGATTCATTACATGGCGTAACTGCTTTAATGTTCTCTGAGTCTCCAAAAGAGCCAGCTGTTATTCTTTCTGCTTTCCGTAAAGACAATCCTGGTGATAAACCAGTATTGAAAGCTGCTTTGATCGGTGAAGACCTGTTTGTAGGTGATAATACACTTACTCAACTGAAAAACATCAAGACTAAAAACGAACTTATCGGTGAAGTTATTGGCTTGTTGCAATCTCCAATCAGCCGCGTAGTATCTGCTTTACAAAACAGAAACGAAGGTGGTGAAGAAGCTGCTCCTGTAGAAGAAGCTCCGGCTCCTGAAGCTCCAGCGGCAGAATAATTTTGAATTTTGAGTTTTGGATTTTGAATTAATTTTTTATCATTTTCCATAGCTTCAAATTTTAAAATGCACAAATTAGAATGCTTCCAACATTAATCATATTATTTTAAAAACTATCAAAATCTTATAAAAATGGCAGATATTAAAGCAATTGCTGAGTCATTAGTAAACTTAACAGTAAAAGACGTTCAAGAATTAGCAGATTTCTTAAAATCTGAATACGGTATCGAACCAGCTGCTGCTGCAGTTGTTGTTGCTGCTGAAGCTGGTCCTGCTGCTGCTGAAAAATCAACTTTCGATGTAATTTTGAAATCAGCTGGTGCTTCTAAATTAAACGTTGTTAAAGTGGTTAAAGACTTAACTGGTTTAGGTTTGAAAGAAGCTAAAGAATTAGTTGATGGCGCTCCAAAAGCAATCAAAGAAGGCGTAGATAAAGCTACTGCTGAAGATCTTAAAGCAAAATTAACTGAAGCTGGTGCTGAAGTTGAATTAGCTTAATTTTCTGATCTTTCAGATAAAAAAGAATGCTCCCAACCGGGAGCATTCTTTTTTTTATGCCTGCCCTAAGTCGTTCCTTTGGGTTATATATCATTAGGATAGGTGAGCAATGTGCTTTTCTTATTCCGGAATAAGTCATAGCCCTGCTTTAAGGTGGTGGGAATTATTAGCTTACAAAGCAGATCGATCCCCAATACCACAAAAAGGGAAGCCGGTAAACAGTTGAATGCTGTTTACCGGCTTCCTTACTACAAAATAATGGTATGCTGAGATAGCTTAAAGCTGTCTTTATTTGATCAGGTCAAACTTCCTGTTGACGCTACCTTTGTCTGTTTCAATCTTGATGATATAAGCACCTGAAGACAGTTGGTCCAGTGAGATTTGCTCTTTCACGGATTGTTTTGCGGTTGGCAGCGCCCGGAATACCTGCTGTCCTAATACATTGAATACCGTCAGGCTTTTAATATAGGCCTGGTCGCTTTCCAGTTGTATATTCAATATATTATTGCTCGGGTTAGGGTAGACTTTTACCGCAATAGTTGCTTTGTTTACTTTAACCACATTGGTATAGAGGTCTACATAAATCTCCAGGTTTTCTACAGAATCAGTACAGCCGTCTGAAGCCACCAGTGATACATTATAAGTACCCGAAGACAGGTAGTCGTGTATAGCAATGGTAGTATCTGCAGTAGTACCATCTCCAAAGTTCCATAGGTAGGAATAATTCGTGTTGCTATTAACCGGTGTAAATTTCACTCTGCCTGGCTGAACCGTAAATAAAGGCTCGAAATCAAACCCGTAATTATCCGGGATCGGTTGTAAGCTCACATTAATGGTATCCTTGCCCACACAATCAAAGCCATTAGTCACGGTAACTGAGTACGTGCCTGCCTGGTTGACGCTGAGGGTCTGTGTAATGTCATTGGTATTCCATAAGAATGCGGCGCCTGTATTAGCGGCATCCAGGATCAACGGCGATACGCGGCAGATTACGGTATCATTACCCAGATTTACTATTGGATAAGGGTAGTGAGTGATATTGATGGTATCGCTGGAAGAGCAGTCATAAGTATTGGTTACCGTAACGGAATACTGTCCCGGGTTGAGCACATTTAAAGTACTGCCGGTAGTGTTGTTGTTCCATACATAAGATGCTCCTGGATTTCCCGCGTTCAAAGTATAGGGAATATTACCACAGTAAGCGGTGTCATTACCCAGGAAGACTACCGGGTCTGGTTGTACGATTATATTTGCTGCTAAAGAAGTGTCCGTACAGCCGTTTGCCGCAGTAACCACAACTTTGTAAGGATCTGTCTGGGAGACACTTAAGGTAGCATTGTTTTGACCCGCAATGACCGTACCGTTTCTTAACCAGGTATAAGTGCCGCCACCACCTGCAGTCAATACTTCTATATCATTATTACACAGGTTGACCGTTCCTGTTGGGGTCAGGCTGGCTGTTGGTTTCGGCTTTATAGTAGCCGTTACCGTTGTTCTCGGGCTGATACAGCTAATGGCACCGCTAAACTTGAATATGGGTAAGTTACTTACCGTTCCGGAAGTACCACCGGTAAGGTTGCCGCACAATGTCGAGTTATCGGCATAAGTACCCACTACAGAGGTGTAGGTGGTGGTTCTTGATTGTACTACGTCATTTGAAGTCCAGAAAGTACCGGAGCTGGTGGGATCGTTATCGAAACAAATGTCTACCAGGATATTCGAGGTGCCGTTCCAGTTAAACGGCGTCGTAAAGTTAAAGTTGTTAGTACCGGCAACCGAAGTATAGTTTACCGGGCCATAAACATTGGTAAATGTTGGCGCGGTAAGGGCGGTGAGACCGGTAAGGGCTGTATTCGCCATTTTTATGGAATAACCGGAGAATGGCAAAGAGCTGAGCTTGCTGGTGATGTTTAAAGACATTGAATTGATCGTACCCGCAGCGAAACCTGCAGCGGTAAGATCGCTGGCCAGGATCAGGTATTGGGAGTGATTACTTTCCCAGTTTTGACTGAAAGGAGAGGTGCCGGAATTACTTGTTGTAGAGTTAGGCGTTCCTATAGTGATGTCTTTAGGAACAATATACTCAGAACTTACATAATAGTTCGTAGTGGCAGTTAATGCCGGTGTTGTAAAAGTTGTACCAGTTCCTATAGCTGTGCCCCCGCTTACGGCTGCATACCAGTTTAAGGTATAGCCGGGGTTAGTTGTTGCTGCCAGGTTCAATACGCCCGGACCACATCTTTCGGCACTTGTGGTAGAGAGTACAACAGGGTTACTGATAAATACGGTATCTGAAACTGAATTGAAGCAGGCATTACCGTCACTGTTTTTGATCGTGGCGCGATAGTAAGTGGTAGTCGTAAGGGTAGGCGTGGTATAAGTAGCACCTGTAGCCCCGGTAATATCTGTGAACGTTGTATTGTTCAAAGAGTTTTGCCATTGATAGCCCACATTGGTTTGGGTAATGGCCGGTGTCAGCGTTAAGCTGCTGGAGCCGGTCAGGCACATGCTGCTTACTGTAGCTACGGCAGTTGTAGCTGCCGGTAACGTTTGGATTTTAACCGTATCCAGATTACCACATAATGAAGTAGTGTTTAAAGCATTTGCCGTATAGTTTACCAGGCCTGCTGTTGTTGCCCTGTGATAAACCGTATTGGTATTGGTCCCTGCGGTGTAAGGCGTAGTCGCCGCGGCATTGGTATACAGGTTAGTCACCGGCGACCAGGTTACATTATTATAGCTGGCAGCACCTGTGGTTACGCTGAGTGTGGTAATGCCGTTATTACAAACGGTTTTATCATTGGTAATATCAAATGCAGGTGCAGGTGTAACGGTGGCCGTTACCGCTTTTCTCGGGCTCGGGCATATGGCAAAACCGGTAAATTTAAAGATCGGCAATAAGCTTACCGTACCTGGTGTTCCGGCAGTTGTGCTTCCGCATAAAGTATTGTTATCGGCATAGTTCCCGGCAACAGAGGTATAGGAAGTTGTTCTTGCCTGTACCACGTCATTGGAAGACCAGAAGGTGCCCAGACTTGTAGGGTCATTATCAAAACAGATGTCTACCAATATATTTGAGGTGCCATCCCAGTTAAAAGGAGCCGTAAAGGTAAAGTTATTAGCCCCGGCTACCGAAGTATAGTTGGTAGGACCATATACATTCGTAAAGGTAGGTGCTGTCAGGGCGGTAAGGCTGGTCAAGGCAGAGTGCGCCATTTTTATAGAGTAGCCGGTAAAAGGGAAGGTACTGCTTTTACTGGTTACGTTTAATGACATTGCAGTGATATTGCCGGCGGCTAAACCTGAAGCGGTCAGGTCGCTGGCCAGGATCAGGTACTGGGAGTGATTGCTTTCCCAGTTTTGGCTTAGAGGAGACGTTCCGGAGCCGCTGGTTGTAGTTGTAGCTGTACCTATAGTGGCTTCTCCGCCAGCAGCTACCGCTTCTGCAGCAACATAGAAATCGGTGGTCGTTAAAAGTGATGGCGTGGTAAATGTAGTACCAGTGCCCAGAGCTGCGCCTCCTGTTGCTGCAGCATACCATCTTAAGGTAGTCCCGGTATTACCTGTTGCCTGTAAGGCTACCGTACCGGTTCCGCAACGGCTACCGTTTGTTGTCGTCAGTACATTATTGGTAAAGGTGATGTTAACCGGGGTAGAGTAGGTGCTGTCCGGTCCGTTCATACATTTAACTTTGCACCGGTACCACATAGCGGCGGCAGGGGTAAGAGAAAGTGTAGGGAATACAGCGGAAGCAACATTGGTATAGGTCACGTTATCCGGAGAGCTCTGCCATTGGTAAGAGACACCGGTACCCGGTGTCGGGTTTTGCAAAGACAAGCCAATCGACTGGCCGGAGCATAAGTTATTAGATGTCGCTACCGTATTTCCTGGTGCCGGTGTGGTACAGGTATATTGTATTTTCCCGTCAAATTCATCGGCTCCCATATCGGGTGCGGTACCGAAACCATAACTCGAAGCACCCGGCCTCGTCTGGGCGTCGATATCGGTATTAATCCCGGTAGTCGCTACCGTAGCGCCGGCAGATTCGAGGAAGGTAATTGAATTCGCCGGGATATGAAGGTCTGTGGTGGAGGTAAACGGCGGGTTTTCATTCAGCGATAAATTATCTTTACCGGTTGCTGTTTGCCAGTCGAGCAAGGTTGTCCGCATGCCGCTGTTGTAATACCCGATCTTGGCGCTGCCGGTTACATAATAGTTGTTATTGTTTACCAGGCCGGACGAAATATTGCCTGTAGCGGAAGTGTAAATACATACGTTGTATTGGCTCGGGTTGGAAGTGACAAAAATATTGTTCAGCATTTTGCCTACTACAACAGAAGAACTGTAGAAGTAGATACCGCCCCCAATAACATCAGTTGCCTGCTGAACGATGGTATTATGGATAATGTTCAGGTTGCTTATAGCTGCATCCACAAAGATGCCCCAGCCACCATATTGGTTACCGGCAGAAGATACCGCGTATCCTTTGATATCCCGGATGAAATTGTTAGCAATCAGGATGTCGCTATTAGAAGTGCCGGAATTAATACCGATACCATACATACCCCATACTCCGGAGGTGGTGTTGATACAGTCATGGATATTGTTCTGTATGATTTGTGCACCGGCATTGGCCGCGCCGATATTGATCGCAGAAAGGGAAGCGGAAGCGGATGTCTGGCCGCTTCTGATATCATTATTTTTGATCACTACCGAGTTGGCACCGCTACTGCTGGCCGTATAGGTAACAATGATCCCCCTGAAAGCAACATAATCGGCTGCTGTTGCACTCCCGATCACATTATCTTCAATCTTTAACCCGGTATTCAGGTAGGTCGTCGAGTTCCCGATGGCATTAATACCATAATGGCATCGCGTGATCTGGTTATTTTTTAAAAGGTTATTAATGCTGCTGTAAGCTCCTGTAGAACTTGAACTGGTACTCACGCCATTAGAGAACTGGATACCATAGCTGATAGTATTGCTGGTGGCACTATTTCTTGAGCCGGTGATGATACAATTCTTAACCGTATTATTATTCCCGCCGTCCGTTCCGGTAGTGGAATTGGACGACAGCCGGATACAGGCGACACCTGCATTGGAGGAGGTCGCGGCTACAACACTTAGGTTTCTAAGTCCCGGTGTTGCGGGGTCATCCCCGTCAATCGTTACATTATCGGCCCCGGCCAGTTCAATGATCCCCCTGTTGGCGGTTGGCGTGGCTGCCGAATTAATGGTCACATTACCTGCTGGTTTAATGGTAATGGAAGTATAGCTCGAAGGGCTGTTACTTCTCAATAAAGGAACGGGCGTGGCCGGTTCTGTCGTGTTGGCACTTACCGTAATGGTAATCGCTCCCTGGTGGGTACCTGCATTGATCGCCGTGAAAGCGTCATTGACAGTAGTGTAACTGGTGGTGGACGTACCTGCGGTAGCCGTTACGGTGACCTGTGCCAGGAGCTCACTTGATGATAATGCGAGGAGCGTAGTTAAGCCCAGCACGCATTTCACTTTAAACATACTCTTCGCTGCCCGCTGAAGTATGTTTTCTGTTGGGGATAGATGCTTCATCCTTGTAATTTAGACTTTAAACAAAAAAAATTGCAGTTTGTTGAACCCTGTAGAGCAAATTGCCTGTCAAATATAAAGTTAAATCGGGTTAAATTAAATGTTTTGGTAGTAGTCACTTTCTGGTGAAGATCAAAAAAATTAATTATTGTAGCTACATGGATTTTTTATGCTAATTTTTATTGCTTGTTTAGATTTTTTTTGTAAAAAAAATTGTTAAAGCCACAAAAAAATAG
>Ga0256900_1000033_pt1 | contig 38241 bp, 35 predicted proteins | sample MC6MC0688MT_FD_190190 | JGI IMG/M metagenome (GOLD analysis project Ga0256900, IMG submission 190190) | Metatranscriptome of enriched soil aggregate microbial communities from Iowa State University, Ames, United States - MC6-MC0688-MT... | ecosystem: Environmental > Terrestrial > Soil >... | reverse complement strand
CATTGGGTTGAAGGTTGAGTTAATAGGTTACAGTATAGGGATATTAGGTATAATATTATATTTCTATTGAGTGCAGCGGTGTAATAATAAAAAAAAAAAAAAAAAAAATCTTAATGGGTCTTTTAGAAATTAAAATTTTAAAAAAAAAAAAAATATAAAAAAAAAAAAAAAAAAGAAAATAAAAAAAAAAAAAAAAAAAAAGAAGTATTAAAAAAAAAAAAAAAAAAAAAAAAAGAGTAAACGACTTTAAATTCTTTTTTTTTCAATTTTTTTCAGTTTTTTTATTTATTTATACATACATATAATATATTAAACCTGTATAATCATGGGTGATACAGAGACCCTCTTACCCCTCAATGTGTAAGTTTTATTTCAAGATGTTTTAATATCAATATTTTTGTTGGTTAATTCAGTTTGTGTTTATCATTGATTTTCATTCTTTTTATATGGTTTAAGTTTATCTCAATCTTTAGCATATTCTATTTTAAATATACTTTACTCATTGAATAGGACATCACAACAAAAAACAATACATTTTATTTATACATTTAAACAATACACACCTCCCTATTCACCACCTTCCCTCCCTCCCCCCCCCCCTCATTCACACAAAAAGATTTTTTTAATTTAATTTTTTTTTTTTGTGGATAAAATAACGACATTAATTTATTTGTTTGTGTGTGTGTGTGTGTGTTATCGATCAAACATGTTGGAATTAAATAACATCATTTGTGGAGGGTGTTAAAGAATTTTAAAATTATATAACATTACAAATTGATTAAGCACTTCATCATAATATTATTTTTAATATTCTTATTATAAAATTAATATATAAAATATATACAAATACTAATGCAAACATATTTATCAAATAATAATAATAATAACAATAATAATAATAATATTATACCATTACAATATTATCATAATTATTTTCATAATGATAATTATAATGATAATAATAGACAACAACCAAAATCAAGAGGATGTACTGGTAAAGCATTTGCATTTTTATCAATTGGTATACTTAGTTTAATTTATGTTATTGCAGAATTGGCAGCAGCACTTTATTTAAATTCATTGGCATTGCTTAGTGATGGTTTTCATAATCTTTCAGATGTAGTTTCATTATATATTGCTTGGTGGGCACAAAAAGCTGCCGAAAGAGATTCTGATGATTTAATGTCCTATGGTTGGGCAAGAACAGAGATTTTGGGTGGTTTGACAAATGGTTGTTTCCTTCTTTCACTTAGTCTTTATGTTGCATTGGATGCAATTCCAAAGATTATTAGACCTGAACCAATTGAAGGTGGTTTAATATTCATGATTGTTGCAGGTGCTGGTTTGGCAATTAATATTTTAGGTACTGTTGTTTTTGCACTTACAGGTATGGCTCATGCACATAGTCATGGTGGTGGCGGTGGTCATAGTCATGGTGGTGGTGGTCATAGTCATGGTAGCAATGATGAAAAGAAAAAGAAAAAGAAACACGGTCATGCTCATGATGGTGCTGATGACCATGGTCATTCACATAATCATAAAGATAAAAAAGAAAAGGACAAACATGGCCATGCTCATGCTAGTGATGAAGAAAAAGGTTTATTAGTTCAAATTGAAGATGATCACCATGATGACCATGATCATCATGATCATGATGATGATTCACATGGTCATTCACATAATCATAAAGAAAAAGATCATGGACATAGTCACAATGGTGAAAAGAAAAAGAAAGAACATGGTCATAGTCATGATGGTGAAAAGAAAGAGAAAAAGAAAGATCATGGTCATAGTCATGATGGTGAAAAGAAAAAGAAAGAAAAAGATCATGGACATAGTCATGGTGATAGTAATGAAGATCACGGTCATTCACATGATGGTGAAAAGAAAAAGAAAAAGAAACAAGCCAAGAAAGGTTGTATGGGAATGGATATGAATATGTTTGGTGTATTTATTCATTTCCTCGGTGATGCTATATCATCATTATTTGTACTTTTAACTGGAGCATTATTACATTTTACCTCTGGTAGATGGACAGTCTATGTTGATCCAATCTCTAGTTTAATTATTGTTGGTATGATTGTTGCCTCATCAGTACCATTGGTAAAGAGATGTTCGATGATTCTCTTACAAAAAGTACCAGATGAAATTGATATGGATAAACTTCGTCACAAGATACTCAAAATCCAAGGTGTAGTAAGTCAACATGATCTCCATGTTTGGCAATTAGTCGATGGTATGACTATTGCCTCTATTCATGTTGGTATTGATGAAAATGTTGAATTTAAATCAGTTGTATCTAGAATTAAAAAGATATTCCATAGTCAAGGTATTCATTCAACTTCTATTCAACCAGAATTTGTTTCAATTTCAAATGATTTCAAACAAGATTTCTGTGTTCAAAATTGTATTGAATCTTGTGAAGAAGAATGGTGTTGTAAAAAAACTGCTGAAAGAATTAGACATAGAAATAATTTATTTTCAAATAAAGTTGAAATAAACTAATTCAACCAATCAGCAGATATATTTAATAAAATAAAATAAAAGATAATTCTAACCTAAATTTGGTTTTGTAATTTATCTTTTTTTTTTTTTTTAATAATTTTTAAAATTATATTTATTTTTTATTTTTTTTTTATTTTTATTTTTTTTTTTAATTTTTTTTTTTTTTTTTTATAATAATAACTTTTAAAATATACCTTTTTTCTTTTATTATAATATAATAAAGAACTTATTTTTGTAAAATATAAATTAAAATATTTAAGTAAATTAACATCTTTTTTATAACTTAATAATCTATCTTTTACAACTATAGGTTTTATTCCTGTATTATCTTTAAATAAAGTTTTATCTTTGACATTAAAACGATATACTAAATTAGTAGATTCTTTCGGATTTAAAAAATAATTTTTTAAAAATATACCGATCATTTCTTTTTTATATTTTAAATTTTTAAATTTAAATACAATTTTTTTTTTTACTTTTTTTGTATTTATTGTTTTTTTTTTATCTTTATTTTCTAAAAACTCTAATTTTCTTTTTATTTGTCTTATTTTTTTATTTTTAATTTTAAAAACTCTTTGATTATCTCTTAATTTATTTTTTTTTTGTAATTCTCTATCAAAAAAAAATAAATTTAAACTATAATTTTTATTTATTCTGGACATAGTTAAATGACTATATCTAACAATCCAATTATCTAAATAAGCTCTCATTCCAAATTTAACTTTATTCTTTGATCTGATTCTTAACTTTAAATGTAATCCTTTTACTTTATTTATTACTTTTTTATAAACTCTTTTTAAAAAAAAATTTTTTGTATAATTATAAACAATAAGATCTTCTTTTGCATAATTTTTTTGAATATTAGATTGTCTATTATATACATTAGAAACCCATGGTTGTATTTTTCCTACTCTATATATTGTTGGATTTATAATATGTCCCATTTATTTTTTATTTTTTTTTACAAATTTTGCTGGTTTTTTTGTTAATGAATATTCTCCTAATTTTCTACCTAACATTTTTCTTGTTATATATGTTCCAACATAATTTTTACCATTATATGTATATACTAATTTTCCTAATAAATAGGGTAAAATTACGCTACTTCTTTCTTTTGTTATTATACTATTATTTTTTATATTATTATAATCTTTTAATTCTTTTGCAATATAAACTCCTTTCCAAATTGATCTAACCATTTCTTAATTTTTCTTTTTCTTTTAATTTATTTTTTCTTTGTCCATATATTATATATTTAGATGACATTTTTTTCTTTTTTCTTGTACTAACATTATAAGCTAACTTACCTGAAAAAGTTCTCCAATGCATACCTCCTTTTGTTCTTCCTCCATGTGGATGATCTACAGGATTCATTGCTAATCCCCTTACTCTTGGTCTTATCCCTTTAAAGATACTTTCACTTGCTTTTTTTTTTTTTTTTAAATTATGTTTATAATTTGAAACACTACCAATTGTTGCAAAACAATCATTAGAAATTAATCTAAATTCTTTAGAACTTAATTTTACTAAGCTATATTTTTTATTAAATCTTTTAATAATTATTGAACTTGTACCTGCAGCTCTACTTAATTTACTACCACTATTTTCATATAATTCAAGATTATTAATTAAAATTCCTTCTGGTATATTTTTTATTTTTGTTGTATATCCTATTTTTAAATTTAAAATATTATTACTTGTTGTAATTAAACTTCCAACTTCCATTTTATTATTACTTATTATATATAAATAAATACCTTGTTTAATAATACTACATAAAGCAATATATCCTGTTCTATTAGGATCATATTCAATTCTAATAATATATAACCATTGATCTATCCATTTTTGTCTAAAATATTCAATAAATCTATATTTTCTTTTTAAACCACCTCCGATAGTTCTAAAAGTAATTAAACCTTTATTTCTACCTGATATTCTTGTTTTTCCTGTAATTAAACGTCTATTTATACCTCTTAATTTTAAAGCCATTTTCTTCTTTTTCTTTTTTTTAATAAGTTTTGAAACATTGATTTTTTACTTTTTTTTTTATATAAACTAACTGCAAAACGAACACTTTTATATAATTCCCATTTTTCTTTAACGATATCTCCTTGATTCTTATACGCTTTTATTAATTCTTTTTGAATTTTTAAAATTAATTGATCACTTTTTTCTTGTCCAATTTTTTTAATTAACCATTTGATAGCATATTTATCTCCTAATCGTTGATCCAAATATTTTGGAAAATAAAATTCTCTTGCTCCTCTTTTTTTAACAACTACTCCCATTACAGGTGTCATATTAATAAATGCTTTTCTTAAAAAACTATATGGCTTTTTTATACCATCTGTTTTTAATTTATTTAATATTGTATAATATATTTTTTCTGCTTTTAAATATTTACCTTCTTTCATTAAGGCATTTATAAATCTAGTTTCAAATTTCTTTTTTTTATACATTTATTTTCCTTTTTTATTTCCTGCTTTTATTTTTTTAACTGAATATTTTGATCTTCTATTTTTTCTTTCAAAACGTTCATTCAATTGAAAATCATATTTTCTTCTTACAATATGATAATTTACCCCTGGTAGATCTGGTACTCTACCTCCTCTTATTAATACTGTAGATAAATATTGTAAATTATGTGGTCCAAATCCTGGTATATATGCTAATACATTTTTTTTTTTTTTTGTACCTAATATTTTTAAACATACTTTTGCAATTTTTCTTATGGCTGAATTTGGTTTTTTTGGTTTTACTTCATATACTTTAACACAAAATCCTTTTCTTTGTGGTGAACCACTTAAAAAGGATTTTTTTCTTTCTTTTCCTTTTCTTATTTTTTTATTCTTTACTTGATTTATTGTTATCATCCTTTATACTTTTTTTTAAAATTTTTATTAATTTTATTATACTCAACATTACTGGTAATTTTATTCTATTACATAATTCATGTTTTATTGTTTCTTTTTTTTTATTATTAATTAAATTTTTAAATTCCTCTACTGTAAATTCAAATAACTTTTCTTGTGATCTTATAAAAATACTAATTAAAGTTAAACTCTTTTCAAAATCATTATTTTTACAAAAATTTTGAAATTCTAAACATTCTGTTAAATAATCAACTCCCTGTACTAAAAACATTGAATTATTTATTTTTTTTAAAATAGCATTTTGTTTACTTGTTTTAAATACAATCTTCATTTTTTTATGATTTATATATTTAACACGTAAATTATTTACCTTACAATAATCATATATTTTTTTTGATTTTCCAGCTGGAGCACTATTAACTTGTATTAATAATATAAAATCTTCTTCTGATTTTTTTTTTAATATTCTATTTAATGATTCTCTTAATGTTATATATTTATATTTTTTTTTTATCATTTTTTTATTCTTTTACATATATTTTACAGGATCTACAAGTCCCTAATATTTCTTTTACTTTTATTTTTAAAACCTCTTCATTAATACTTTGCCATTTTAATTCTCCTTTATTAAAGCTTAAAATTAAAATTGCTATTTTAAAACAATCTTTTAATAATTTATTTTTTTCTATAAATATTTTTTCATTATTTATAAATTCATTTTTATAAAATTCTTTTAAAATTATACTTATTATAGGCCCTTGTATTTCAAAATAAAAATTTTTCATTACATTCACCCATACTGTTACTCTTAATGCTAATCCTTTTTCAAAATCTTTTGTTTCATCATTATATTCTTTACAAAATTCCATTATATTTATACCATATTGTCCTAATATTGGTCCTAATGGTGGAGTCATGGTTGCACTACCTGCTCCTATTATTAATTTTAATTTTACTAAAATTGCCTTACTTTTTACTAATTCTTGTTTATTTTTTTGTTTTATAGGTATAAAAACCATATTTTTTTATTTTTTTTTTCGGGCGAAATAAGACTCGAACTTATATCTGCAATTTTGGAGACTGTCATTTTACCAGTTAAACTATTCGCGTTGGTATTCTTAAATTTAAAACTTTATTCGTAGAAATAGGATTCGAACCTATGCGTATTGCTACAAAAGATTTACAGTCTTCCGCCTTAACCACTCGGCCATTCTACATAAACTAAATTATTAAAAATTAAAATAAGATCTGACTCTTTATTTTAATTTTTAATGAACTTTTTATTCTATTTTTTATTTACTTTTTTACTTGTTTAATGTAATTGTATTATATTTGAAATATAAATTAAAAATAATAATACAAAAACATATGCTTGTAAAAATGCAATCCCTGTTTCTAATAACATAAATGCTAAAACGAAAATCCATGGTAAAAATCCTATATAATAAAATTGAAATAAATATATTGCAGCCACTCCTATAATATGAATTAATAAATGTCCTGCTAACATATTTGCAAATAATCGTACTGCTAAACTAATTGGTCTTAATAAATAAGACATTATTTCAATTAAAACTAATAATGGTAATAACCAAGGTTCAATTCCTGATGGAACAAACATTTTTAAAAATTTTATTCCATGTAATCTAAAACCATATATAGTTAATCCAATCATTAAAATTATTGCTAATGTGAATGTAACCATAAATTGTCCTGTTATTGTAAAACTTAAAGGTACTAATCCTATTAAGTTAAAACTTAATATAAATATAAATAATGACATTATTAAAGGAAAAAATATAATTGCTGGTTTCCCTACTTGTTGTAAAACTAAATCTACAACAAATTCATAAATCATTTCACTAATTGTTTGCCATTTTGTACCTATAATTGTTGCTTTTGATAATACTGTGGTAAATAACCCAATCACGATAACTATCATACCAAATAAATATATAGTTATAGTTGTTATTGATAAATCGAAAAAAGGTGTTAATTTTACACTATATACGTTTAATTCAAATTGTTCAAATAAAGATTTCATTATCTATCTACTTCTCCAAATACTATATCTTGTGTACCTATTAATGTTACTACGTCTGCTAATAAATGATCTTTACACATCATGTTTAATCCTTGTAAATGTAAAAATCCTGGTGCTTTAATGCTACATCTATAAGGTTTAGCTGTATCATTTGATTTTAAATATACTCCAAATTCTCCTTTTGGCGCTTCTACAAATGCATAAGCTTCATTTGCTGGTATTACAAATCCTTCTGAAAAAAATTTAAAATGGCTAATACAAGATTCCATATCTTTTTTGATTAATGCTCTATCAGGACTATTTAAATTTAATCCCTCTATTTTTATTAATCCTGGTCTTAAGTTGTTTAATGCTTGTTCCATTATTTCTAAACTCTGATACATTTCTTTCATTCTAATTATAAATCTAGTATATGAATTATTTTCCTCTCCTATTACTATTTTAAAATTATATTTATCATAACCATCATATGGATATATTTTTCTAATATCATATGGTATTCCAGCTCCTCTTAATAAAGGTCCTGTAAATGCATAATTTAATGCTTGTTCCGCGCTTACTATTCCTACATCTACTAATCTTTGTTTCCATATTCTATTATTAATTAACATATCTTCTATTTCTTCTAATCTTTTTCTATATTGTAATATAAATTTATAGATATCATCACTAATACCTATAGGTAAATCATATGAAACTCCTCCTGGTCTTATATATGCAGAATGCATTCTTGCTCCAGATACCCTTTCATAAAATTCCATTAATTTTTCCCTTTCTTCAAAAGCCCATAAAAAAGGTGTTAAAGCTCCTACGTCCATTGCATGAGTTGTAGTTGCCATTATATGATTTAATAATCTTGTAATTTCACTAAATAAAATTCTAATCACTGCTGCTCTTTCAGGTATACTTATACTTGTTTCTAAAGTATTAAAATATAATTTTTCAACTGCTAAGGAATATGCATGTTCTTGTGCTTGCATAGAAACATAATCTAAACGATCAAAATAAGGTAACGCTTGTGTATATGTTTTACTTTCTATTAATTTTTCAGTTCCTCTATGTAATAATCCGATATGTGGTTCAACCCTTATAACAGTTTCTCCATCTAATTCTACAATTAATCTTAAAACCCCATGTGCTGCTGGATGCTGTGGTCCAAAATTTAATGTAAAATTTTTCATTACTTTTGTTTCTTCAAAAATTTTATTAATATTAATCATTTATTATATTATCTAAATATACTTTTCTTTCATGATTTCCCCATGATAATCCAAAATTATAATTTCTATATTCTTGCATTAATTCTATTTCTTTATAACTAATTTTTTTATCATAAATGTCATAATATACTTCAATATATCCTGTTGTTGGAAAATCTTTTTTTAAAGGAAACCATGAAAATCCATAATCTGTTAAAATTCTTCTTAAATCTGGATGATTTGTAAAATAAACTCCAAACATATCCCAAATCTCTCTTTCTAACCATACAGCAGATTCAAAGTTATTACTCATACTTTCAATTATTCCGTTATTTTCTACAAAAGTACTTACATGTATTCTTATATAATTTGACATACTATTTAATACATAAATCATTTTATACCTTCCTAATTTATTTTCTTCTATATTTAAACAATCTACACATACAATATCTAATAACATAGTTGCCTTTACAATTGATGATTCTTTTAATAATTTTATAATTGTATTTATATTTTCTTTTTCTACTTGTACTTCAATTTGATCTAAAGATACAATTAGTTTTTTTATTAAACCTGGAAAGCTTTTTTTTAATTTTTCGACAAAATCTTTTCTCAAAATTTTTAAACTATTATTTCTATTAAAATACTCTCTTTGTGTTTCTAATTCTTTTTTTTCTATCATTTTTTTAACTCCAATCTAAAGCTCCCTTTTTAATCTCATATATAAAACCTATTGTTATTATTACTAAAAATATTAACATAGTTATATATGAACTTATTATCATATTTATTAAATTTATACTAAATGGAAATAAAAATGTTATTTCTAAATCAAATATTAAAAATAATATAGCAACTAAATAAAATCTAACATCAAATTCATCTCTTGCTTGTCCAAAAGGATCAAATCCACATTCATATCCCATTAATTTATCTTCATAAGATACTTTAAACATTAATGACCATCCTATTGCAAATAAAATTACTGATATTATAATACTAATTATTAAATATATTAATATAAATTTAAATTCAACGACCATTTCTTTTTTTATTTTACAATATTATTTAATTTTTTTACTACAAAATCATTTGTATTTGATTTTATAATATCTAAGTCTACTATAGTATTTGTATTTTTTATTACTTTTTTCATTTCATAATTTACAATACTTTCTTTTATATCTTGTGTTTTATTTATATTATTAAAATTCATTTTTGATGATACATTTTTATCATTTTTTGTTATTAAATTTAATATTAAATTATTACTTTCATTCATTATAATTTCTGCTAATTTTTTACTTAATATTTTAAATATAAATTGTAAATGTGTTTGTAAAAAATTAGTATTACTATTTTGAATCATGTTATAATTAGATTCTATTTTTTTTTTTATAAATACATTAATATTTATAAAATAATATATTACATTTTTTCTTGAAACACATGCTTTAATCATTTTATTTAATTTAACCATATAAATATGTTTATTTTGTGCAATTCTTGTATTTAAAGCTTCATTAAAAGGCTCTTTAATTAAACTTGCAATAAAAAATACTGCAATAACAAAACTTAATAAAATAATTAATTCTTCATTTAAAGGTAATATGGATTTTGCTACACAACTAATTAAAAATAATGTTACAAATAAATAAAAGTTTACCATTATTTTTTAAAAAAATTTAAAATATTTATTTTTCCATTAGCCCTTCGCCATACATATACAGGATAAAATTCTTTCATAAATACTAAATTTCCAAAATTAAAATAAAATTTTTTCCATAAATATTTATAATATAATGAATATGATACTGTTTCTAAATTAAATAATTTATTTCTAAATTTTAAAATATAAGCCAATACTGATATTACTTTTCTTGAAAATAATATATAAAATATTGTAAATCCTATAATAATATACACCATTTGATTTGAATATATTAATTTATCTAATTGTGGCATCTTATATTTTCATTATTCTATTAATTAATTGTTTTTCTACTATATAAATAAAAGGAAATAATCCTAATACAAATATAAAATATAAAATTGTTGCTACAAATCCAAAAGTTAAATATGGAAATGCTGCTGGTTGGCTTCCTAAAAACCCTAAAAAGATACATAATGCAAAAAAACTCCAAAATAAATGTTTATGTATTTGTCTAAAATATGAACTTCTTACATTTGATATTGTTATAAATGGTAAAAATGCTAATACTACTATTGCCATTACTAAACATAATACTCCTAAAACTTTACTTGGTATCGCTCTTAACATTGCATAGAATGGTAAAAAATACCATTCTGGTACAATATGTGCTGGTGTTACATTAGAATCTGCCATTATATAATTATCAGGATGTCCTAAATAATTTGGCATAAAACATACAAAATAAAAAAAGATTATATAAAAAATTACTAAAGAAAATAAATCTTTTATTGTAAAAAATGGTGTAAATGGTATATTATCTACTGTTGCTTTTACTCCTAATGGATTTGTTGATCCATTTTCTCTTAAAAATATTATATGTAATCCTACTAATGCTACAATTATAAATGGAAATAAATAGTGTAAACTAAAAAATCTATTTAATGTTGGGTTGTCTACTACATATCCTCCCCATAACCATATTACAATACTTTCTCCTACAAATGGTACCACTGTTACTAAATTTGTAATTACTGTTGCTGCCCAATATGACATTTGTCCCCATGGTAATACATAACCTAAAAATGCTGTTAAAATTAATAATAAGAATATTACTACTCCTGATACCCATAACATTGCATTTGGTTTTTGATATGATCCATAATATAATCCTCTTAACATATGTATATATACTACAATAAAAAAAAATGATGCTCCATTTGCATGTACATATCTTAATAACCATCCATAATCTACTTCTCTTACTAATCTTTCGATACTATTAAACGCTAAATCTACGTGCGCTGTATAATGCATTGCTAGTAATATTCCTGTTACTATCTGCATTACTAAACATATTAATGAAAAAAAACCAAAATTCCAAAAATAACTTATATTTGTTGGCTCTGGATATCTTACTCCTGCTTCATATACTCCATTTATTATTACATTTTTTTTTACTAATCTCATTTTTTTTATTTATTTTTTTTTAACTTTTTTAATTGACCTACTATTTATGTATACTCCTTTTTTCTTAGGCTTTTATGATACCATAAGTTATTCCTTTCTTTTTTTATATTATTTTTTTTCTTTTTTTTTTATATAAAATGTAATTATAATCATTATAACAATGATTATAACAAAACCAATACCATTATGATCTTGCATTAGACTATAAAAAGAAAACTCATTTATATTATTATAAAGATTAATATCAACATGTTTAGGAAGTATATCACCTTTCTCATTAAGTATCTGTGCTTTTTCAAAATATTTAACTGTAACTTGAAATCCTCTTTCATATAAAGCCTCCCCATAAACAGGCATATTCTTTTCATATATTATATTAATCGCTATTTCTTTTATATCTTGTAAAACTTCAGGTGTAAATGTTAACTTTACTCTATAGACATGTGATACGTACATCTCAAAATATAATTTTAACATTGATTCCCATGCCTCTATATACCCATCTTCCAATAACATATTATAATAATAATCATTTTGTAAATTATATATTTGATGTGCAAAAATTTCTTTTTGTATATCCAAAATACATTTTATATCTATTTCTAAATCTTCGATCAATGGTCTTGTAAACTTTCTTCCTACTGCTACACTTTCTTCTGCTATTTGAGAAAGAAATACACCATCTAAATATTTTTGTTTTTTTTTGATACTATTAAACGCTAAATCTACGTGCGCTGTGAAATGCATTGCTAGTAATATTCTTGTTACTATCTGCATTACTTTATTTTTTAATGAATTATACATGAAATTCCAAAAATAACTTATATTTGTTGGCTCCATGCTCTTTTTTATTCCATTCTTAATTTTGATTATATTTATTATATTTTTCATCATTTTCTATTGCTATTTTATCTCTTCTATTGTTTATTAACTATCTTTTTATGTAAACTCCTTTTTACAATTAAGATACTTTTTTATAATTATGATAATAATAGTTGTTTAATTTAATACATACTTTTTTTTAATGGTGAATACTCATACTAAATAAATATAGTATCCAATTATACTTATAAAATAAATTAATATTTTATCTATAACGGTATCCCTTTTTTTAAATATTTATAAAAGTAATTTTAAAATAAATATTTAACTTATGTTTTAATTTTTACTTAAAAAAATACAGGTCGCACCCTAAATAAATAAAATTCATTTTTCCGATAGAGGGATTCGAACCCCCGCATGTTGATATCAAAAACCAATGCCTTACCAACTTGGCTATATCAAAAATAAATTTAAACATAATCTTCATTATCTAATATTTCCATGATATTTTCCACATAGTATAATTATGTGATATTATTTTTTTTAATAATGCAGTTCATCTATGTGAGCATATTTAAAATAATATCGTAAAGATTATGATAATAGTTTTTTTTATTGCGTTATGATTAAAAAGTAAAATTTTTCATCCATTTTTAGTACTACTTTAGTAATCAACTTAATGATTTAATAATTTCTAAATTATTAATATAATACTGTAAAAGCATTATTTATTATATTACTATATTATCCATATGTAGCCTATCTAAGTCATGATCTTTAACCTGAATAAGAAAAATTTAGAAATAAAATTCCTACTTAATATTTTTTCAGCAGTTATTCGTAAATAAATGTTTTTTATTTATATTTAGATGTAGCTACTCAACCATACTATATTAATAATAATTGATACACCATTGATCTATCTTTCTCAGTCCTCTCGTACTAAAGGCAGCATTTCTTTTTTTTCTCTATTTCACAGCAGATAGGGGCCGAACTGTCTCACGACGTACTAAACCAAGCTCACGTACCATTTTAAACGGTGAACACCCGTACCCTTGGAAACTTTTTCAACTCCAGGACATGATGAGCCGACATCGAGGTGCCAATCTCTAGGACAGATATGAACTCTAACCAAAAATAAGCCTGTTATCCCTAGCGTACCTTTTATCCGTTAGCAATAACCTTTCCACACAGAATTATTGGATCACTATGTCCGACTTACGTCTCTGATCGATTTGTATATCTTTCAGTCAGCAAACTTATGCCATTACACTCTTAAATTAACAAACGTTTTTAATTTGAGTTTACCTTTGAACGCCTCCGCTACTCTTTAGGATGCTACCTCCCCAGTCAAACTGTCTCTCATACACTATTATTATTGAGTATTAGTTTTTATAAATTTAGTATTTCACCAGCGCCTCCTTTAAATTGACCACAATCAAAAAATCATAAGCTCCTAAATATCCTACGTCTCTAAAATGTTCATACAATGTATAATTACAGTAAAGGTGCATAGGGTCTTTCCGTCTAACTGCAAATATTCCGCATCTTCACGGAAAATTCAACTACAGTAAGATAATACCGGAGACAGTAGGGAAGTCGTTACACCATTCATGCGCGTCGAAAATTACTCGACAAGGAATTTCGCTACCATAGGACCGTCAAGGTTACAGCCGTCGTTTACTGGGACTTCAATTCAAAACTTACATCTCTCCTTTTCATCAAATCAGCACCGGACAGGTATCAGACCCTATACATCATGTTGCCATTTTGCAGAGTCCTGTGTTTTTATTAAACAGTCGTTACCCTCTCTTTTCTTTTGACCTTTAATTTTTAAAGGCACTCTTTCTCCCGAAGTTACAGATTCATTTTGCCGAGTTCCTTCAATATCATTCACTCTACACCTTAATATACTCTATCAATTAACCTGTGTCGGTTTAAGTACGGTTTTTCTTTTTCCTCTTTTTACAGAGTACCTAAATTTTATTTCTTTTTAAAACTCATATTTTCAATATTCTATTTATAATTACTTAATAAATATTAAAAATACTTATGTCAATAAAATTAATTTTCAAAGTTAGAATTATTAATCTATATACCCATTGATAATCTATATTCATATTAATCTTAGGGACCGCTTAACCCTAATCAGCTTACCTTCTTATTAGGAAACTTCTAATTTACGGTGATAATGTTTTAACATTATATAACATTACTCATATCAGCATTCTTTATTCTGATATCTCCATCAAATCTTCTTAATTTAACTTCTACGATATACAGAAGATTTTACTACCAATTTTATAATTTTTGTAGTTTTTGTATAATATTTTAGTTCCTGTACATTGTTGGCGAAAAAAAGCCTTAAGTTGGTGAGCTTTTACGCTTTCTTTAAAGAGTGGCTGCTACCAGGCCTATCTCCCAATTAACTTCACTTTTTTCCTTCCTTTAACACTTAACTATAATTTTGGAACATTAACTTACAATCTGGGCTATTCCCCTCTCGACAATGAACCTTAGCACTCACTGTCTGTATAATAATTAATCGATTTAATAGTATTTGGAGTTTAAATAATAACACAGTTTTACCCACATTAACTACTCAGTGCTCTACCCCTATAAATATTCAATTATCACTCTACCTAAATAGATTTCGTAAAAAACCAGCTAGCACCAGGTTTGATTATCCTTTCACACCTAATCACAAGTCATCTCAATTTTTTGCAACAAATACGAGTTCAGTCAAATTATACAAAAATAGTATAAAGTACTTGCTCATGATTAGATCACCTGGCTTCGGGTCTAATTAAAATAACTCTATAAATAACACCCTATTCAGATTTGCTTTCGCTACGCCTCCAATTAACATCTTAAGCTTGCTATTTCAATTGACTCGCTGACCCATTATACAAAAGGTACGTTGTTTCTTATTTCAACTGCTATTCACATTTACAATTTCACTGTCTATTTCACTTTCTTAGCTATTTCCTAAGTATCTTTTTCATCTTTCCTTTACAGTACTTGTTCACTATCAGTCATTTAAGCATATGTAGAGTTTGAGAGTGGACTCCCATTATTCAAACAAATTCTTCCATACTTCGTTTTACTTATTTTTTTATTTTAAAACTTAAGACTTACTTGACTTTCACTTTTTCTTTCTTTGGATTTCCACCTTTTTCTTTCTTTCATTTTTTTTTTACTCTGCTCATTTTGAATTTCGCTCACCACTACTTTCCGAATCTCTGTTGATTTTTTTTCCTTTATTTACTGAGATGTTTCACTTCACTAAGTTTTCTTTCTTTTTTAGTTTTCTTTAGGATATTTATAGATCTTCAATTGATATTTTACTACCTGTTTTTTTATGTTTTCCCTATAACTTTTCGTTCATTTTTACGTCCTTTCTTCTTAAATGCTTAGAGATCCTTTATAAATGCTTCTTTTTACTTTTTTACTACCCTTTTTTATTTTTTAAATAACGTTAAAATTTATGTTTTTAAAACATATTAAAATATTCCGTTTTCATATTTTATTCTCTTTTTTCTGAGATTTCCACCTTTTGGTCCGAATGGCAAGATTCGAACTTGCAGTCTCCTATTCCCAAAATAGGTACATTAACCAATTATGTTACATCCGGATCTTATTCTTCCTCTTTATTAAAGGTATCTAAACAAAATTATAAATGCTTTTCTTTTTTCTTTTTTACTCTTTCTTATTTAATAAACTATTTTTTTTCTTTTATTCTTTAAAAAGTATTCTTAATTCACAGGTCTTATTAAATACCCGTTATAACAAGAATTGCACTTGTATATAACGTTTAATTAAAGATATTTTTTCTTTAATCTTATGAGTATAAGATTAAGAATGACATCATTAATGCTAATAATCCGACAGCTTCACTTAATGCGAATCCTAACATTGCTAATTTAAATAATTCTCCTCTTAAATTTGGGTTCATACTTACTGCTAAAATAAATGCTCCAAATACTACTCCTACTCCGATTCCTGATCCTGCTAATCCGATAGTTGCTAATCCTGCTCCTACTTTTTTTCCTAAATCTATTACTGCGTTTGCTAATTCTACGTGTTCAATTTTCATTACTTTCATGTTTTTTATTTTTTTTTCTTTTTTTTTATTATCATCCTCTTGTTTATTTCTGTTATCATGTATATTGCTCTACACCTTATATCTTCTTTATTTTTATCTTTCTTTTTAATTTTGGAGAGTAATGAGACTTGAACTCATATCTTTAAAGTCACAATTTAATGCTCTACCTATTAAGCTATACCCATCCTCCCAAGTAGACTCGAACTACTGACTCTATGCTTATCAAGCACATACTCTACCAACTGAGTTATAGGAGGATGGTTCCTTTATTTACCTCTTTATTAAAAGTTATTTATAACTAAAAAGTTTCTTTTCTTTTTTCTTTTTAATTTATTTTCTTGTATTTTCCTTTTTTCTCCTTTTACTTTCTTTTTTTTCTTGTATTTCACATTCCCAATTATTAAAAAATTCTTCTAAATATTCTTTATCTGATCCTCTATATAAATAATTATTTTTTTCAAATATTTTTTTTATTTTTTTCTCACTATATTGTGTATTTATAAAAGCAAACTCTAAATCAATTCCTATACTATAATCCAGAAGTCCTGTTTTCCCATCCTCAAATTCACTACAAGTTATAACAGTACTTCCATTCATTATTCCTATTATCCAAGCGTCTTCGATTTTTACGTCTTTCATTATATTTTCCCAAGGTTCTCCTTTTAATATTTTTACATATATATTTTCTTCAAGGGCTGTTTTTTGTATTTCAGGTACTCTTATTACTTTTCCTTCTTTTTTCACTATTATTCCACAATATATTTCCTCTTTTTCCATTATTTTATTATAAAAATTCAAATATTGTAACTGTTTTTCTTTGGATAATAATGGTATGACCCTCATTATAGGAAATAATATATTTTTAATATCTTGTTCATTTTCTAATGTATATGTATATTCACATTCTATATAAGACTTCTTTAATACTGCACAATACCTTTCTTTTTTTAATTCATCTATAATTCCTTTATTACCTAATATTTTTTTTATAGTTTCAAAAAAATCAATTGAAAATTGTTGTTCGTTTTTAATGATTAATCTTCCTTTATTATTCTCATATATAAATTCTCCTGCGCCTTCTATTACTCCTATTAGCCATTTATTTAATTCTTTATTTTTTTTCTTTTTATTAATTAAGTCTTTTCTTACATTTATTTTCATTTATTTTTTAATACGTTTACTTTCATAAATATTTACTTTATCTACTATTTTTTCTAAAACCGGTAAATTCATTTTATTATTCCAGTTATTTATTTCATTTAAAAGTTTTGGTGATATTTTTCCAGGATCATAAAAGTCATCCTGTAAGTCTTTATCTAGATTTATTAATAAAGCATCAAAAGCACGCTCTATATTTTTATTTTGATTATCATTAATAAAATGATCAATATCTTTATTATTTTTTCTTAATTCATATATTATACATAAATTAGCTATAGCATTAAAATTTGATTTTTCTTGTATATAAATACCCTGCTCTGCTAATTGTTGTTTAGCGTCTAGAACAATCTTTGTATTTGGAACATAAATATCAAGTACTTTTGCAGTTGCTTCCGGAAAGTCTGGTAAATACTTTATGAACATACTTTCCATTTTTTTTTGACTTTCCTTATCTAAAATTTTAATTCTAAATAAATTACTATTTTCTCTTATTTTAAAGACTTTACTTTTTATACCATGACAATTATCTATACTTTGTGCGAAATATTCTAACTCTTCTTTATCAAAAGATTCTAATGCAAAAAAATAACCTGAATTTTTTTGCACTAATCTTTTTCCTAAATAACCATCATCATTAAATATACTAAATAAAAATCTTTCATCTTGTACGAAAAAATCAAGATTATTGGTTTTTGGTATTATTTTTTTTCCATTTTCCATAAAAAGTAAACTAGCATTTGTTGTTAAAGCATTTTGATTTGTAACTATACGTGCTACTGGTGCTATAACATTTGTTTTATTATTTGGTTTTAAATTACAAATTGCGGGTATGGTATTCGTTTTTGAAATAAAACCATTTTTATCTAAAATTTCTCCTACCTTTAAAACATTACGCAAGCCTTTTATTGATTGACTATAATAAAAAGTATTATTTTGATAACTACCATCTCCAAAACCATGTCCTATAACATGCATTAATTCTGGATCTTCTGTTGTTATTTTTTTTATTATATTAAAAGAATCTTCCTTTTCTTTTAATATACAAAATATATTTCCATAATTTTCTTTATTAAATTGTGCTTTTTTTTGATCTATTATAAAATCTTTTGTTTGTTTTATAAAATCTTTATTTTTTATATTTTCTGGTAATATTAATTGTTTTGGTGTATTTTCTATTATATTTAAATTATCTATATCTTTATATGTACTTGTTGAATATCCTCTTACTAAGCCTAAACCAAATTCTGTGCCTCCGGTTTTTAATATAAATGGTATCATACAAAATCTTATTCCTATATATACACTTATACTAAATATTCCGTTATATTTATATCCTAAATTATATTTTAATAATGATATATAATAACTTAATTGTCTTTTTATAGCTTCAATATTTAATTTACAAAAATAAATTAAAATACTTATTATTATACTACTTATTATTATATATAAATCTAAATAATTTATTAAAGAATCTATGATTGATATACTTTGATCATCCATTACAATTAAAGGTAATAGTAATAAAATTAAGTTATTTTTGAGAACACCTCCCTCTATCAAATTTAGTGTTATATAATTTTATTCCTTCTTTAACTTCTCTTGATACTTGTGATCCAATATCTTGAGTTTTATTTTCATTTTTTCTCATTTGTAATAAATTCTCTGTTATATATATTACCCCTATCATTGCTATTAATAATATTATTCCTGCAATTATAAACCATATACTATGTATTCCATATAATATATTACTTCCTATACTTTTAATATCTATTTTTTCTATAAAACTATCATATATATTTACATAATTAATATTTAATGTTTCTTTAATTATATTTATTATACTTATGATATCAATACTTGCATTTTTTACATCTATATTTGTATTTAATAATTGAATATTATCTATATTTTTTATATTATTTATTAATATATTTTTTATATTATCTTCTATTATTAATGGTGTATTAATATTTATATAATGACCCTTAATATTATTTTTTACTGCTAATATTATATCTAAAATAAATGATAATACATCTTCTTTTTTTATAATAAACATATTCATACATAATAATACTATTATGGCAAAAATCCCTATTAATCCAATATTTAAAAATAATTTATATTTTTTTATTGTTTCTTTAATTTCAATAATATTAATATTTATCATCATGACAATAAATAAAAATAATACTGCAATTGCTCCTACATTTACTAAAATAATAATACATGCTAAAAATTCTAATTCTAATTTTACTAATAAACATGCATAACATCCATATATTAATATTAAATTTAAAATACTATATATAGGATTTAAATTTCTTATGATTACTCCTGTTGCTACTATAACTATTATATTTAATATTAATTCAATCATAATTATTTTACTATTCCTACGATTATACTAATTCCAATTACATAAACCATTAATGACATTGGTAATAATACTTTCCAACCTAAATACATTAATTGATCATATCTATATCTTGGTAAAGTTGCCCTTACCCATATAAATGTAAATAACATAGATACTACTTTAATTCCAAAACCTATAATATTATAAATACCTCCTCCAAAAAAGAAGATTACTAATAATACACTCATAAATATGATATTTGCATATTCTCCTAAAAAAAATAATGCAAATCCTGTTGATGAATATTCTACATTATATCCTGAAACTAATTCCGCTTCTGCTTCTGGTAAATCAAAAGGTGGTCTATTTGTTTCAGCTAAACTACTTATATAACACATTACAAAACCAAATAATAATGGTATTATATACCATATTTTTTGTTGATTTTCCATTATTTCTTGTAAATTTATACTATTACTATAACTTATTACACTTAAAATTATTAATCCTATTGCAACCTCATATGAGACCATCTGTGCAGCTGATCTTAATCCCCCTAAGAAAGCATACTTTGAATTACTTGACCATCCTGCTAATATTATACCATATACTCCTATTGATGATATTGCTAATATATATAATATATCACTATTTATATTTGCTAATTTCCCATTCACTCCTACAGGTATTACACTCCATAATATTAAACTTATTGTAAATGTTATGATAGGTGCTATTATATATATTACTTTATTTGCTACTATTGGTATTATTGTTTCCTTTAATACTAATTTTAATCCATCTGCAAATGGTTGTAATAATCCTAATATTCCTACTACATTTGGTCCTCTTCTTTTTTGTATTGCTCCCATTATTTTTCTTTCATATAAAGTGGTTATTGCTACCATTACTAATATGGTTACTACCATAATTAAACTTTTTACTATTCCTTCTATTATTATCATTATTAAATTGTTATTCATTTTTTTTTATTTCTCTTATTATATCTTATACCTCCCCAAAACTATTATTAATATTTTAAAGAGGTGACCCTTGAAGGATTTGAACTTTCATTGACAATTTAGAAGATTGTTGTTTTACCGAAATTAAACTAAAAGGTCTATTATATTCTTTATATCTTATGGGTGTATTGAGAATTGAACTCAAATCCTACAGCTTAAAAGACTGATGCATTAACCTTTATGCTATACACCTTGAGGAAGATAAGATTCGAACTTATACCTACAGGGCATGAGCCTATTGAACTTTAACCTATTATTCTACTTCCCTTTAATTTTTAGGGGATTTTATTCCAGCTGCAGATTCCTCTACAGCTACCGTGTTATGACTTTACCCTAGTTATCCCCCATTTATTCAAGAACTTACTTCTACATTTATCCAATAAAATTATTAACTATTTGTTAATTGTTACCCTTTAATTTTCTAATATAGATTTATATAGTTACTTTAAAAAAGTGAAACTTCCATGGTGTGACAGGCGGTATGTACTAGATTTGACAACCATTCACCGAATCTTTCTGATATACGATTACTAGCAATTCCACTTTCATTGTCTCGAGTTGCAGAGACAAATCCAAACTTTGATTACTTTTTAGGTTTTGCTCCAGCTCTCACTTTCGCTTCCTTTTGTTTTAACCATTGTAGTACAAATGTAGCCCAATCGGTGAGGGCCATAATGACTTGACATGTTCCTTAACTTCCAATGTAATTATAATCACATTCTTTTATTTATTTTTCTTTTTGTAAGTTAATATAAGGATTTCGTTCGTTTTAGAAATTAATCTAACACCTTAACAGCACGAACTTACGACAGCCATGCAACACCTGTTTGATACTTATTTTAATAATATTACTCTCTATATTATCTTTACATTTTTTTTTAATGTTTATATGTATCATTCAACAATTGGTAAGATTTTTCGTGTTATATCGAATTAAACTTCATACTCCACTGCTTGTGCAAATCTCCGTCAATTTCCTTGAGTTTTAATCTTGCGATCGTACTTCTCAGGCGGAGTGTTTAACGTGTTAACTCAAATACTAATTTTATTAATATTGAACACTCATCGTTTACTGCATAGACTACCAGTGTCTCTAATCCTGTTTGCTCCCTATGCCTTCGTATCTCAGTGTCAGTATCTGTTGTGCTTTGCTTACGCCAACTGTCAGTCTAACTAATCTCATACGAATTTTACCTCTCCTTTAGTTATTCTATTGCACATCCATTTTACTCTAGTTTTCTTGTTCTTTATGCTTTCACCTCTTCTTTTCAGTGTATTTTACATAAGACCTTTTTAAAAACCACCTACATACCCTTTACGCCCAATTCTTACGAATAATGCTCGCCCCCTCCGTTTTACCGCAGCTGCTGGCACGAAATTAGCCGGGACTTTTTCTTTAATTCATGTCTTTTTCTCCCTTATTAAAAGAGGTTTACGCTTTGCTTCTTCCCTCACGTGGTATCGCTGGATCATCCTTGCGCCCATTGTCCAATATGCCTCAGTGCAGGCTCTTTCGAGTTTGGCCTTTTTTTCAATGCCAATGTGGATGATCATCCTCCCAAATCACCTACGAATCCTTGGCTTGGTAAGCCTTTACCTTACCAACTACCTAATTCGCCATAAGCTTTTATAATAACGAGTCTTACTTGTCACGCATATCTCCTTCTTCTCACAAGTTCCTCTTTATTTCTTATCCTTCGATTTTTTTCCAGGATTATTATTAAAATTCTTATGTATTACTCACCTTTTTGCTACTCTATTTCTAGCGTTCAACTTGCATGTGTTAAGCTTACCACCAGCATTCACTCGGAGCCAGAATCAAACTCATTTTTTCTTTTTTAATATCTATATATTTAAATTTCTCTACATCCTTATTTTCGTCTTAGACTGGAATCGAACCAATAACCTTTTGGTTAACAGCCAACTGCTCTACCTATTGAGCTACTAAGACTTCCTTTTTATTGAAGCTGGAAAACAGACTTGAACTGTTATTGTAGATTTTGCAGATCTATGTATTAACCATTTATACGATTCCTTTATTATACTTCCTCTTTATAAAAAGGTTTATATAAAAAAAAGTTTTATTTTCTTTTTACTTTTTGTTAGCTGTTTTTTTTTTATAATAATTAATTATTATTTTTTATTAACGTAAGATGTACACATTACTGAAAATAAATTATCTTTTACATTAAAATTATTTATTGAGTCAATACTTGCGCAATAAATATTAAATAATACTTTATTTTTAATAAATGCGATTAAATTTTTTTCTTCATCTTTAATATTTAATAAGTTTAAGTTTTGGAAATAAGTGTTTCCCATTGCAAAAATCATTAATGCTTCAAATCCTAAAGACATAGGGTTATAGTTAACTTGTTTTAACATTTCAATTGTTAATTTTCCTTTTTTTAATGCTTTTGTTGTTACAGCATCATTATTACTTGAAAATTGTTCAAATCTTGCTAATTCTCTATATTGTGCTAATTCTAATTTTAATGCTCCAGCTAATCTTTTCATTACTGATGATTGTGCAGCTGATCCTACTCTACTAACGGATAATCCTACATTAATAGCAGGTCTTATTCCTTTATTAAATAATTCTTTTTCTAAGAATATTTGTCCATCTGTAATAGAAATAATATTTGTTGGGATATATGCTGATACGTCTCCTGCTTGTGTTTCTACAATTGGGAATGCTGTTAATGATCCACTTCCATATTTAGCATTTAATTTTGCTGCTCTTTCTAATAATCTTGAATGGATATAAAATACATCTCCTGGATATGCTTCTCTTCCTGGTGGTCTTCTTAATAATAATGACATTTGTCTGTATGCTACTGCATGTTTACTTAAATCATCATATATAATTAATGCATGTTTTCCTTGATCTCTAAAATACTCTCCAATTGAGCATCCTGCATATGGTGCTAAGAATTGTAATGGTGCTGGATCTGCAGCTGTTGATACTACAATAATTGAATATTCTAATGCTCCTTTTGTTTTTAATACTTCTACTAATCTTCTAACTGTTGATTTTTTTTTGTCCTACTGCTACATAGATACATACGATATCTTTTGTTACTTTTTGATTAATAATAGCATCAATTGCAATTGATGATTTTCCTGTTTGTCTATCTCCAATAATTAATTCTCTTTGTCCTCTTCCAATAGGTAATAATGCATCTACCATTTTTACTCCTGTTAACATTGATTCATGTACTGATTTTCTTGTTACGATTCCTGGTGCTTTTCTTTCAACACTCATAATTCTTGTTGTTTTTTTGAAATCAAATTTTAATTCTCCATTTCCATCTATAGGTTCTCCTAATACATTTACAGCTCTTCCTAACATACTAGCATCAATTGTAATTGCAAAATTTTCTTCGCATCTTTTTACAATATCTCCTTCCATTAATACTGTATCTTGTCCGAAAATTACAATTCCTACATAATCTGCTTCTAAGTTTAATGCCATTCCTGTTAATTTTTTTCCAATAAATTCTACTTTTTCTCCAATTTTAACTTCTCTTAATCCGCTTACTTTTACTACTCCATCTTTAATACTTAATACTTTTCCATAATTTGGTGATGTATTTAAAATTTCATATTTTTTTTTTAATCCTTCCATAAAATTATTTAATACAAAATAATTATATATTTCTTCTTGGTTACAAGTAAATTTCATTACTGATTCGTATAAATATTTTTCATTATTTTTTACGTCAGCATTTAATGCTACATTTGTTGTGTTATTTAAGTCTTTTAATGTTGTTTTTAATGTTTCCCAGTATGATGTTAAATATGTTTTTGGTGCTACGTTCATAATTTTTAATTTTTGTTTATATTTTCTATTTCTATTAACTTATCTTTTGCTAATCCACTATATAAATTTTTTAATGAGTTTAATTTTTTAATTTTTTCTGCTGGTTGCTCTAATGTTGAATTTAATTGTTCTATTAAAAATGCTTCCATCTTTTTTAAATAATCATATTGCTCTTGTGGCTTCATTTTTTGATATAAAGGATTAGTTAATATTTCTGTTGCTGTTTGTGCTATTCCATTTACCCTATCAGGTAAACCTTGAACAGTATTTTCTATTAAGATTTGACTTTCATTCACTAATGTATTAAAATCCTCTATCCCTGATAAAACAATATATACGCCTGTACCTATTAATAAAATACCTGCTACTATTTTACCAAAAATAAAAATAGTTGTTGAGACTCCTGCTTTTAATACTTTTTGTTGCTGTAAATCAAACATTAATTATATATTTGATTTAAATATTCATTTAATTTAACTGCTTTAACTTTTATAGGCATGAATCCATGGTCTACTCCACATAATTCACTACATTGCCCATAAAATGTTCCTTCTCTTTTTACATATAATCCGATTTGATTTAATCTTCCTGGTACAGCATCAACTTTGATTCCAAAAGAAGGTACAGCCCAACTATGTAAAACATCTCCTGATGTTATAATTAATCTAATATGTGTTTTAACAGGTACAACCATTGGATTATCAACTTCTAATAATCTTAATTGTCCTTCTGTTAAATCTCTTTCATAAACCATATAACTATCAAATTCTACAGCTTTATTAACTTTATCTGAATATTCATAACTCCAATACCATTGATGTCCTACGATTTTTATAGTTACACTTGGATTAATAATTTCATCCATTGCATATAATAATGTAAATGATGGTATTGCTATAAAATATAATATAATTGTAGGTATTAATGTCCATACAATTTCAATTACTATTCCATGTGTTATTTTATTATAAACTAAATAATTTTTATATAAATTCATATCATTTAATGATGGATAAGTCCATTTATATGAAAATCTCCATAAAATTCTTCCTAAAACCCATACTACTAATATCGCAACTATAATTAAATAAAAAAATATATAGTTATGTAAATCTATAATTCCTTCCATAATTGGTGTTGCTGGATCTTGGAATCCTATTTGCCATTCTCTTGATATATCTAATCCTATTAATCCAATCATTGCAGTTTTTTTATTTAACATTATTTTTTTATATTTTTCAATATAACTCATAAATACATTAATAAAGAAAAAGATTAATCCAAATGCTGTTATTAATGATCCATAAGATGCTATTAAATTCCAATGTATAAATGCATCTGGGAAATCAGGAATTCTTCTTGGCATTCCTGCTAATCCTAAGAAATGCATTGGGAAAAAAAGTAACATTTACTCCAATAAACATAGTCCAAAAATGGATTCTTCCTAATTGTTCATTATATGTTACTTTTCCAAATAATTTATTACTATTCATAACACTATAAAAATAATAATATGATGCAAAAATTGCAAATATTGCTCCCATACTTAATACATAATGAAAATGTGCTACTACATAATAAGTATCATGTAAACTAATATCTAATCCTCCATTTGCTAAAATAATTCCTGTTAATCCTCCTATTGTAAATAAGATTAAGAATCCTATTGCAAATAATGTTGGTGTTGATATTTTAATATATCCTCCCCATAAAGTAGCACACCAACTAAATATTTTAATTCCTGTTGGAATTGCAATAATCATTGTTGCTGTTGTAAAATAAGCTCTTGTATCTACATCTAATCCTACTGTATACATATGATGTGCCCATACTAAGAACCCTAATACTCCAATCGCTGTCATTGCTCCAATCATTCCTTTAATTCCGAAAATTGCTTTATTACTAATTTTTGATAAGATTATACTAATTAATCCAAATCCTGGTAAAATTAAAATATAAACTTCTGGATGTCCGAAGAACCAAAATAAATGTTGATATAATATTGGATCTCCTCCTCCAATTGGATCAAAAAATGTTGTTTCAAAATTTCTATCTGTTAATAACATTGTTAATCCTCCTGCTAATACAGGTAATGATCCTATTAATAATACTGATGTTATTAATACAGACCATACAAATAAAGATACTTTTTTCCATTGTAATTTTTCTATTTTCATATTTACAATTGTAGTTACGAAATTAATAGATCCTATTAATGATGATGCTCCTGCAATATGTAAACTTAAAATTCCAACATCAACAGCGTGTCCTGGATGATATTCCATCATACTTAATGGTGGATATACTGTCCATCCTGTTCCTGCTCCTATTCCTAAGAAAGATGATGTTCCTAATAATAAAAATGATACACAAATTAACCAAAAGCTAATATTGTTTAATCTTGGAAATGCTACGTCTGGTGCTCCTACCATTAAAGGTACAAACCAATTCCCAAATCCTCCTAACATAGCTGGCATTACTACAAAGAAAATCATAATTAATCCATGTGATGTTATAATAACATTAAACATATGGCTATCTCCTTGTAACATATTTCCTGTTGCTAATTCCATTCTAATAATTAATGATAATAATGTACCTATTATCCCTGCTAAAATACTAAATACTATATACATAGATCCTATTGTTTTATGATCTACTGTAAATATCCATTTATTTAAAAACTTACTTAAAATACCTTCTTTTTCTTCTCTTGTTCTATCATATATTTCTAATACTTTCATTTTAATTATATTTATTTTTTATATATTCTATAAATTCCTTCATTATTACTATTATATCATTTTTAATATCTTCTATATTAAAAAATAAAATTTGTACCTTTATTGTTTTTAGAATATATGTCATATAATAAGCTTGCTGTATAAATAAAACTCGAAACACTTTTTTTAATAAAACACATAATATAATAATTCCTATTATACTAACAACAAAAAAAATATATCTTAATATATTTCTAAATTTTATATTTGAATATGCATACAGTAAATCTTTTTTTTTTATATCATAAGAATACCAAAGATCATTTAAGTTTTCATAAATACTTTGTTTTTTTCTACTAAATACAGGAATTTTTCTTATATTTTTATTATTATAATATTTTAAATTATCTACTTCTTTAAATTCTAGATTTTCTTTTTCTATTACTTTATTATTTTTTTTTATAAAAAGATTTCCTCTTTTAAAAGCTTTTGCAATAAATGTTTCTGTTATTGTTTGTGAATACATCTCATACTCTGTACCAAAAACTTCTTCATATTCTTTATAGATATCTCCAGGACTATAATATATAGCATCCCAAAATAGTAATTGTAAATGTGGATAATTTACAAGATAATTTTTTTGATCTTCACTATCTTCTCTTTTTTTTTCATATACTAAAAATGCTGTTTTCATTTTTAATAATCGTTGTAAATTACTATTTTCTTTAGTCTTTGTTTTTTTAAAAAAGAAAGTTTTTATTTTATTTATAAATTCACTTATTATGTTGTTTTTTTTTTTATTATTGTACATATTCTTAAAGGGTTTTTATATTAACTCCACCAATATATTACAATATATAAAAATATCCATACAACATCTACAAAGTGCCAATAAAATAATGTACATGCAAATCCTGTTGATTTATTTTTAAAAATTGTAAAATTTAAATTGTTTTTATTTACGATTTCAAAATTTCCTAATAAAAATCTTATAGTTATTATACTAATTAAAATACTTCCTACTAAGACATGAAATCCATGAAATCCTGTTAATAAAAAAAATAATGACCCATAAATTCCATCATTCATACTAAAAGGTGCATTTACATATTCATATCCTTGACAAAATAAAAATACTGCTGCACATATTAAAGTCATAAATAACATTTTTTTTATTAATTTATTTCTTAAAATTAAATTATTATTTATAATATTTAAAATATATGATATATCATTTTGAGATTCTTTTGTTATTTTAAGTGTTTTATAAATATCATAAACATCTATCATTGCGCTATTAAATGTATTTGTTAATGCATTATATATTTTATTATTTATTAATAAAATAGATTTTCTTTCTGTTAATATTGTATATCCTTCTGTTAAAAATATCCCTGATAATAATAATACAATTGTATTTAATAAAGGTATTCCTAAATAAGAATATACTGTTAATCCATGTGGTGGCCATACGCATCCTATTGCTATTGTTGGTGATAAACTTATATAGAAATAAGACCAGAAAAATGAAAAAAAGAACATTACTTCTGAGAATATAAATAATAACATTCCTATTATTAATCCTCTTTTTACTTCATGTGTATGTTGTTGTTCATATAAACTATCCATTACAATACAAAAAGCCCATATTACAATTCCACTTATAAATATTGTAACTGCTATCCAAAATCCTATTGTGCTTTGTATTACATTAAAATAATATAATACCATATATGCTAATGGTACTGATGACATTATAGGTGCTATTGATGCTGATACTATATGATAAGGATGTCTTTTTATATGCTTTGGTTTATATAAATTATAAAATTCTATATTTGAACTATTATTGTCTCTATTTTCTATTCCTATTCCATTGTGTAACATATTTTTTACTTCTCTTTTATTTTTTAAATCTTTCATAAAATTCATTTTTTTATTTTAATTCTTTTATTATATCTCTTCTTTTAGGTATTTTGATTATTATTTTATTTTTTCTTGTACCCATTTCAATATCTAAATTTGATTTTCTATTTTTTTTTACAATACCTTCATATAATTCATCTGCTTTATATGTTTGTATTGTTATGATTTCTTTTTTTTTTATTTTTAAATTTAATTTATTTTTTCTTTCTTTTATTTTTAATTTTTTTATTATTTCCATTTTCTTCTATATTGTTGCTACTATTAATTTAATTACTATTAAAATCTCATCTAAATATAATTGTGCAAATACTAACCATATTACTCCACTACTTATTAATATTTGTCCTGTTTTTATTTTAGAATATATTTTAATATTTGTTTCTTTTTTTTCAATTAACATTTTTATAAATATGTTTACATAATATATCATTACCCCTACAGTTAAACTTAAGACTAACATCATTGCGATTGGTCTATCTAAAATTACTAAAGGTCCTATTAATATTATTTTACTTATAAAACTTGTAAATGGTGGAATTCCTGCTAAAAATATTAAAACAACCATTAATATTATGCTTAATATTTTATTATTAACCCACATATTTTTTAATTCTTCTATTATTTCTACTTGATCCCCTGTTCTTGCATTTTTAAAATTTAATGATATTAATATTAATGTATTTAATCCTATAATATAATTTATTAAATAAAATATTGTTGTAACTAAAACATCTTCTATATTATTTCCTATTAAAAATAATATAAATAATCCACTATTTACAACTCCACTATAAGCAATAAATCTTATTAATTTAATTTGTCTTATACTTCCTAATATTCCTATTATTAAACTTCCTATTACAGCTATTAATAATAAATTAACATCAAAAACATTATTCATTTGACTTATTATATTAACATATAAATTTATTAATATTGTAATTGTAACTATTTTTTGTGTAATAGTTAAAAAGTATGTCATTAATAATTCTGCTCCTTCATAAGTATCAATAACCCATCCATGAAACGGTGCTACCCCTAATTTAATTAATAAACCTAATACAATTAAGCTTACTCCTATTATTATTTTTTTATTAATTTCATTTTCCATTAAATATAATAATATATCATTATACATTAAACTTCCACTTATACTATAAATATTATAAATACCTAATAATATTATTGTACTTGTAATCCCTCCTATAATATAATATTTTAATGCTCCTTCTATACTACCTTTTTTATTATTTTTATTTAATGCTAATATGTAAAAACAAATACTTGTTATTTCGATACTTAAAAATAATGTTAATAAATTATTTGTTTCCATACTAATTAACATTCCTATTATACTACTAAAAATTAATATTATTGTTTCACCACTAATTTTACTTTTATTTTCATAAACTTTTTTATTTAATTCTTTAGTCATGATATTAATAATAACAATACTTACTATTATTAATATAATTTCTAAAAATTTAATTAATTTATTACTTCCAATATGACCATTTAAAATTAAATAATTAACATCGCTATATAATAAATTAATTAATATAACTATTAAACTAATTATTGTTGTTCGAATAATAATATTTATTCTTTTTATCTCATTATCAATCATGATTGCTTCAATCATTAAAATTAATAACGGCCCTAAAATTAAAATATATTTTATATTTTCAGTTATTAAAGCAAAAATCATATTATTTAATTAATAATTCTAATACATTTGTTTCTATTATTTTTGTAATAATAATTGGTTGTATTCCTAAAATAATCATCCAAACAATCATATAACCAATACTTAAAGACTCTGCTTTATTAATATCACTATATTTAACTTTTTCCATTATTTTTTTATTCTCTTGTTTTTTTTTACTTGTTTCTATTAACATAAATTTATCTTTTATTGCTATTTCTAAAATAGCTTTTAAAAGAGAGGATAAATTTATTTCTTTAAATCCCATTTTTAATTCATCTTTTATTACATAATTAAAAATATTTACTTTTTGTAAATTTTTTAATTGAATCACAATTAAAAAATCTTTTATTTTACCTACAACATAATTTGGTAATCTATGTTTACTCATTAAATTAATTCTATATTGTATTTTTTTTAAAGGGTTTATTATTGCAACTTCATATTTATTATATAATATGACTACATATTTTGATATTATTAATGCTTTTAACATTTTTACTATCATACTTTTTTTTATTTTTTTATTTTTTATTATTATTTTTAAAGCTTCTTTAACATTTTGATTATTATTTTTAATAATAGTTTTTATATTTAATTTTATTAAATTAAAATCTTCTTGTATATTTTTAGATACTTGTATTCCATTTACAGATGCATGTGAATATTCTTTCACAAATTCTACCTTTTCAATTTCTTTTTCATTTGTAATATAATAAAATAATCTATTAAATAACCAAAAAGAATATATTACAGTAACAATCATACTTAATGCACTAAAAAAAGCTACAATTATATTTTTTTTAGCTAACCCTATAAAAGTAATTAATTCTCCAGCAAAACTACTTGTTATTGGAAATGCTATATTTGCTAAAATTAATAAAAAAAAATATATACTCATTATAGGCATTACATGAATTACATTACTAAAAGCATATAAAACTCTTGTTTTAAATCTTTCATAAATAGCTCCTATACATAAAAATAAACCTCCAGATACAACTCCATGGCTTACCATTAAAAATATACTTCCTTCTATTCCTTGTAATGTCCCTGTAAATAAACCTAAAACAGCAACATTCATATGTGAAATTGATGAATATGCGATTATTCTTTTTATATCTAATTGTGTTAATGTTGCGATTCCTGTATATAGTATAGATATTAGACAGATACCTCCTATTATAGGATAAAAATAATTACATAATTCTGGAAATAATCCTACATTATATCTTAAATATCCATAACCTCCTAATTTTAATAATATTCCTGCTAATATTACAGAACCTACAGTTGGTGACTCTACATGTGCTCTTAATAACCATAAATGTAAAGGTACTATTGGTATTTTAACTGCAAATCCTACAAAAAATCCTATAAAAATCATTTCTTGAATATTTCTTGGTAATATTTCTATTAACTCTTTTACTATAATATAATCTGTTGTTCCAAAACTATAATAGATATATAAAATAGACATACACATAAATATACTTCCTACTAAAGTATATATTAATATTTGATATGCTGCTATTTTTTTTTCTGTTCTTGATCCCCAAATTCCAATCATTAATACTATTGGTATTAATACTGCTTCATATAATATATAAAATTGAATGATATCTGTTGCTCCAAAAAAATTTATTAATAATAATTCTATTATTAATAATAATATTTGAAATTCTTTACCATTTTTTTCTTCTACTATATTCCAATTTATTAACATACAACTTATTATTAATATTATTGTTAAAAATATAAATATTACACTTATACCGTCTATACTATAACCTATATTTATATTTGTATTATTTATATATATATAATGCATTTGAAAAAATAGACTTACTTTATTTATTAATTCTTCTATCCTTATTTCTTCTATTACACTACAGCATATTATTAATATTATTCCTTGTATAACTAATAAATATCTTTTTAAAAAGCCTATAAAAACTTTATTCTTTTTTATTTTCTTTTCTTGATTTTTATTATTATAACTTATAAAATAACTTACTAATACACCCATTATTGATAATCCTATTAATATATTTATTATTTCTATTAATTGCATTGTTTTCTTTTTCTTATCTTTTACCTTTTTCTATAACTATATAATATTATCCTTCCGATTGGACTCGAACCAATATCGCTCTCATTATGAGTGAAATATTTTACCTATTAAACTACAGATGATACTTTTTTATTTTGCTCCTTATGGGAGTTGAACCCATGTTTGTGACATGAAAAGCCAATGTCCTGACCACTAGACGAAAAGAGCTTTTGTGGAGATGAAGGGACTTGAACCCTTAACTCAGATATGCAACACCTATATTATAGCCAATTTAAACTACATCCCCACTCTTTTTGTTGGAAATAAAGGGACTTGAACCCTTACTCTTTTCAGAATTAGTTTCTAAAACTAACATGTCTACCAATTCCATCATATCTCCATTATTACATAATCCTTAATAAATAATGTTATCCTTTAACATTATTTAATGCTCTTATATTTATAATCCCTATTTGACTATATAATATAATTACTATTGCTAATCCTATTGCTGATTCGGCTGCTGTAAATGTTAATATATATAAACCACTTATTTCACCAATTATATCATTAATTTCTATAGAACTTATTATATTTAATAAACCTACTGTTCCTAAATTTAATTCTGAGATTATCAATACATTTATAATATTATTTTTATTTAATATTAAACCACTTATTCCTCCTATAAATATACTTATTAAAACTATTTCTGTTATACTCATTTTATTATTCTTTTTTTTTTATATTCCATTCTTTTTGTAAAAAAACATTGTGTTTCTTGTCTTATACCTTCATATATTGCATGTATCATTATTAATAACATTATTACTTTATTTTTTTCTGTTTGTATATTACTTAATATTGTATATGTTAATTTTTTTGCACTTGCATTTGTATTTACTATCCCTATACTTGGTATTCCTAATTTGTAACATTCATTTATTAAATGTTGTCCTGTAGCCACATCCATAATTAAAACTGCTCCTGGTAACATATAACTTATTTTTAAACCTTCTACTTGTTTCTGTATTTTTTTTTTTAATTTATGATTTCCTTTTCCTACCTTTACTTGTATGTATTTTTCTAAATAAGATTTATAATTTGTTAATCCTCCTGCATAATATACTGTTTTTATATAAGGCTGTCTTGTTTTTTTTACTAATTTTTCTATTATTTTACCATTATTCCTTATATTTAAACCTATTATTATTTGTCCTCTATTTCTTATAATATTGCTTATTATATTTAAACTTTTTTTTATAATTATGCTACTATATTCTAAATTTATTATATGTATTTTGTTTACTACTTTATATATAGAGCCTATTAATACTGGATTCCATCTCCTTTTATTATATCCTATATATAATTCATTTTTTATTAAATCTTTATATGTCCAACTTTCTATTCTTATATTTTTTATTATATTTATTTGTTTTATCATCTGTTTTTTTCTTCTTTTTTGCTCACTATCAGACTTGAACTGATACTCCATAGGAAATAGATTTTAAGTCTATCGCGGCTACCATTTCGCCAAGTGAATTATTTACTTTTTTATATTTTACATTTTACGTAAAGTTTTTAAAGCATTTACAAATTTATAATTTGTTTGTGCTATTAAAGTAAAAGGATATGTTATTTCTTCTATACGTGGTTCATACACTAAACTTGTACTTAAAAGACTATAATTTGTTTCTAAATAAGAAGGTCCTCCACTAAAATATATTTTTCTATATTTTTTTTTATATTCTTTTAATTTTTTATTTCTTTTTAAAATATATAACATAGATAAAATTTTATTTAATTTAATTTTTCCTCCAGCAAAACTTATTATATCTCCTACTTTTATTTCAAAACTAGGTCTTGTTGCTAAGTTACCATTTACTATAATACCTTTATGTTTAATTACTTGTCTTGCTTCATATAAACTTGCAACTAAACCACTTCTATATAAAATCATATCTATTCTTTTTTCTAATGATAATATATATTTTTTATCATTACCCTTTACATTATTATATAATTCCTTTAATTGTTTTAATTTTATATTTTTATAAAATTGTCTGTAAATTCTATAAATATAATACTTTTTATAAAAAGTTTCAGTAAATTTTTTTAAATTTATTTTTTTCTTCTTTATTTTCCTTTTATATATTAAACTTCCTAATCTATATAATGCTGTTAATGTTCTTTTTATTTTTTTATGTTTTATATTTTTTTTTATTTTTCCTTCTAATAATGGATATACTTCTCTTTTTAATAAAAATACCTTATTAGATATTATATTTAATCTTGTTTTTGTATATCTTTTACATTTTCTTAATTCTCCCATATCTATATGATATTTTTTTATAAATTTTGTTCTATTTTTTTTTATTTGCATTTTTATTTTTTTTTATTCCATTCTTTTTGCCTAAGAGTGGATTCGAACCACCGACTTAAAGATTTTCAGTCTTTCACTCTAACCAACTGAGTTACCTAAGCTTTTTGTTTTCTGAGCTACTCTACCTCTTTAAAGAGAGGTTTAATTAAATTTAAATAAACTTTTTTATTTTCTTTTTTACAGCAATATAAATTTATTTATTTCTAACTAAAAGATAAAGTACTATTATAATAATAAATAAACTTTCATTGCTTAAAAGCATATTAAAAGTTAATCCTAAATAATATACACTTAATATTAAAAATAAAACTAATGCTATATTTAAAATAAAAGTAGAAATTGTTATTTTATTTTGTAATTTAAAATTATTAATATTTATTAAAACATAATTAGTTAATGCTGTAACACCAATTTTTTCCCATAATCCTTTATCTAAATTTTTATTCATAGATTCATAAGATAAATTAAAAAATGGTTTTACAACAAATAATCTAACCATAAAATCAAAAAACCATTTTTTTACAAAAAAATAATATGTTTCTTTTTTGAATTCATTATATTTTACTGTTTTTAATAAGGCTTCTTTTTTATAAAAATAAAATACTACAGGTATTAATACCCCATAAAATAAAGCTACAATTGGTAAATATTTTACTTCTCTTTGTAACATTTCTGCTTCTAATAATAAATTATTATATGGATAATTAAATAATGCATTATTCCATGTTGGTGTTCCTAATCCTATAAATAAATCTTTTAACATATATCCTGCAAATATACTACAGAAAGATAAAATAACTAAAGGTATCATCATAAATAAACCAACTTCATGTACATTTTTTATTATTTTTTGACTCATTCTTGGCTTTGTTAAAAAGGTTAAAAATAATAATCTAAAAGAATAAAATATTGTTCCAAATGCTGCTACATAACCTATTATTGTTGCTATATTACCCTCCCAACAATAACTTGCATAACTTGTTTCTAAAATAATATCTTTAGAATAATATCCTGATAAAAATGGAAATCCTGCAATTGCTAAACTTCCTATTAACATACATTGATATGTTAATGGCATTAAATTTACTAAACCTCCCATCTTTCTCATATCTTGTTCATCACTTAAACCATGTATTACAGATCCTGCACTTAAAAATAATAAGGCTTTAAACACTGCGTGTGTTGTTAAATGATAAATTCCTGCACTATAATTAAATAATCCACATGCAAATAACATATAACCTAATTGTCCACATGTTGAATATGCAATTACTCTTTTTATATCATTTTGCACAATACTCATTGTTGTTGCAAATAATGTAGTTAAGGCCCCTACTATTGTAATTACTTTTAATATTATAATTGAATAACTTATTAATGGTGAACATCTTAAAACTAAAAAAACTCCTGCTGTAACCATGGTCGCTGCATGTAATAATGCAGATACTGGTGTTGGTCCTTCCATTGCGTCAGGTAACCACATATGTAATCCTAATTGTGCTGATTTTCCTATAACCCCTATTAATAAAAAGCTTGCTATTAATGTTATAGCATTAATTTCAAAACCTAAAATATTAAATGTATAATCTGTAATATGCGGTGTAACTACAAAAATTACTGCAAAATCAAAACAATTATATACTAAATAGATTAATAAAATTGCAAAAAATAATCCAAAATCTCCAAATCTATTTAAAATAACAGCCTTTAATGCTGCTTTATTTGCTTGTACTCTTGTAAACCAAAAATTAATTAATAAATATGACATAATACCAACTCCTTCCCATCCGAAAAAAAATTGTATCATATTATCTGCTGTTACTAATAACATCATAAAAAATGTGAATAATGATAGATAACAAAAAAATCTAGTTTTATGTGGATCTTGTTTCATATATTCCATAGAATAAATATGTACTAAACTAGATATAAATGTAATTACAATTAACATTATTGTTGATAAACTATCAAATAAAAACCCATATTCAACATGCATTGTTCCTACATTTATCCAAGTACCTAATTTTATATTTACAACGCTATTGCATAATATTATTTCATATCCTAAATAAAAACTACAAATAGCAGTTAATACCATGCAAAACACTCCTAATTGTATACTAAATTTATTCCCTAATTTATTTCCGAATAATCCTGTGATTATTCCACTAAGTAATGGTAGCATTAATGTTATGCTATACATCTCTTATTTATTTTTTCCTTTTTTCCAATTATAATTTTCTATTTTTTTCATTTCTTTTCTTTCATTTCCTGTTTTTATTAAATTTTTACTTTGTCTAACTATGACATCAGTTTTATAAAAATTACTTACTATATTATTTATTACTAAATATTTATTTACTTTTATATTGAATTTTTGATTATTATAATAATCAAAAATT
>Ga0256900_1000028_pt1 | contig 39646 bp, 36 predicted proteins | sample MC6MC0688MT_FD_190190 | JGI IMG/M metagenome (GOLD analysis project Ga0256900, IMG submission 190190) | Metatranscriptome of enriched soil aggregate microbial communities from Iowa State University, Ames, United States - MC6-MC0688-MT... | ecosystem: Environmental > Terrestrial > Soil >... | reverse complement strand
CTTTTGTCGCGGAGAGTTGGCAGAGTGGTCGAATGCGGCGGTCTTGAAAACCGTTAACTGTCACAGGTTCGGGGGTTCGAATCCCTCACTCTCCGCAGAACAAGCCTTTCAGAAATGGAAGGCTTTTTTCGTTGTATTCGGATTCGAACCAAAAGGGTTGGCCGGGGTTCGAACTTTATCATCGCGGATTATAGCAAGGGCATGTGTGACGTGATAAATCCCTCACTCTCCGCAGAAAGACCCTTCATCGAAAGATGAGGGATCTTTTATTTTACAGACAAGTCGATAGAAATTTACAATTATTCATAATCTGGTATATTTTTGTCGAGGATGATATTTCGACTGATTGTTAGCTTACCCGATTCTATTATTGGGAGAACTCTCCCTGAACCACCACGATTTTCAGCAGTCTCTTTTTTCACAATTGATCCCGCGTGATCGAATAAAAGATTGATTTTGCCGTCTAAGCTATTTGTAATTTTTAAAAAAATCATTCAATAAAAACCTGATATCCAGGAACATTTTTGGCATAAATCGTCCAAATGGTACATTAAACGAAGAAAAATGTAAAATAAGTTTTGTAAATCTGTTCAGAATTTCTACTTTTGTCGCGGAGAGTTGGCAGAGTGGTCGAATGCGGCGGTCTTGAAAACCGTTAACTGTCACAGGTTCGGGGGTTCGAATCCCTCACTCTCCGCAGAAAGATCCTTCATCGAAAGATGAGGGATCTTTTATTTTACAGACAAGTTGCTTCGAACCAGAAGGGTTGGCCGGAGTTCGAACTTTATCATCTTCCCCTACCGTCTCCCAGGATAACAATTAGAAGATTTTTCGATAAAAAACCTGAGTTCTTTCATTCAGATATCCAGGTACTTTTTTGTAGATTTACAGTATTAACCGATTAACTTTTATGGAGTCACCTAAATCCAAATATTACCTTACAGCAAAGAAATTCTGGAAGACAGTTGTAGACATTGAGAAAACAGCAGATACCTCACACTTACAACAACAGATCGAATTTCATAGACGTTTGTTAAATATATTTCAAGCAGGAAATTTCTATTATTTAGTGTTCAACATGTATACTGGGGATGTCGAGGTCATCAGCGAAGAATGCCAAAACCTGATCGGCTATAAACCAGATGAGCTTTCTATTCCATTCCTCATGGAACGTATCCATCCTGATGACAAACCCTATTTTCTCAACTTTGAATATAAAGTCGTAGAGTTTTTTAAGAGTTTACCTTATGAAAAAATAAAAAGCTATAAAGTCCAATATGATTTCAGGTTCAAAAGAAAAGATGGACACTATATCAGGATCTTGCATCAGGCTATTCAGATAGATTATGATGAAAATAACTTCTACCGGACACTCTCTCTGCATACCGACATATCGCATATAAAACAAGAAGGAAAACCCTGTTTCTCACTTATTGGACTTGATGACGAACCTTCTTTTTTTAATATTCAACTCGATCAAGCGTTCACAAAATCCTATGATATGTTTACAAAGCGAGAGCGAGAAATTTTAAAATGTATCGTTGAGGGCAAAATGAGCAAAACAATTGCAGATGAGCTGTGTATCAGTCTTCACACAGTAAACACGCACAGGAAAAATATTCTTGCTAAAGCTGGCGTAAAAACACCCGTGGATCTAATAACCAAGGCGATAAAGGAAGGCTGGTTGTAGGTTAGCGCCTACTTTCAATCAAACAATGTCGGAGTCCGATCTTTCTTTTCCAGATCAATAAGAATAGACTTATTTTTCAGGCCGCCTGCAAAACCAACGAGTTTCCCAGATCCACCGATGATCCGATGGCAGGGTACAATAATGGATATCGGATTTTTGTTCAATGCACCACCGACTGCGCGTACAGCTTTGATATCGCCAAGCTGACGCGCCAGATCCCCATAGGTTCTTGTCTGGCCATAAGGAATAGTGAGCAAAGCTTCCCACACCTTAAGCTGAAAGGGAGTTCCCTTCATATCCAGCGGCAGGTCAAAAACAGTGCGCTTGCGATCAAAATATTCCAAAAGCTGTTGCTGAGCGAGTAAAAGTAATGGCGCATGGTCATCTTTATCTGGTTGAGATAACTTTGTCCGGGTATAGTCTTCACCTTCCCACAATACAGCAGTAAGACCACGTCTGGTCGCCACAAGCCTTATGCTCCCTACCGGTGATACGATATCTGTATAGACAAGTCCTTTATCCTGCTCCATATTTTTTATTGGCAAGTTACTAATCTTTTTTATTTCATTTCCCTCAACGAAAATGCGTTCCTCAACAATCTCCCCTAACTGACTACCTATGTTATACAACCGCCACGACCACTTTATCTCTGCTTCACCTTTTTGCGATAGTTACTACCAGAGAAGCCAAGTTCTCAACCTTAGAAGTTAGTATCACCACAACACTATTATTAGCACCAGCAAATCTTGGTCTATCATCTTCTACTAGACAATTCTTTAACCTATTGTAATTGAACCCTCTGAAAAAAATCAAAGAAAAAAACGGCTCCCATTGTCAAAAAAAATATGGAATAGTTCTCTCTTGGGCATCATATCAATGTGTATGTACAAGAGTTATAACCTAAAGACAAAGCATCATGGCAGAATTAAACCAAAAAACACAAGAAAGCGGAAAGAAAAAAATTAGAAGCCGAAAAATGGCCCCAAATGTAGATCTGACAGCGATGGTAGACCTTGCTTTTCTTTTGATCACCTTCTTCATGCTAACCACAACCCTAAACAAACCCGCAGCAATGGATATTGCCATGCCAGACAAAACAAAAGGCGAGGCTACACCACCAGTACTCATTGACGAAAACCGGACAGCGACATTTATCCTTGGGGATGGAAAATTTATGTGGTATCATGGCGACTTCAAGAAGCCCATTGCCGCTTCCGAAAAGCCAAGCGATATAGAAAAGACATTACCGCAAGTGCTCGCGCAATTGAAAGCAAAGATCAGTACCCTGCCCAACAACAAGGATATGATCGTACTGATCAAGCCGAGCAAAGACGCTAGAACGAAAGATGTGATCCATACAATTGATGAGATCAAACATCAAAACATTACACGCTATGTCATTGGTAAAACGCAAGAAGAAGAGGAAAAACAATTATTGGCTTCCATTCAGTAAAATACGAAAGGGAAAACACCAATAGCAATGAAAATTGACTGAAGTTCTTTCTGATCAATAAACCGAGCGCAACGAGTTCATTGATGCCTTAATGAAAAATACGAATCAATAAAAACAGGCAATTCAGAAAAAAAAGCCTATGTATTCAATATTCCAAACAGGACTGTAGCGATCCGAGCATAATCAAAGACAAAAGGGTCATTCCAAAATTGAATGGCCCTTTTGTCTTAGCGTTCAGTATTACAATCTATTATCTTTTGTCCAGATTTTCCCAATAGCGTTCCACATTCTCCTTCACTTCATTAGGCAAAGAAGCGTAGTTGTCCGAATAGGAAGTCTTAGTATATCCATCCTCCGCATCTGCGCGCAGACGATAAAATTGTCCCTTATATAAAACCAAAGCAATACAGCTCAGCTGCTTTTCGACATGATCCTTAGGATGTCTCGAATAGATAAACACCGCATCCAATTTACCATCTTTGTCAGCATCAAAGAATGCTTTTCTAGATTCCCACACCGAAGTAATAATACCATCTTCAACGATAGTTTCCTCCACAACAGGTACCCACATACCATCTTTTCGCTGAAATTGCTGAGCATATAGTTTATCTGGATCTGCTCCGCGTTCCTCTTTTGAAAAAATGATATAATTATCTTCCTTTTCGGTCTGAATATGCTCCACCTGCAGCACACGTTTGCCTTTAAATGGAAAACCCGAAGATTCAAAATTTTCTTTGTTGACTGTAATATCGGTGATTTGTGCCTGCGCGGTGTAACATCCCAGCAGCAGCAGGACAAAAAAAGTGTATTTTCCCATGTGTTTTCCCTAAATATCTATTCAAATTACTGACAATAAAAGAAAAATCCAATATTTTTAACACGCATCTTTACATCAACCTGATTCAATTCTCCTATATTCTCGCTAAATTTATCCTATTCATAAACCGTGCAACAGCTACAGATGAGGTATCCGTTTCACAAAAGCAGGCATTAAACCCATGAAACAGGACATTCAAACCATTGCGGACATAAAAATATTAGTCGATCAGTTTTACAGCACAGTTCGTCAGGACAATCTCCTAGGCCCTATTTTTCAGGAACGTATTCAGGACAATTGGGGCTTACACCTGGAAAAAATGTATCACTTCTGGCAGACGATCCTGCTAGATGAACATACCTACTTTGGCAGTCCATTTCCACCGCATATCCCCCTCCCCATTGAGGCAAAACATTTCGATCAATGGCTCCTTCTGTTTGAAGCGTCCGTCGATCGGCTATATACAGGTGAAAAGGCTGACGAAGCCAAATGGCGCGCACAAAAAATGGCACAGATGTTCCAGTTTAAAAAAGAATATTTTAATGCCAATCCAAAAAAGAAACCCCTGATATAAGGCATTTCGTATTCTAGGTTCGATATGCAGTCTCACTTCATTTTCCACTAGCATTCCAGATAAAGTTCCCCCAGTATCCCATAGGCTCATTATTTTAGGAGTGCCATTCTCTTTTTTTGTAACAAAAATTGTTTGTCACAAGCACGAAAACAAAAATAAAGCACTAAAAATCAATTGAATACAAGCAAATAACAAATTTTAACATTTTTAATTCTACACAATGTAGAATAGACTCTATATTTGTAGTATGAATAAATTATCAGCGACTGAAGAACAATTGATGGGGTACATCTGGGACATGAAAAAGGCATTTATGAAAGACCTTATGGAAGCCTATCCTGAACCCAAACCTGCTCCGACGACGATTGCGACATTATTAAAACGAATGACCGAAAAAGGAGCCATATCGTATGTATTATACGGCAATTCACGTGAGTATTATCCGTTGTTCGACAAGGACAGTTATTATCTCGCACACGTCAATGATATTGTTGAAGCGTATTTTGATAATTCAGCGTTAAAATTCGCTTCCTTTTTTACAAAACAATCGCAATTGAACAAGGAGCAATTGGAAGAACTGAAAAAAATAATTGATTCAGAAATTAAAAACAAAGCGACATGATTATCTATTTGGGAAAATTGATCGCCTGTTCAGGCTTACTGTATCTGGTATACATTTCTCTTCTGCAACAGCATAAGCTATTGGCATTTAACCGGTTTTATCTGCTTGCCATTATACCTATCGCTCTTTTTGCACCATTGGTGCAAACTGCTCTGCCGTCATTTATCCCTGATTTTTTTCATTTTAATAGGGTTCAACCGGAAGTCGTTCCAGAGCATATAGAGCTTGCCATCACAGCCCCTGCAGCCGTCCCTCAGGAATCGTTGATATCAACCAACACAGCTATTTTCCTTGCCTATCTACTGATTGCGATTGTACTTTTGATTAGGTATATAGTAAGCTATAAAAAGTTTTCATCCTACATCGGTCGCGCATCAGCAACAAACAATCCTTCAATTTATAGTATTTATGGCCTTAAAACTCCCTTCTCATTTTTCAGACGGATCTATGTACCCCATGGCGCATATTTACAAGGAGAGATTGAGGCTTCGATTATCGCTCATGAACAGGCACATGTAGACCAGCGACATTCCATAGACGTGATGCTCATGCAGTTCATGCGCATTGTATTATGGTTCAACCCCATGGTTTACCTGATCGACAGGGCTGTTCGACAAAACCACGAATACCTGGCAGACGATGCCGTAGTACAGGTTTATGAACGCGCCAGTTACCAACATCTGATTATCCAGTGGAGCATGTGCTCCCCCGATATAAACGCATTACCGGCCAGTAATTTTATTTTTTTAACAACAAAAAAACGATTAATTATGTTACAGAAAAGAACGAACAGTGGTAAGCTCCTGCTGATGCCTGCGCTTACCTTATTGCTGACAACAGCAATAAGCCTGTTGTTTTCGACTCATGTCGAAGCACAGAAAACAACGCCGGCCAAAACAGAAAAAACTGAGTCTGCGAAACCGGCCAAGACTCCCCCCACTTCCAAAAAACCGGATGCCCCAAAAGCGGTATCTGAACGGCCTAATCCGCCCAGAAGAGAAAGAGCTCCCGCAATGGAACCCAAGAAAAATGCTGCTCCAAAAGAAGAAACAATACGCTTTCCAGAACCCCAAAAAACAGGTGGAAACAGCAAGAAAACAATGAAAAATAAGCCGCCAGTACCTAAAGAGGTAAAATTCGATGCGGCACCCAAAGTGGAAGAGGTGTATGTTGAAAACGTAAAATTTCAGGAACCTAAACGGATCAATGTAAACGGTAATGCGAATGGAAATGGAAATGCTACCGATAATGGCACCTCCGGCGGAAGTTCAAGTGAAAAGTATCGGGAACCTAAACGGATAACTATGCGTGGAACGGCGAATGTGAGCACTGTCACATCGGTAAAAGCAAACAATGTTCAAGTCAATGATCCCAAAGCTGTTTCGATAGTAAAAACAGGAACTGCTACATCCGGATCGGCAAAGGTAACAGAAATTAGGTCGGCAGAACCAAATACTATAACGAATGTAAACGTGCGTTCTACTAGTACCATCAGCTCCGAAGCAAAGGAAAACAACGGAAAACAAGCCGCCAAAATCGTACTTCGCGGTGAACCGGCAAATAAAACAAACTCATCCAAGTAACAGGAACTGATTTCAAGTAAAAAACTAATTTCAAGTAAAACTTGATCTTACCTTGGATTTTAACGAAAAAAAAACAAAAAGAGGAATCTAGGTTCCTCTTTTTGTTACTATAAATTTAAAGAATACCAAAACACAGGTAAATAGCTGACCAAAGTAATATTTATCCAAAATTAAACATAACCTTCCCCAATTGTCTTTTTGATCAGCTGCATGGGAGTCTTGACTCCCGCCTTAGCTAAGATATTTTTACGGTGAGTATTGATTGTATGAATACATAGGCACAAACAGTCTGCGATCTCCTGACTATCCATACCATCAACTATTCCTTTTAACACCTCTTTTTCACGCACATTAAAAAACATCTTCCCAAAAGATACAGCCATCGCATCGGAATTATATTCAGTGAGGGCTCACTATACAATCCGATAATCGAACAACTTGGTTTGCCTCTCTTTTGCAAATGTAAGAGAAAATGGTTATATCGGTTTTATTTCTGACTAACAAATGGGTTATTCAATTGTTTAATCAGTTTGTGATGCATTATCAGTTACAGCTCCAAGATTGAGTATAGCAATTGTCTCTATTTTTTCTCCTCACATATTTCTACATTAGGATCAATTTAAAAATAAAAAATCAGAAAAATATGCCAACATAAAATTAATCATCTTTTCTGTTTCATGGCAAATTGTTTATTTAAAATAGAGTTAATATACAGCTAATATCCTCAGAATACCTTTGCGGTATGAGAAGAAACCCAATTACAATCCTGAGTTTGCTTTTGTCAGTGGCAATAGCTGGCTGTAAAGACAACGATAAAATCGGAGATGGTGGAGAGAATCCGCCAGTGGAAAATTTAGAAAACTATTCGAAAGAACCCGCTTTTGTCTTTGGCATGCCAGGTTTTGAAAATTTAAAGATCACCACCCTGATCTCAAGTTCAGATAAATTATCCGGTAGTCCCGAATTCGTATTCGCTGGTCAACCCGATGGCGCTGGATTTATGAAGGATGACAAATCAGATGGTTTCCTGATGATCAGTAACCACGAAATCACGCAATCGGTATCCCGTGTTTATCTCGATAAAAACTTCAAACCAATTAAAGGCGAATATATCATGGATGGTACTGGCGGTAGTACCAGACTTTGTTCGGCTACGCTTGCCACACCTGAAGAGCATGGTTTCTCCGCTTTTCTAACAGCGGGCGAATCGGGCGAAGAGAGTATGGTTCATAAGCTGGATCCGCTGGGATCTGTAGCCCAACGCTCGGACAAAAACCGTGTTAAACCGGCTTTAGGAAAAGCTTCCATGGAAAATGCGGTACCACTTCCAAAAGACGTATCCAATGGCAAGACCTATATCCTGATCGGAGAAGATCAATCGTACGGTTCAGACCATCAATCTGCCGGCCAATTGATCCTTTATATCGCTGATCAACAAGGTGACTTGGATAATGGCAAGCTATACGCCCTAAAGCGTAGCAATAATGACTATACCGAAACGAATATGAAAAAGGGTGGTTCTTATGATGTCGAGTTTGTCGAAATTCCAAATGCCAAAAACAAAACTGGTAAAGAAATCAACCAAGCTAACATAGACAACAAAGCCATTCGTTTCTCCAGAGTAGAAGATGTGGATTACCGTAAAGGTGCTGGTAATGGACGTGAAGTCTATTTTACCGCAACAGGCCAGTCGGGTGACGGCAAGACCCCAACAGAAGGATTAACAATGTGGGGCCGGGTCTATAAATTGAATATGGACTCTAAAGATATGCTGAAGGGTAAATTGGAAGTTATTGCTGAGGGAGATTCTGATCCGGGAAATAACCTGATCAATCCTGACAACCTATGTGTAACTGAGAACTACGTGTATATACAGGAAGATGGTGATTCTTATTATACTGATGCCAAACACGATTCTTATATCTGGCAATACAATATGGCGACCAAGACCTACAAGCCTTGGTTAAACATGAAACATGAGCGCAATAACACAGATTGGCAAAAAAATTACAACCAAAGTGGCAACCTCAATAAATTTGGTTCATGGGAATTTGGTGCGATGACAGATGTTTCCAAATTGGTTGGCATTCCAAATACCTTTGCTGTCAATATCCACTCCCACACTTGGCGGAATGATAAATTTGCCAACGCTGATGGATCCGGAGCTGTTACCAACAAGGAAGGTGGTCAAGTCGTTCTTATCCGTAACGTACAACGATAATTTTACTAAAAATCAACATTAATACCCAACAAGGGTATCCCTTCACTGCGAAAGGATACCCTTGTTGTTATTTTATTCAAACATAAAAAATAGATGAAATATTGGCTTGTGAGCGGTCTGATAGCAATTGTATTATTCGCTATCATGTGTAAAGGAAATCATACGACAGATCCTCAAGATCTACCAGATATCAGACAGCGGGTGTTAACGATCAATACCACATTTGATAAACAGATTGACCAACAGATCGCCAACGTCGAAAATAATAGCATTGACCAACAGCTGCAACAGGGATTTGATCAGTTGCGGTCCACGTACAAATCCATGGAATGGGCAGTTGGCTATTTTATGCCCGAGACCGCCCGTTTTTTGAATGGCCCCAATCTAGACGAAATTGAATTGGAAGAAAATGCCGTCATCGAAGCCGAAGGTTTGCAGACATTGGAGGAATATTTCTACCCCAGCTATCAAAAGGAAGAAAAACAACAGATTATTCGATTTTTAAAGAAACTAAAAAACAAATCCCTGGCGATCGACACTTATTTTGAGGTCAATACCTTATCACTCCCCCAACTCATGGAATCATTGCGCAACCAGATATTTCGGATCACTACCTTAGGGGTTACGGGCTTTGACACCCCGATCTCGGGTAAAGGTCTCATCGAATCAACTCATGCCCTCAATGGCGTAGCTGATGTGTTGGCGATGATCAAAGAGCAGGTCAATCATCCTGAAGAGATTGAAAAGATCCTGGTTTTAATCAACAGGACAAATAGCATCTTGGGCAAGAGTGCAGATCGAAATCAATTTGACTACCTCAGTCTAATGGATCAACATTTGAATAAAATTTCCGATGCACTGCATCAGTTTCGGCAATTGGAAAATATCCCATCCTTGAATGTCAATCACCCTATTTCGCCCGAAGCCTCCAATTTATTTAGCAAAGACGCCTTTAATCCGGATTTTTTTGTTCCCTCAGAACGACAAAAAATGAGTTCCGAAAAAGTTGTTTTAGGAGCCAAGTTATTTCGGGACAATATCCTTTCTGGTGACCAGAGCAGATCCTGTATTTCCTGTCATCACGCAGACAAGGCCTTTGCAGACGGACTCAAAGTGCCAACTACCCTATCGGGTGCAAAGATGGATCGCAATACCCCTTCCCTTTCCTATAGCAATTATCAACATGGGCAATTCTGGGATATGCGTCGTGAGGATCTTGAAGGACAGAGCGTGGACGTTATCACCAATAAGGATGAGATGCACGGATCCATGCTGGAAATTGCCAACCGTCTGAATCAACATAAGGTCTATACAAAAGAATTTAACAAGATTTATAAGACCGATACCGTTGAGAATTGGCAGGTACAAAATGTATTGGCTAGTTATGTCCGCTCGCTGAGTACATTCAACTCCCGGTTTGACCGCTATATGCGGGGCGAGTCACAGCTACTGACAGCAGATGAGAAAGCAGGCTTTAACCTCTTTGTCGGCAAAGCCAAATGTGCTACCTGCCATTTTGTTCCACTGTTTAACGGGACTGTGCCGCCTGAATATGCCAAGACCGAATCCGAAGTATTGGGCGTGGCCACAGACTATCGTAATAAGCAACTGGATCCAGACCGAGGCAGAGGACGCTATCATGAGACGGTCCACCAATTGCAATACTCCTTTAAAACACCAACTATCCGCAATATCAGCAAAACGGCTCCTTACATGCACAATGGAGGTTATGTTACCTTAGAGCAGGTCATGGACTTTTACAACAAAGGCGGTGGTCAGCAGTTTGGCTTTAAGCTGGACAATCAGACCCTACCGACGGATACATTAGGTTTAACAGCTAAGGAAACAGCCAAAATTATTGCATTTCTTAAAACATTGGATGACGTACCCAAAAGCAGTACAGTCCCTTCTCAAAAATAAAAGGTTGGACAACAACCATCAACTACACAAAGAAGCCGCATGAGTGGGGAACTCATTGCGGTTTCATCATTAACCTATGATAAAAAACATATACTTAGGAAAAGTAGTTATTAGTATGATGGTCGAGTCCAGCGATTGTCCCAAAATATTTCAAAAAATTTATAAGAGTCGAACAGAAGAGTAACATAAATAAAAAAGACCGCAAGAACGGGTAATTCAATGCGGCTATAACCAAACTAAGAATAGATAATTAAATATCTGTGTCAATAGTAAGGCGGTTCAGAATCGCGATTGTCCAAAAAAATAAAAAACTTTTTTATTACCTTAGATTCATAAAATGAACAAGAAAAACCAGCTTGTTTTTCATTAACTATAGGAATACATATATGAAATCGTATGCACTTGTTTTAGCAGCAGGCCTGCTTCCCTTTGTGGCATTAAGTCAAAAGATAGTCGCACCCGGCAGCCCGGATATCAATACCAAGTATATAAAACCGGAGAAGTCACTTTACACGGTATACTATGTCAAAGATAACAACTGGGACAAACAAGGAACAATTACTTATGATATTGTTGCGGCCAACAATCAATTGAGCCTGACAAGTTCTTATACCCCCAAAGACAATGCCTGGGTCACAGCGCGTACCAGCGTCGTGGATGGAAGCACACTAAAATCCATCAGCTATGCCAGTGACGCCAAGAAAACAAAATTAAATCTCAACTTTGGGGAGACCATCACTGGTAATTATTATTCCAAAGAAACAAAAAAAGATAAAAAGCTGAATTTACGTTCTACCGAACCATTTATTGACTTCAACTGGACAGACCATCTGATGGGAACACTTCCTCTGGATGTCGGATATAAGGCACGGATCCCCCAATTTTACTACAATGACGAATCCAATGTTCAGGTGGAATACTATACGATTAAAGAAGTCAAAAGCTATAGCTATGGCTCTCCGAAAACGGGCAAACATGACACCTGGTTAATCACGCTATTGGAAGAAAATACGGGTGCAATCTATAATTATGTCGTGGATAAGAAAGACCGGCGACTCTGGCAGCGAGAAATGTCCATGGGCAATGGTAAGTGGGAAATTACAGTCAACGAGGAGCTCGATTACCAGCCGATCAAAAACCGATTTAACAAAGGGCAGGCTATTCAGCAGATATCCAATGGTAATAGCGTAATCATCGGCACCGCTTATGCACGGTCAAGCTCTGGCAAAAGGCTGGCGGGTCTAGTCAATACAGCGAAAAAACAATATGCGCCAAAAGGAACGGAGATTATGCTTTTTCCAAATTCGGCATACTATGAAGAATGGCTTGAGGTAAACAAAAAGATCCGAAAGCAAAAGAAAGTTGCAGAGGTCCCGCTGGATCCCGATTTTGGACATTCCGTCAAACACGCGAAGGTTTATGATGATGAGGGACACTTTGAATTTGCTGAATTAATGCCTGGCAATTACATTATTATGACCAGCTTTGATTTTTCCAACTCCTATAATTATTCCTATGTATCGGGGTATACTAATTATTATAACTATTGGGGTTATACCGGATCTACCACAAATTACGGAACAGCTAGGTCATCCTATATTGACAAGGCGAATATAGAGAAACGCATCACCATAGATAAGGACGGCGAGAAGAAAGAAGTGAATTTAAAGGAAATGTAACAGAAACATAAAAAGCCGTACAAATGGGGAATTTGCTGCGGCTTCACACTAACCTATGAAAAACGTATTCTTTGTAAAAAAATCTATACTTATAAGACGGTTAAGAGCCAATTTTCCCGAAAAAAAATAAAAAAATCAAATTGTTTATTTTCTTCTATGCCGTTCCAAATAATTATCTAGGCTGAAGGGAAAAATTCGGTTTGTTCCCAATAAAAAACAAGCACTTGCACCCACCCAGACCGAATAGTTGAAAGTGACTTTGATCCCAAAGGACAGCATCATCGTCAATGCAAAAATTGTCAGCAACCCTCCAGACAACAGCGCTACCAAACGTGTCCGATAGCCGATCAAAAGCAAAATTCCCAAAACTACTTCGAGTACCGTAGCTCCGATTGCTAGTACATTCCCCATGGAAGCAGGCGCAAAAAAATTAAGCCGATTGGAATAAGCGACAAAATTTGCCCAGTTTCCCCATGAAGCATTCGCCGTGCCGGGTGCTCCCCAAAAACCCAAACGATCCGCCACCGCAGATAAAAAGGCTGTTGCCACAGCCAGACGAACAAAAAATTGACTATACATATGCTTTAATTTTAATGATCAAATATAAAGCAACAATAATCGTGTCAACTTAAACCAGTTTAAGAAATCAATTGACCAAGAACAATAAGGCCGCCAGTACATCGGGTACTGTGCGGCCTTAAACATCAATTAATACGAATAAGAATTTATATGGTGTATCTCTCCATTAAATTGTGATACACTATTTAAACGACAACCGAATTGTCAAATAGTCCCAATAAAATTTTCAATTACTTATACCACACCGGGTCAAACTAGGATTTACGTCTAAATCCTTAGTCACATCAATACAAACATTTGATGCGCTACCACTTCTCTGATCCGTCTCCAATTAAACGAGTAGCCATCATTAAAAAAATACATCAGGTGGCTAAAGTACTCCTGTTTTCTCCATACAAGCTTTCATACGCTGATACGTTCGCTCAATATCATGATCCAGTCCGATAGAAAAGCGGATCAGCCCATCCGAGATCCCCATACTTACACGTTCTTCCTCAGGAATTTCAGAGGACGTCGAACTGCCCGAGCAGGAAAATAAGGTCTTATAAAATCCAAGGCTTACCGCCAAATAACCTAAGTTCTCCTTTTGCATCAGTTCCATTAGTTTATTCGCCTTATCCGTAGTTCCAGCATCCAGCGTCAATATCCCACCAAATCCATATTCAGTGTGCATCATACTTTTTAGCAGTTCATGATGTTTGTGGGAGGACAATCCTGGGTACGAAATCCGTAGTCCGTCCCGTTCAAAGCGTTCGGCGAGATACAATGCGTTGTAACTATGCTGCTTCATCCGGATATGGAGTGTCCTTAGATTTTTAAGAATACTGGCCGCACGGAGGCTATCCATTGTCGGACCGAGCAACATGCAGGCGCCCGAATTGACATTTTTGGTGTCGTTGATAAATTCCTGCGGTCCACAATAGACTCCACCGACTGTATCACTGCTACCATTAATAAATTTTGTCAGGCTATGAATCACAATATCCGCTCCCAGTAGCTTCGGTGAAACAGATAGCGGTGAAAAGGTATTGTCGACCACAAGTTTTAGATTATATTTCTTACAGATTGCCGAAAGCTTCCTTAAATCTGCGACTTCCAATAGCGGATTGCTGACACTTTCACAATAGATCACTTTCGTTGTCGGACGTATTGCTTGTTCGATTGCATCGAAATTGCTGATATCGACAAAGCTGGTATCAATTTGAAATGGTGGCAAGAAATTTTTCAGAAAAGCATAAGTCCCCCCATAAATGGTCCTGCTGGAAACAATATGGTCACCACTTTTACAGAGTTGCAATAGTACAGTTGTAATAGCCCCCATTCCCGAAGCTGTTACATTGGCTGCCGCTGTATTTTCCAGCTTCGCCAATGCCTGCGCAAGATATAGATTCATAGGTGACGAATGCCTTGAGTATAAGTAACATCCATCTGCGTTCCCTTCAAAGGTATCAAACATGGTCTTAGCCGAAAGGAAGGTATAAGTAGAACTATCCGATATCGACGGATTTACACCACCGAATTCTCCAAAATATTGCAAATCCTGTATTTCATTTGCTGCATTAAAATCTTCCATAATTTTTTACTTATAAAATTGGGCTATTTTAAATTTTATAACAACATTTTATCGGTATATTAGATTATAAATCTAATGTTTAACAAAATATCAGAAAATATATCTATAACAGATACATCGTATATTTTTAAACCAAAAAATAATCTATGCAATTCGATGAAACAGATAAGAAATTATTGCAATTTCTACAGGAAGATGCCAAACAAACCAGCAAAGAGCTTGCTTATAAGCTCGGATTATCTGTAACGGCGGTGTACGAGCGTGTGCGCAAACTCGAAAACACAGGGGTAATCTCCAAATATATTGCCCTCCTCAATAAGCACAAGATTGCCAAGGATTTTATGGTGTTCTGCCATGTCAAACTCACACAGCATAAAAAAGAATATATTCAGCAGTTCGAGCGCGAGGTGATGGATTTACAGGAAGTCACTGAATGCTTCCATGTCAGCGGCGACTATGATTACATCCTAAAAATCTGTGTGCGCGATATGGAAGACTACCGCCATTTCATGCTGAGTAAGCTGACCTCACTACAGCATATTGCTAGTACACACAGTTCATTTATGATAGCTGAGGTAAAAAACACATTGACCATTCTCATTTAAACAACCTATTAAACGAGAAGGTACTGCCAAATCCATGTATTATTAAACCAATACGCCATTCTTTGATGCGATCGGCTCGGGCAGATTTTCTTCACCCATCATTTGCAATAAGTCAATCTCGATCGTCCGACAGATCGACAGCATCGGGATATCAAACATCAGTCCGCCAAATGGATTTTCGGTATAATCCCCGACCAGCTCCATTACAATATAGATCCATCCGATCACCACACAAAAAGGAATACTTGTCCAGATTCCCCAATGACCCAACTTGGCAAATTCATTGACCAGCCCTAAGGGTAATAGCATGATCAAGATAACATTAAAAACAAATGCCGTACTTGCAAACTGCCTTGGCGAGGGAAACTTTTTGATCCGCTCGGCTTGCCCCTGGTAATCATAGAATTGATTGAGGCTATTCTGCAATTGCGTTTGATTAAAATCCGAGATTATCCCATCATTTTTTAAGGCATTGATATCTTTTGCCTGTTCGGCATTTAAATAAGTTGCAAAGTTTCTATAGCTTGATTGCAATGCAAATTCCTCCGCCGAAAGATATCTATGTAAAAAAATAGGTGTACGGCTATAGTCCGGAAAACCAGCCTTTATTAACCGATGCCTTTTTACGTTCAATGCCCCAATATGTCTCTTCAGGCTGATGTGCTCCCATTCGGTTGGTATCAAGAGCTGTTCACGCAGTTGATATAACCAGGCAATATGACGATAGGTTATTTTTTTCCTGAATTCTTCCAAATTTTGCTGATCCCCTTGTTCGGTATTAAAAGCATAAAGCATAGATACAAAGGAACGGCTAGAGTTGACGATCCCACCCCATATCTTACGTGCCTCCCATAACCTATCATAAGCCTGGTTATTTTTAAAACCCACATAAAAAGCCTCTGCTGTACCAATCAGTGCCAGGGGAACCCAAGGAATGATCATCCATTCCCATTGAAAAAAATAATAAACGACAGCAACAAGAGAACACCAGGCTGTCAGCCAGATCAGGTGTACCCCAGCAAGGTTAAAGATCTGTTTGTAATTAAAATATTTTGTTGTGATCATAAAAGGTATATGTCATTAAGGCCTTCCAATATCAGTTAAATCAAAAATCCTTGTTTTTCAAATTGCTTGACCAATTTTGCAGCATCTCTTTCAGCCTCGTTCTCCTCCACCTCATAATTATCCAACAAAACGGCTGTTACACTTTCGACATTAAATTCCTTTCCCTGCAGTTCCAACCAGATCTGTACAGCGGTCTCATTAAAGGTATACACCTTAGAAGCATCCAGTTGATCTTGCCCTGGATAGACTAGAATATGGTCATCGCCCAATTTGCGTAATTGTAAATCTCCTCTAAGTTTCATCTGGCTATTCTTCTTTTTATTTCTATGACATTCAAACCGTCTGTTTGGTTTGTCCTATTACGAAAAAATATATACTTATCCAATGAATTCGAATGGCATTTTCGTCTCCAAGGTGGCTTTCTATCAAAGATAGAAAAGACAGTGGAAAATACAGCACTCGATTTATTATATTATCATATCCTGCAATAAAAAAATTGAAATGGAATAGTGGATAACATAAGTTAACAATTTTATTAAATATATCGGCAATTTTTAAAAGTTATCTGCAACCGCTATTCTATAGGACGGTTATAACCTGCGAATGACCTAAGAAAAAAGCAAAAAATGGCTGCAGGAGATTACATGAATCTTCTGCAGTCTACAACTTATCTATTTCCTTCCCATATTTAGCAAGCGGTCTGCTAACATGAATATTTATAAAATATTAAAATCATTATTTGTATTTAATCTAAATAAACTTATATTTGTCCCGCTTTGAAAAACTTATACTCCTATAAAGCTGATTGGCAGGAGCATAGTTAAACGATCCAATCATATGTCATTATAAAAACATACATAACGCTAATAGCATGCTCAAGTCAACCTACATTTTTTTCCTCTCGGTATTTTTCCTTACCTCCGTTGCGCAAGCTCAAACATCCTTTTCAGGGTATGTAAAAGATGCCTTCGGAAAAGCGATCGAAAGCGCCACCATTACCGTTGTCGGCACCAACCTCAGCACATCGACTGATATAGATGGTTTTTACAAATTAAAAATAGATTCCAAACAGAACCTTAAAATTGAGGTTACCTCTGTTGGTTACATTACGCAAACTATCCTATTGAAAAGTAATGAAACGTACAAAGACTTTCAGCTCAAAAATGATGAACATATGCTGGAAACTGTCCATGTAAAAGGGCAAACGGAAAACCAAAAAAAAGTCAACGAAATAAAAAGATCAGGATTCAATGTGAGTGTTGTTGACATGAACCGATATGCCAACCAAACCGCCAATGTGAGCCAAATTCTTCGTACAGCTCCCGGCGTGACCTTTCGGGAAGACGGTGGACTAGGCTCTAATTTTGTCTTCCGTATTAACGGTCTTGCTGCCAAGATCTATATAGACGGTGTTCCGATGGATGATTTTGGGTCTGCCATGTCCTTAAATAATATCCCGGTCAATTTGGTCGATCGAATAGAAATCTATAAAGGGGTTGTTCCCGCATTTTTAGGATCGGATGCCCTCGGGGGAGCCGTCAACATCATTACCAAACAACGGAATAGACATTTCCTTGATCTCAGCTATAGTTATGGCTCCTTCAATACCCACCAGGCATCTTTAGTTGGTATGTATACCAATCCTAAAAATAAACTATCTGTCCGGACAAATGCTTTCTACAATTATTCGGACAATGACTACAAAATGTATACAGAGGAAAAGTACGGTATCGTTTTTGAAAAAGTAGTAAATAATAAATTCGTACCTATTGATGTGGTGAGACGCTTCAATGACCGCTATTATTCGTCTATGGCCCAAGTTGAGATAGGCCTACGCGACAAAAGCTGGGCCGATCAGTTTTTCGTTGGTCTGACCTATTCCGGAAATAATAAACAAAATCAACTCGGCGCCACGATCAACAAACCTTATGGTGGCGACTGGCGAGAATCAGCTTACATCATGCCTACCCTGAGCTATAAAAAGCAAAATTTCATTATTGACAGATTATATGCTGATATCTACGCAAACTATGGCTTTGACATCACCCGCAACAGAGATACTGCCCAATATAACTATGAATGGACCGGCAATCCGATCAGCAACCCAAATGGTCAGAACAGACGAAAGGAAATCTATAACAAACAGAACACCAATAGTGTACTTGGAAGGATAAATCTAAACTATGACTTCGACGAAAGCCGCAACCATAGTTTGAACCTCAACTACAATGTCAGTACCAATTACCGTAAAACTTTTGATGAAATAGCAAACAATAGTACTTCAGGTTTGCCCAAAAACATGGTTAAGCATATCGCAGGACTAGCCTGGCAGAGTCAATGGTTGAATAAACGATTGGTCACCAATATTGCGATCAAATACTACGGCATAGATACCGATCAACAGGTTGATCAGCGTAAATTCGGTGATAACAATGAATTATTGAGTGGTGCAATTATCACACAATCAAAATATCTAGGCTATAAAGGTTATAGCCTCGCTTCCCGTTACAGGATCTTCAAAGATGGCGGGGTTAAATTCTCTGCCGAGCGAGCTTATAATATGCCCGAAATGATTGCCATTTATGGTGATGATCAAAATTATGTTTCAAATTGGGATCTCAAGCCTGAGCGCAGTGATAACCTCAACACGGGTTTTTATTATAATATATTTTTTAATGAAAACCATTTTATAAATCTCGACGTTTCGGGGTTCTACCGCTTGGCAAAAGATTATCAAAATGTACGTATCGTCACCCAAGATGAACGCGACAAATTTCAGTACTACAATATTCCGGGGGTAAAAATATATGGTGGAAGTTTCGAATTTCGCTACGGCTATAAAGATATCATCACAGCCGCATTAAATGGAAGTTATGATAGAGCCATCGATAATCAAAAATTTACCAACGAAACCAGTCAGGAAGTTAGCTTGTCTTATGGCTATCAAATACCCAACCGTCCTTGGACATACGGTAATCTAGATCTTGGTTTTGCTCAAAATGACTGGTTCAGCAAAGGGAGCCGTACACAGTTTAACTGGACGACCCAGTATACCAAATGGTTTTATTTAAGCGATAGCCATCTTGGTTCACTCGCTTCCAAAAATTATATTCCTACCCAAATTGTTCACTCCTTGTTAGTGAGCTATTCATGGAACCGCAACCGATATAATATTTCAGGTGAGGCCCGCAACATCTTTGATGAACGCGCTTATGACAACTTTCGTCTCCAAAAGCCCGGAAGAGCATTTTACGTAAAATTTAGAATATCAATATTATAATTCATCAAACACCATCAATAATCATGAAGAAAAATAGACTATTTGGCTATTGTGCATTAGCAGGACTATTACTATCCTCCTGCAAAGATAGCCCGAGCATCCCCGAAGTTACAGAAACTATACCATCCACATATTCTGTCTGGGTGGCTACGGCCAATGGATCGTACCTGTTGACAACCGATAAAATCATGAAAGATACCTTATTATCGCCTGCAAATAATAAAGGGGTAGACATCACGGGCAACCTGCCGCAAGCACGATATGCAGGTTATGCCTATATATTCAATGGCTACTATTACTTATCCAATGACGGAACCCGTTTTAGTAAACACCAACTGACAGACAACGGACAATTCAAAGAGGTTGATAATTATGCTTTTCCAACCGATTTCTATTTAGGGAAAGTCGCAGCCCAGTTTAGCAGCACGGAAGAAATTGTTTTTACGGGAACAGGAGCGAGTGATGCAAACTTGGATAAAAAAGTATTCGAAAAGGACATCTACTTTATGAATACCAAGGATATGACGATCTCAAAAACCTTAAAAGCGCAGATTCCACTGTTGGATTACACAGTTTACAAACCCGATGGCAGTGTTGATCCGACGATCCTCAATGTCACCAGTATGCGCATTGGCGGCGGAAAGGCATATTTTGGTTTCTTCTATTATAACTACGATTACAAACCGATAGACAAGAAAGCTTACGTCTATATCTGCGATTACCCAAGCATGCAAAACGGTCATGTGATGAGCGACGACAGAGCGAGTTATGTAGCGGGCCACTGGCAAAGAGAGAATTACTCCTTCCTGGATGATAACAACAATCTATATATATTGACCCGTGGTAAAACGGATGGTACATATGCGCTGATGCGTGTCAATAATGGTCAAACTCAATTTGATAAAAACTATCTATTTGACCTAAAAGACTACGCGGTAAAAGGCGGTGACCTCGCTTGGTTGGGTGAAGGAAAAGCATACATCAGACCTTATGTGATCGATGTAGCCAATAAAAGAATTGTAGCCAACCTAGCTGAAATGACAGGTGGAGATCCAACGACAACAATCAACCTGATCGAAAACGGGAATCTGTATACTGCTGTAAAAACCCCAGCCTCAAAATGGTTTATTTACGAGTATAATATTAAAAATAACACCGTTAAAAAAGGTGCTGAAATTGATCCAGGTGTAACCCAGGTATATCACATCAATAAATTAAAATAAGATAGATTGCAAACGCAGTGTAAAAATCCGCTCCAGATAAGGGGCGGATTTTTTATGTAATTAAAACTAAAGCCTTCCCTACTGAGGGGAACTATTTTTTTCATTTTCTTGAAATGTACTAATATTGAAGTTCCAGGACCGGTTTGTTTGCCGCAGCTTCTTTACTGCTAAACGACATGTCATTTGTAGAGGAAACAGCACCTGTATTGAGAAATAGAAATGATACTTTACGATCGGTACCCGTGAGCAGTCTATTAATGGCATTCGTCACGTCAATGCTCTGAAGACCGTCCCCCGAAACAACAATCTTCCCAGCCGATACTGTATCCATTGGTGCATTATTCCAATTGATGGTATTTTCCAGCCAGGAACTGGTACCCGTCGTATAGATATTGATTGCACGCTGTGGTGCCGTGTTGACCCCACTGACATACATTTTTAAGACCGCCAAACTTACCTTCGGTCGCGTAACAGCAGCGATATCAAATTTTACATATGATTTGCGGGCATAAGATACCGCATCAGATTTTACGATCAGATCCGGCGATGTCCCATAATTGACACCAGCATAAGTACCATTGCGCACATAGGCATCGGCAAGACTACTGCCTGCTAGTGAAATTACAGCATGTTGAAACGCACCGACATCTGGATTACCCGCAGGTAAAACATTGCCTACAAAATCTTTTCCGCCATTGCCAGTGATAAGTATCCCCGCATTGCGGACCGGTGAATTGGGATCCACATCATAGCCCTTGGCAATATCAAAGCCCGTTCCTGCAACTGGATTTAAGAACGCGGGATCTGTATAAAAGCTATTACTCTGCACCGAGGTTCCCCAGTTGAACGCGGTAAATATATTGCCGGGGTAAAAATTATTGTTGTTGAACCTTGTCTGATTTGTCAATGGAATCGAAGTGCCGACATCGTTTCTGGCTAGAGCCAAACCTGTAGCCGATGGTGCTACATAAAAAATATTATTTGAGTAGGTACCATACGGAGCACTATGGAAGATAGTCCCCCCTGGATTCTTAATGTAGAACACATTATTATAAATTTGGTGATTGCGGTTTGTACTACCATTAAAAAGAAACAGCTTTTTCTTACCACTAGTTCCGATATCATTGACACTGACATTATAACGTACTGTAATATTCTGAGAATTGTACATAAACAGCATAAAGCCGCCGTTGTTGTCATGCGAATAATTATATTCAAAAACATCACCATTAGTCGGGGAATTGGCATCATAGCCATCGGCGTCGAAGGCCATACCATCATTGGCGCCTCCACCGGTCAGCCCATAGACCTCATTATAAGCGACTACGGTATTCTTGCTCTTTACGGTCCAGATACCTGCATAGTTATAATTGGTTGTATTCATACAGGCTTTATAGACCGTATTATGAGTAATCTTGCAACCTCCTGTCGCTCCGGCCATGATAATGCCATCGCCATAGATATATTCCAGCAGATTATCGTCAAACAGTACATTGGTTGCTGTTCCGGTAGTGCGTATACCGGTGACTGAGGAATTAGCAATATGGCAGCTTTGCACCAATACATTGCTTACGGTGCCATCAATAATAATACCGCCGGTAGCTTTTTGAAAATTCGGCTGATTATCAAACGCAGCATTTACATGGTGGATGTAACAGTTCTTTACAGCAATGTCAGTACCACCATTTACCCTGATTCCGGTTGCCGCATAACTGGTTCCGCTTGGCACCGTATTGGTCAATTCCAGATTATTAACTTCGACATATGATACCTTATTTAAATATAGCGTGTTGGAACCATTTCTTTTCCCGCCACCATTAATAATGGGCCGTGTCTCCCCATCATATTTATCGAGTACAATAGCCGCTCCACTGGCTCCAGAACTTTTGATATGCAGGGTATCATTCCATACGGCACCACTCTTGAAAAGGATCCGATCTCCAGGACTGAACACAGAAGCATTAATTTTGGCTAGGGTCTTCCATGCCGCTCCGGCACTTGTACCAACACTGTCATCGCTACCGGAAGGGTCTACATAGTAGGTAGCCCCCAATGTCATGCCATTGACAAGAGCCTTTGCTTTAAGTACATCATTTGCAACGAGTCTGTCGGTTTTCTTGCAACTTAACAAACCTAGCAGGCCAATTGAAATCAGGATAATAGATTTTCTCATAATTTTGGTTTAAAATTTTATCGTAAGGATTATTCATTAACGCTTAACACATAACGTTTGAAACTGCAAATTGTCCTAAACTATTTTCAAAATTATTTATTTTTCCTCCTGAACCGTCCACTCCACTTGTCATTCATTCCATGATCGAACCTACTGTCCCCTGCAACAGTTTGCTTTCAATCGATAAGCGAAAATAATTTCAGCAAACAGACAAAAGTGCTTTGTAAATAAAGCTGAAACACGCTACTTTTACGGTAGGTAAAAGCGAGAACATGAATTTTATTGACGACATCCATCCCATCTTATTTTCCATTATTGTAGGTGGTATTATTGGACTCGAGCGGGAGTATCAGCTGAAATCTGCTGGATTAAGAACCATGATATTGGTTACATTGGGGTCCTGTATGTTTACTATGCTCTCGTTGAGTCTGGGTGGACCAGGGAGTCCCGACCGTATCGCCGCCAATATTATCACCGGAATAGGTTTTGTAGGCGCAGGTGTCATCTTTAAGGAAGAAAACCGTGTATCGGGGCTCACTACGGCAGTCACCATATGGATCTGTGCCTCTCTGGGCATGACCATTGGCGCAGGCTATTACAAAGAAGCAACGATTGGTTCCATTGCAGTGTTTTTAATGTTGATTGTCTTTAAATACATTCAGAATATTATCGATCGGATCAGCATGCGCTATACCTATGAGATTACCCTTCCTTATGATGAGAGAGCGTTAGCAAAATATGAAGAGATCTTCAGGCAACATCATTTAAAAGCAAAACGTGGTAAACAGATCCGACGTGGTGGAAAATATACCGTCATCTGGTATGTACAGGGCACTACCCAGAATCATGAAAATTGTGCAAAGCTACTTTTCAACGACCTGACAATTGACGAGTTTAAATTCTAAATCTTTTATCCCCTGGCTTTGGCGAGGCTATTGATTTTAGAATTGACATGTTAACGTTATCCTTTCCTATCTATAATTTCTGAGCCAAGCAATAATTTTCTTCAACAATACTATTTTCGGGAGACGTGTATGAAATAAAAAGGAGGTTGTCACTTCACACTTTGGACAACCTCCTTTTATTATTGTACTAGGTTATTAATCATACCCTAGATGACTTACTAAAGTTGCAAATCCAACTCCTGCTGTTGTTGGTTTCTAAAAAGGACAACCTTAGGTTGATCGGCATGCACATGTTTTTTAATAGCTTGCTGCAAATCTGTTAACTTATCGATTTTCTCACCTTGATAGTTGAGGATAACATCCCCTACCCGTAAACCGCTCTTATAGATTGTGCTATTTTCATCCAATTGAAGAACCAATACACCGGCAATCGATGGAAGTCCAGCGGCTGACTGTTCGCCCAATGTTTCAACAGGTTTAAAGTTTCCACCTTTCCAAGCCCACTTCACGCCCTGTTCTTTTGTGTCTTTTTGGATCAGCTGTGGTATCTCCGGACTGGTAGCAAGACTTTTCAGTCTTTTGCTGGTCACACCGAAATGCAGCATATCAAAATTTTTAAAACCTTGGTCTTTCCAGTTCTTCAATCGGAAATCGCCAAGAGTAGGTGCAACAAAATTCATTGCAACAACACGACCATGTTTTTCTATACCTTTGGCCTGATCTTTTTGAAGATCTTCTTGCCGTGCATAAATATTGTAGTCCACTTCATCTCCCCAGTACTTCACCTGAATATCTTGATGAGCATGCATCACAATATTATTGCGAAAGACATCTTGGCTATTTTGGAACCAGACATGTGGATGGAAACCATTGTTGAGCATCACATTATTATATACTTTGCGGTAAAAGCCCTCCCGCAATTTTAATCCACCGCTTAAACAGAGATTGTTGTAGATTTCATAGTTGGAAGATCCATCATCCAAATCAATATCCCAGCCGTGGTCACAGCGAAAACGGTTGTCGTGAATTTTGGTTGTTTTGACCGCATCCATTAAGATCAAGTTTGGCTGAGCCGCTGTCAGCTGATCCATCTTGTTTCGATCAGGATGCCAAAAACGATCACGTCCCCAAGAGTTAAACGCGCCGTGGTCGCTGGTCTCCAGTACCGTGCTAAAGACATCATTGTAAGCGATCTCATGACCGCCCCAGGTACCATCGCCCACATTGATACCAGCACGGGGTACATTGTAAATGGTATTGTGCAAAATACGTAAAGACTCAGCCATGGAGACCTGCACACCGGCGACCTGTTTTTCGATCAATCCGATAGTGTGAATCAAATTGTCACTGGCTTCACAATCCATGGGGTAATTATTACTTTTAGGCCCCTTAACGGTATCCATCTGACTGAGTGGAACAAATTTCTCATAGCGAAAAGCGGGTGAGCGTACTGCCTCAGGATCGCCCACAAAGTTGATGGCACTGGCACCGATCTGTTCAATACGGTTGCCACTGATTTTAACTCCACGGTTGTAATTGTTAACGAAGACTGCATTTCCTCCCAATTCGATAAAATCATTGGCACGAATAACACAGTTTTCAGCACCTTCGATCTTCACCGCTCCTTGACGATAGATTGTCCAGTCACTACGCAATAGTGGCTCGGCCGTTTTCATAAAAGTAGCTGCCGTATGCATAAAGCGGATACCGCTGACTTCGATATCCTGCACTGGATTGCTGGCAGATCCAGCAATCGTAATCAAATTTTCCAACTGCGGTGCCTCAAATTTCAATTGATTGGGATCCTTACCTTTGGATGGCATATAATATAGGGTCGCTGTCTGCTCATCCAAATACCACTCTTGCGCGGTGTCAAGTTCTTCAACTATATTCTCGACATAGCGATAGGTTTCATGCATTGGACTTGGTCGGTTATTTTGCTCTCCACCTTCCAGTTTAACCTTTGATGCTCCATCTTTTCCGGTAATACGATAATGGAATCCACCCCAACGACCCGAATGTAAAGCATGGACAATACCTCCAGTTGGATTTTTCCAGGTCGCAACACGCTCCGGACTTAATGCATCAGCAGCATAGCCCTGAAAAGGTAGTACGGATGCATCATAATTTGGATAACGCGCCCTCACGAGATGTGCATCGTTTGCATAAAGGCTTTGGAAGCTCATTCCTGCGGGGATTTTAGTTTTCCATATGCCTTTTTCTCCTTGTTCCCATTTCAAATCAAGAGGTTTGGCTCCGCTGAGGATGACTTGCTTTCCGTCTGCTGCTTTGATACGCAAAGGTTGCTTTTTTGTACCTGAAAATGCCGCCGATAATTGAATCGGTTTGTCCAGGTAATAGGTGCCGCCGGTAAAGATAATTTCAATACCTGTTGGCGCTTTTCCCTGTTTGGATTTTTCAACGGCTTTTAAAGCCGCTTCGGCTGTAGCAAAAGGACGCGTTACTGTTCCCGGATTTTGGTCACTGCCCTTTGTACTGATGTAAACACGCTTGATCGTACCGGACTGTTGCGCTTGTGTTGTAAAAATAGGTGCACAGCTCAGACCAATAAACAATAATTTGGGAACTAGACTTGGTTTTATCTTCATAATTTTAATATTTCATTTGGTTATAGTTTGGTCAATCTTAAAATAAATTTAGCTACTTATGATAAAGACGTCGAATAAACGAATTTGTCCCTATAAATCCGTTTATTTTAATTATTTTATTTTTAGAGGCCGCCTATGCTGCGGACCTTTTCTATTTAATTTTCAAGAGGCGTGTTTTTTTCTTTTTGAACAGCTTGTTCTTCATATTTCCTCTAGCTGCCCCAATAGTGTGCTGTTACCGATTACCGGCTTCTTTTTGGTCGCATATTCAATAACTTCTAGGCGAGTCGCTTTGTCAACAGCTTTTGTTGATCTGCATATTCTAATAACAATTGGAGAGAAAGGTCGCCATTGAGTAATCTAGCTCCAAGAATAGCGACCTTACCCTTTAATTTTATCGATTTGTCTTGAAAAATTTCTTCTATTTCCATCTGTAGATAAATTGCTTATTATTTTAAGAGAGCCAAATAAAATTATGCTGAAAATAAAGATAAAAATAAAAGTCGTTTGCTTTTCACAAACGACTTTCTTCAGGTCTTAATTTTAAATAGATCCTGATTATTCTACCACTTCATTAATCTGAACTTCGGGCTTGACATTGGTATATTTTGGAAAATCCTCTGCAAACTTTGCTCCATTCTCTTTCATTGGTCCTTCATAAGCTGCTACCGATTCAAAATACAAATGACAAATGGCTAAATATGTTGGTTCACCCTGTGATCCTTTTCCAGAAAGCCCTTTGTCAATCGCGACACCTTTTAAATTTTTTCCAAAGACTTGTTTCACCAAGGCCATATGTTTATCGAGATAATAATTCCAGTCAAATGTTTTTCCTGGCCCATTAGGATAAAAAACAGTCAATTTGATCATCCCTTTTTTCTGAAAAGGTGGATCTGCCTTCACCCCATTTTGGAATCCGAACAGCATAGTGATCATGACAAGAATTAAAATGATTTTTGTTTTCATGTTTGTTTGAAATTAAGTTTATCTTGGTTGTTTTATACTATCTACTATAAATATACTGATCAAGCAGTTAGGTCTGGTTATATTTTTTCATTTTACCTATTCCCCTAATTCCATTTCTAGAATTTGCATAAATCTGAAGCTTTGATAATGATTCCATATTTTTAGTATCTTACTTCCTTATTGACGGTTGAAGACTCAAAATGTCTTTCTAATATCCGGTATTCAGTCAAATACAGTGATCTAAAGGGGGATAAACCTAAGCTTGAAGAAATTAAATGTATACCAAATAAATTATGAACAAAACACTATTTTTCCTTGCGCTATATCTTAGTCTAGTGACGCTAGGTCACGCACAGGTACAACAAGCTGGGAACAAACCGAATCAAACCCAGAAAGAAATGATCAAACGTGGCTATGGCATGTTTATGCATTTTGGCGTCAACACGTTTACTGATATGGAGTGGTCTGATGGAAGCATTCCGATAGAAAAATATACCCCAACCCAACTCGATCCGGATCAATGGGTACGTACCGCGAGGGATGCGGGATTCCGCTATGTCCTATTGATTACAAAACATCATGACGGTTTCTGTTTATGGGATAGTAAATACACTGATTATGATGTTGCTGCCTCTCCTGTGAAAACAGATGTGGTCAAGGCGGTATCCGATGCCTGTAAAAAATATGGTCTGGATTTCGCTATCTATTATTCCCTTTGGGATCGCAAAGAACCATCTTACAAACATAAGGATCCCCAAAAATATATTGACTATATGAAAAACCAGTTGACAGAACTCTTTACCAAATATGGTAAAATCAGTGAACTATGGTTGGATGGGGGCTGGGATCGTCATCCTGATAATTGGGGGCTGGACCAACTTTATAAACTGGTCAAATCCTATAATCCACACTGCGCCATCAGCGTTAACCATACAATCGTTTATAAAGAAGGTGAGCGAAATGCCGCGTTACCATCAACTATGACCGAGGATAATAAATATTATTTTCAATATTTTCCCTCTGATTTCCGTCTCTGGGATCCTAAGTTGATCACCCGTTATGATAAAAAACAATATCTATATAAAGGTCAATCCTATTACCTTCCCTATGAGCACACCATCTGCTTAAGCAGCCGTTGGAACTGGTTTCAGAAATCGACAGAGTTACCAATCAGATCTCTTGACGAACTGGAAGAACTGTTCTACTGGAGTACCGATAATAACAACTGTCTAGTTGTCAATGTGCCTCCTGATCAGACTGGTCGAATCCGTGAATATGAGGCTAATGCTGTTATTGAATTGGGAAAACGATTGGGACTAAAAAAAGGAAAACCTTTGCCTAAAAACGGTCAGTTTGTTTCGGCAAAAGTACCCGTTAACGCAAGCTCAACCAAACAGGATGCAAAAGTGAACTACACCGCTTCAAATATTACCGATGGAAGTCTAGATAGTCGTTGGATAGCTGCAGATACATTAGCAACAGTTGACATTCAATTGGATCCTAAGCAAAAATTTAACAAAATCAGCATATTTGAATATCAGGATACCAAAAATCTAGGTGATGGGTTTTCCAATGTCAGAATCAATAGAATTCAGGAATATAAAATACAGATCTTTAATAAGGGCAACTGGGAGACCATTTATTTGGGAGCGGAGTCCATGGGAGACTGTAAGGTGATCAGGTTACCGAGAGCCTATCAAACAGAAAAGCTACGATTGAATATTATAAAAGCAAGTGGCATACCTTCCATTTATGAGATTAATGTTATTGACAAATAATGGAATAATCAACTAACTTATTGTGATCTTATCCGAATAAGGGAAATCATACTATTTTGTTTGACCTTTTCGCCTCGCCGCCGCTTTCAGCAATATCTCTTTACTTATCGCAGGAACTTCACCATTTCCGTCTGGACCTATATTTAACAATAAATTTCCGCCTTGCGCATTAATCTCCACCAACTTTTTATTTACTTCCTCAGGACTCTTCCATACACTGTCTGATCGTTTGAATCCCCATGAGTTATTCAACGTATAACAAGCTTCCCAATCATAATCTACTTTCGCACTGAGGTGCTCTTGCTCTGGTGTACCAAAATCACGTTTGAATTGCTCACGTTTAGCCACCCGATTATTTACAATAAGGGATGGCTTTAATTCACGTAAATATTGGTAGAGTTCCTGCCCTACGGCCATATCCCACCAATTAACCCAATCACCATCAAACCAGAGCATATCGGTATCGTACTTGACAATTAGTTCTTTCAACTGATTTTTCATATACTGCATATAAGCAGCCTTCTGATCTGGTTTCATCGCTACTTGTCCCCATTTGTCCCAACCGCTTTTTCCTTCGCTATTACGATATTGTGAATCGTGGTGCCAGTCTATAATACTATAATAAGTACCAAATCGGATTCCCTTTTTCTTACAGGCAGTAGCCAATTCTTGTATGAGATCCCGCCCCTTCATTGGTGTTGAAGCAATATCATAATCTGTATATTTTGAATCCCATAGGCAAAATCCCTCATGATGTTTGGTCGTAAAGACCAGATATTTCATACCAGCATCTTTGGCTAACTGGACGATTTGATCCGCATCAAAATGCGACGGGTTCCAGCTATAGATCAATTTAGCATATTCTTCTTTTGGAATATCAGCCCCTGCCTGAATCCATTCGGCATAACCTTCAATTGACTTTCCCTTATAGTCTCCACCAAGTTGGCTATAAAGTCCAAAATGGATGAACATGCCATACTTGGCTTCTCTAAACCATTGCATGTGTTTGTCAAAATCTGCTTTGGATTCATTTAAATAATTGATTTGAGCTTGTACCTTACTATTAAATAGCAACGCAATAAGAGCGAGTGCAACACCTTTTATTCTTTTCATTATTTCATAATTTATGATTGTTACACGAATTGACAAAGCAAATACAGGGGTACCGGATGAACTTTTTGACCAAAGAAAATACGTTATCAATTCATGAATAATAATCAGCATGAAGCATTCCATACTTTATCTAAATATCGCAAATCTGTTTGGAAAGATTTATATTTACGTAAGAAGTTTTAAAATATTAACACAACAAGAAACCAATAATTATGAGCTTAAAAACCTTAATTACCAAAAGCGTACAGTACAACAACTGGGTAGTCAACAAGTATGTGGATTGGTTAAGTACCAAGCCGGATGAACAACTCAATCAAGAAGTCCCATCGAGCATTCCAACGATCTTAAAAACATTGCACCATATCTGGCAGACGCAGGAGTACTGGTGGAGTCATATTTCAGAACGTAATGACTTTGATTTCGAAAAAACATTCAGTAATAAAGAGGATATTTTTAATGCCATCAAAGATAGTTCGCAGAAACTCCAAGACTATGTAGAAGGCTTATCGGAGCAGGATCTAGAAAAAAATGTAAAAGTCGAATCGCCTTGGTTCCAGTGTGATTTTTCAAAATATGAATATATTCAGCATTTGATCATCCATGGCACTTATCATCGTGGACAGACCGTCACTATGGGCCGGAATATTGGTATAACAGATGCTCCAATGACGGATTATAATTTTTGGAATATCTATAAAGACCAAAAATAATGGATCAAATAGTGCCAATTGAAAAAATCTCCAGTAAGGTTCGTGTAAGAGAAATCCTAGGGCAGGCTAAACAAAGCTGGGAACAGCAGGGGCAGGATGCTCTCCTTGTAACCATAAATGAAGGTTTATTAAAAAATAAGGTTAGCTTTCCTCTTTTAGAATTCGCGGCAAAGGAAATGGCATTATGGATACCCGAAAATGAACAGCTGCACTTTATGGATATAATGGTCGCAACCAAAGAAATGGGGAGTTACGTATTGGCGGGTATGATGCTACAACTACGCCTGCCCTTACATCTTGAACAGTCGATCCAAAGAGCATGTGCTTATATTCTATCCGGAGACCAATGGTATGTCTGCGATATCATAGGTGAGCGTGTACTTGGTCATGCCCTACTTACCTATCCAGAAAAAACAATCCCTTTGTTGGCGCTATTGGCCAAAAATTCAGATAAATGGATTGTACGCACCATCGGCGTAGCGACACATTATGCGGTAAAGAAAGGCCTCTCACCAAAATTTGCAGAAACAATGTTTAGGCTTTTGCTTATACTATCCAATGCAACAAATCTCCACATCAAAAAGAGAATCGGTTGGGGTGCCAAAACCATCGCTAAATTCCATCCTACAATCATAGCGCATTACCAAAAACAGATTGAATTGCCAGAGACCAAGCAATGGTTCCGAACGAAGGTTAATATCGGTCTCAATCAGAACAAAATAGCAAAGTCAGTATAGATAACACCAAGAAAGTCTCACAAATAGGCAAACCTATGTAAATAGTTCAAAAAGACCGGTACTATTGGATTAGCGAAAAGGTCTTGAAAGGTAAAAACTGCCCGTCTCTTGGGAGTTGAAAGTTTAAAATGAGGCCGTGGACGAAAAAAATGCATTCTTATAAAATTTGTCCGAAAAGTAAAGTCGAACCCCAAGGATTAGAATATTTGAAATGATCCTGTGGAAGGGTAGATACTAAATTATAAAAGAATAGGGCTAACTGAATCCTCAGTAGCCCTATTCTTTTATAACCTGCTGCTATATATGCAGCTAATCTTTCTTCATAGTCCCTTTTTCTCTTAAGTTGATATGCCAGCTGAAAGCTTCCTCCAACAAATGTGGCGTATGCCCTCCCCTTTCGCAGGCACGAGTATAATAATCCAACAATTGCGCTTTGAAATCGGGGTGTACACAATTTTCAATAATAACTTTTGCGCGTTCTCGTGGTGCTAAACCACGTAAATCGGCCAAACCATAGTCTGTAACCAAAATATCAACATCATGTTCCGTATGATCCACATGAGATACCATCGGAACGATATGGGAAATCACATCGTCCTTAGAGGCCGCTTGTGTGACGAAGATACTTAAATAAGCATTTCGCGCAAAATCCCCTGAACCACCGATACCGTTCATAATATTAGTACCAGAAGTATGCGTCGAATTTACATTTCCATAAATATCAAATTCTATCGCTGTATTGATCGCAATAATACCCAAACGTTTGATCAAGCCCGGTGCATTGGAAATATTTTGAGGACGTAGCACAATCTTGTCGCGGTATTTGTCCAAATGATCAAATACGCGTGAGTAACATTCCTCTGATACGGTAATAGAAGAAGCTGAGGCAAAATCCAGCTTTCCAGCATCAATTAAATCAAATGTGCTATCTTGCAATACCTCAGAAAACATCGTTAAATTATGAAATTTACTATGGATAAAGCCTGTAAGCACCGCATTGGCCACCTTTCCGATCCCTGCCTGCAATGGCATCAAACTCTCAGATAGATGCCCCAATTCAACTTCGTTTTCAAAAAATGCCAATATATGTTTCGCTATTGCTGTTGTTTTGGCATCTGGCTCGGCGATATCTGCCGGACTATCAAGCTCATTGGTAAATACAATACCCACGATCTTGCTGGGATCCAATGGAATTGTCTTTCGACCAATTTTATTTTCGGGCGCTACAATAGGGATAACATTACGACGTGGGTAATCTTCTGCCTGGTAGATATCATGTATCCCTTTAATCGTGGTCGGTATAGCGGTATTGACTTCCAAAATAACCTGTTTAGCCAATGCGGCAAAAGTAGCTGAATTACCAACCGAAGTCGTTGGAACAATACTGCCATCCGACTCGATCGCGGCAACCTCCAAAACGGCAATATCGACAGGGGGTAGATTTTTATTATGCAACAGTTCAGCAGTCTCGCTTAAATGCTGATCTATAAAAAGTACATCTCCGGCATTGATCTTATTGCGAAGGGTACGGTCCACCTGAAAGGGCATACGCTTGGATAGGGCCCCAGCTTCTGCCAATTTACCATCGGTACCATGCCCTAAAGAAGCCCCAGTAATCAATGTTATTTTCAAAGGTTCCTCTTTGGCTCTTTCCGCTAAAGCCGGTAATACCACTTTACTATCGCCTGCCTTGGTGAATCCACTTGCTCCGACGACCATACCATCCTGAAATAATTTCGCAGCTTCGGCAGCTGTAATAACTTTATCGTGTAAGCTTTGAATTTTTATTCTTTCGTAAGCCATATCCTTATAATTTTATATTGTATGCTATTCATGTAAACTTAAGAAATTGAAACCTATTTATATCCGCTATTTAAAAAGATATTAGCCCTTCATGACCATTTCTCAAACAAACAATTTTAACGCTTTTTTCAACAGTGAATTTATTACCATTCGACACAAAATTATTCAATAGAGACGAAACAATAATAACACCCTGTTTTTCAAGTAGATAAATAAAAATATATTTCCAGATATTTTTATAAAAACAGAAACGAATATCATATCTATTTAATTTTCAGCTATTTAAAAACAACGAATCAAAAACCAAGTAAGTAAATACTAACTCGCCAGCGATTTAATTGCAATTTTATTGTAAGCATACACTCACTTTAGTAGATACAAGGTCAGGTCTAGTAAAAAAGTCTTACCTTTGCAGCGTAGTTTTATAGCAAAAAATGAACATAAAAGATACAACGAGCGACGCAAAATATGTCAACCGCTATTATATGACAGAAGTTGATTCATTTGAAGATAGCATCTACTGCCATCATGCCATCATAGCGGAAAATCATATTACCGAGCATTGCCATGATAAGGATCAATTTTTATATACAGAGGGTGGAGTCGTTTTTATAAAAACAGATGAAAAATCATATTTTCTGCCGGCTCGGCATTATCTATGGATTCCTGCAGGTGTGAAGCACAGTATCCATCCAAGTACCCCTGAGGTAGTGATGCGCAATCTTTATTTTCCAAAAACGAATAACGATACCGCATTCTACGGCAAAATGGGTATCTATCCGGTAAACGACCTGCTGATTGAATTAATTATGTTTACCAATCGTTGGAATGGCAATATATTTCCGGTTGAAGAACCTAAATATAGCTTAGCTACAGCATTTAAACTTATTCTCCCTGAACTATCCTTGCACGAACTTCCCTTGGCGCTACCTTATCCAAGCCACCCGAAATTAAAAGATATTGTTACTTATCTGGAAGAGAATATCGAAGAAAATGTAAGCTTCAAAAAACTTGCGAGCCTTTTCAATATCAGTGAACGCACATTGGCTAGACTTTTCCAGAAGGAATTAAATATGTCATTTATCCAATATTATACCATCTTGAGAATGTTAACTGCACTCAAGTTATTATTGGATGAAAAATTAAGTGTCAATGAAGTAGCTTTGAAAGTTGGATATAACAGCTTACCTACATTTAGTAATACATTCAATAAGGTCGTTGGTATTCGCCCGAGCGAATATGTCAAACAAAAAGAATTGCTTATTTAAAAATGTTTCCCTAATTTAGGTCAATAAACCTAATTCAGGATGAAATTCAAACATATTATTTATGGTGCTGGAATTTTATTACTCAGTACTTCCGTATTTGGCAATTCTCAAGACAAAAAACCCAAACCCATTCAATTATTTAATGGGAAAGATTTAAAAAACTGGACCCCTAAAATCCGAAACCACAAGGTTGGAGATAACTATAAAAACACATTCCGTGTTGAAGATGGTTTATTGAAAGTCAGATATGATGGCTATGATAACTTCAATTTTCAATACGGCCATTTATTCTTTAATAAAGAATTCTCAGCTTATTTATTACGTGTAACCTATCGTTTTGTAGGCGAACAAGCACCAGGTGGCGAAGGTTGGGCTTGGCGCAATAGTGGTGCTATGCTACACGGACAAGACCCGAAAACAATGGGTGTAGATCAAGATTTTCCGATATCAATCGAAGGACAACTTTTAGGTGGCAATGGTAAGGACGAACGTACAACGAGCAATCTCTGTACACCGGGAACAAATGTTGTCATCGATAACAAACTATTTACCCCACACTGTATCAGCTCCACATCCAAAACCTATGCTGGAGACCAATGGGTAACAGCGGATTTTCTGGTATTGGGAGATTCACTTGTACAACATATCCTTGAAGACAAAGTGGTGATGCAATACACCAAACCTCAAATCGGTGGTGGCAATGTAACAGCCTTTGATCCTACTGTAAAAAAAGATGGACAACTATTAAAGAAAGGAAGCATTTCGTTGCAGAGTGAGAGTCATCCCATCGACTTCAAAAAAGTAGAGCTATATGATTTGGAACCTTATATGAAAGATCCCAATAAGTTGAAAAAAGTCATTGCGGAGTTATTGCCCAATTTAAAGCAATAGCTTATTGCTAATAAAATAAAAAAAAGCATCAGTATTGATGCTTTTTTTTATTACTATTCGCTTGGAAAGAGAAATCCAAAGTATATAACATAAAGAAAAGGGATACAGCGAGCTGCACCCCTCAATATCTATACAGAAAGCTTACGCTAAACCGTTAACGAATTTAGTTAACTTAGATTTGTTGTTAGAAGCTTTTTTCTTGTGGATCACATTTTTCTTTGCCAAACGATCAAGCATAGAAATTACGCGTGGTAACAATGTTTTTGCTTCTTCTGCAGAAGTTGTATGACGTAATTTTTTGATTGCGTTACGCGTTGTTTTTGCTTGGTAACGGTTTCTTAAACGTTTAGTAGCGTTTGCTCTAATTCTTTTGATCGCTGATTTATGATTTGCCATTTTTTTTAGCTAATTTTTATTCAATTTTTTCTTGTAATTCGGACTGCAAAAATAACACCTTATTTTCAATATTCAAAATCTATTTTGTTTTTTAGGTTTAGTATATTTGCGACATGCAAAAATTATCGATGGATGAACTTCAACGTACAGATGTTGAATCGTTTAAAAAACAAGAAAAAACGCCTATCGCAATCGTTTTAGACAATGTTCGCAGTATGCACAATGTCGGCTCGGCCTTCCGTACCGCAGACGGATTTGCTATTGAAAAAATATATTTATGTGGCATTACCGGCACTCCTCCACATCGGGAAATCGAAAAAACTGCTTTAGGTGCTACACAATCCGTGTCTTGGGAATACCATAAAGATACAGCTGACGTCGTAGATCAGCTAAAAGCAGAAGGTTATATCATCATTGCCGTTGAACAAGCGGATGATAGTGTCATGTTACATCAATTTGAGCCAAACTCGGATAAAAAGTATGCATTAATTTTTGGAAATGAGGTCAATGGAGTTGATGAAGAAGTCATGGAAAAAATCGATACTTGTATCGAAATCCCCCAATATGGCACCAAGCATTCACTTAATGTATCTGTCGCAATTGGCATTATCCTTTGGGATTTTATCCAAAAACGCAATCTGAACTAAAAATTTATCAATAAAGGTCACATTCCTATCCACATTGCTTCCATTTTAGAAAGCAAAATAGTAGATTTGTGTGCAAAATTTAAAGAAGAAATGAGTGTATTAGTTAATAAAGATTCAAAAGTAATCGTTCAAGGTTTCACTGGAAACGAAGGTACTTACCATGCGACTCAAATGATTGAGTACGGAACAAATGTAGTTGGTGGTGTGACTCCTGGTAAAGGTGGTCAACAACACTTAGACCGTCCTGTATTCAACACTGTTCAAGATGCAGTAGACGCTACAGGAGCTAATGTTTCTATTATCTTTGTACCTCCAGCATTTGCTGCAGATGCAATCATGGAAGCTGCCGCTGCGGGTATCGAAGTGATTGTATGTATTACTGAGGGTATCCCTACAAAAGACATGATCCAAGTAAAATCATACTTAAGCGACAAGAAATCTCGTTTGATCGGTCCTAACTGCCCTGGTATCATCACTGCAGGTGAAGCTAAAATCGGTATTATGCCAGGATTTATCTTCAAAAAAGGTAACGTAGGTGTAGTTTCTAAATCAGGAACTTTAACTTACGAAGCGGTAGATCAAACTGTAAAAGCTGGATTAGGAATCACGACAGCTATCGGAATCGGTGGTGACCCTATCATCGGTACAACAACTAAAGAAGCTGTTGAATTATTAATGAACGACCCAGAGACTGAAGCGATCATCATGATTGGTGAGATCGGTGGTGGAATGGAAGCTGAAGCTGCACGTTGGATCAAAGAACACGGCACTAAACCTGTTGTTGGGTTTATCGCTGGTCAAACAGCGCCTCCGGGACGTCGTATGGGCCACGCTGGTGCAATCGTTGGTGGTGCTGATGATACTGCTGCTGCAAAAATGAAAATCATGCGTGAGTGTGGTATTCGTGTAGTTGAATCTCCAGCTGAAATCGGAAAAGCAATCGCTGAAGAATTGGCTAAATAATTAGACAATTCAACATATAAAAATAAAGGGGATCAAATTGATCCCCTTTATTTTTATATCTATTTTTCTATACCATATCCAAATGATACTACATACTGGGCATCGGTTCATCCGCCGAAGGCCCATATAAACCCGGTACTGGAATACCGAGTAACCGTAAATATACAGTCAGCTGTCCACGATGGTGGACAATATGGTTGTTAACAATAAAACGTATAGCGCCAGCGCGTGGTAAACGTGCTATTTCATAGTCTCCAGCTTTCAATACCCAGTCCTTAAACCAGTCTTCCTCAGCTATATGTTCTATGGCAGCTTTGTTCTTTTCCAATCCTTCAGAAAGCGCCAATTTAAGCTCTTCTACCGAAGACACCTTGAGTGGATGATAATCGACCTTAAAATCAAATGCATCTTTTGGTATCGCTTTAGACACCCAACTGTGTAACTCCACAACATGGGCTGCAAGCTCCCCTAGAGTCATCGATTTTTCATGCGGACGCCAATCTAATTTTTCATCTGGTATCCGATCCAAAATACGTTTGGTATTTTTTGTTTCATGATCCAATTCGATCAAATAGCTTTTTTTGATACTCATATAAATATATTATTTCATTAATTGAAAATCCTTCAATACAGTAACCCCATAAGGAGATCCCACCGCTTGATGTGCAGCTTCACGTGCAATCTGTCCTTCAATATAGGTCACTTTGAGTGGCAAAAACGTATTATTGACAACATTTTCCTTAAACAGTGCCTCGTACCAGGTACATGCGGCTACAAAACGTCCATAATCCAAATTAAGATGATATCCATCCCGTGTGAATTGATCGCCTAAATAGCTTGATCGTGCATTTTGTATAGCTGTTCCCGAAGGTACCAATACATTAAAATTCCCCCAATTAAAGACTTCCTGAGAGGTGTTTACGATAGCCGTATACATCGCACTCTGATGACGATTATACCGGACAAAACCTTCATGCGATGAACCATTCTGATAGGCCCAGGTTTGATGTAATATATAGTGTGTTTCCGGATACTTTACATGTTTTGTGACGTACTCATATAAAAGTGGTAGATCCTTCGCATAGGAATCATAATCCCCCGACAAAGGGCTTGCCTGCTGGAAACTAATATAATCCCAAGCTTCATCTACCAAAGCCGTAGAAAGTCTTTCATTTGCCCGCTCTGACATCCGACCGTCCAGATTGATCTTCCGGTAGCGATAAGCTGGCTTATCTCCTTTCGCATTGCTTACATGTAGGCTTAATGGAGCCCCACCAATATAAAGGTTACCGATGACGATCTTTTTCTTCCCTGCTTTGGCTAATTCGTAAAGGTTCTGCTCGATCGCATCCTCCGAAAAGCTATTCCCAATCGCCAATATGCGCAAAACACCATCATCCAATGCTTGCCCCCGTGCATTCAAACTATTGCTGTTAAAGAAAAATAAAAGTAAAATACTGAGTAAGGATATCCGTTTAGCTTTCATCATATATACATTGCTGTAATGACTAAATTAGATAATATCTCTTAGAATTGCTAATCGTATAAGAGGAAAAACAGTAAAACCTGTAGACCAATACCGATTTTAGTGGATCCCTGCAGCGTCGATGCGTGGTCCATTGAAAAGTAGATTATATAACTTAAGGGCCTGGCCATTGCTCTCTGGAACCTTTTGGGACGTCTGTAAACGAAAGAAGCCCTTGACTGTTTCCAGCAAGGGCTTCCGTGTAAAAAAAGGCACCGACCTACTCTCCCACCTGTTACGGCAATACCATCGGCTCTGGCGGGCTTGACTGCTCTGTT